>Ga0100391_1006154_pt1 | contig 10915 bp, 9 predicted proteins | sample CryGeymeta201515_FD_81541 | JGI IMG/M metagenome (GOLD analysis project Ga0100391, IMG submission 81541) | Groundwater microbial communities from Crystal Geyser aquifers in Utah, USA - Crystal Geyser metaG 2015-15 | ecosystem: Environmental > Aquatic > Deep subsurface > Groundwater | place: USA...
CGCCTGCGCCTCACCGGCGGGGATATTCAGCGCCTGCATCAGGGCGATGAAGGCCTCAGCGGCGGCCGCATCACCTGTATATCCGTCATGCCCTGCTTGCGTCACCAGCGCATTGAGGTTGAAGCAATTATTGGCATCGCGCACCTCGCCAATGAGCGCGCCATTCTCGATCTCGAACTGACGCGCCCCCTGCGCCCAGGCATCGGTCGGACGCATCGGCTCACCGGATGGCGGCAAGGACCGCAGCAAGGCGCTTTCGGCAAAATCCCGCGCGCCCACCGCATACCAGTAAGCCTGATCACGGTCCTCGATATGGCCACTGCGGCCAATGGCAAAAAACAGGCTTTGCGACAGGCCAACGGCCACGGTCGACATCACCGCTGTGATCATCAGCGCCGTGATCAGGGCTGTGCCGCGTTTGTCCGCCCGGCGCCTCATGATGGAAACTCCGGCGTCAGCAGCACAAATTCCAGATCCGTCGAATCGCGCATCACCGCGCGCAAGCGCACCGCCCGCGGCAGGCGGGAAGCCTGTCCCTCAGCCGGGCCGGACACAATGGCCGACACCCAGCTGTTGAGGTGGAGAAAACCGGACTCGATCTCGTCCACACCGGACAACAGCACAAACTCGCTGGCCGGGGTGTCAAACTGCCGGTCCGGATAGGCCCAGCTGCGGCGGATGAGGCGGTCTTCGAGGCGGACATATTCGACATATTGCAGCGAGCCGCGGGGTTGCACAGCCCCCGGATTGGGCCGCCCGGCCCGTGTGAAGGCGATCAATGTTTGCCCGGAGGCGGCCGGGCCGGTCACGCCGGAATTGGATCCGGCAAACCCCACTTCACTGGCGCGGCCATCCACCTGCCGCACCGGGCGATTGACCAGCTGGCCGAAATCCTCGCGCATCAACAGGCGCGCGCGGTCGATCATCTCGGCCCGGTCCGCACTCGCCGTATTGATCTCGCGCGCTGTCAGAGAGGCGTTCAGCATGCCCGTCGCGATAACGCCGATGATGGCAAACATCATCACCGAGACGAGCACTTCGACGAGGCTGAAACCGGCGCGTGCCGCTGTCATGTCGCCCTCCGGAAAGTCACGATCTGATGTGTGCGTCCGCCTGTTACTTCGGCAATGTCGAGTTGGACACGAAGCAGACCGGCATCCGGCGTCGGCAAGATACTCAGTGACCAGTCAAAGATCTGACCCGCCATTTCATATTGGCCGCTTGTTGACACCAGAGCATGTCCGGACTGCTCGATCAGTTCGGAGTTGAGCACGTTCTCACCTGCCAGCGCCAACACGCTGCGCGAAGCAATGATTTGCGCGCCGCGCGTCGATTGCTGGGTGGCGGCCATCAGCGCCATGCCGGCAATCGCCAGTATCGACAGGGCGACCAGTATTTCGATCAGGGAAAATCCGGCGCGGGAAGACATCAGTTAGTGCCTCCGGAAATCCGTGTACCACTACGTCCGCCCGCTGAAACCTGCCAGCGTGCCTCGCTGGATTGCAGGGTGAAACGGGCCGCATCATTCGCCCCGGTCGGATCAAACCAGTAATCCGGCACACGGACCTGACCGTCACGGTCAGAGCGCGGCCCAAACGATGCCAGCAGTGTCACACTCTGCGGCAGGACACGGGCTGTGAGCGCCGAACGCCGCTCCATCGCCACCCATGTTCCGTTCTCATAGATCAGGAAGTCATAGCCGCGCGCATGGGTCCGCAGACCGATAAAGTTGCCGCGCGTCACCGCCAGGGTTTCGGCGCGCGCCAGATCCAGTTGCATCTGTTCCGCCGCTTCGCGCACGGGATCACTGGCCGGCCGCATCGTCAGATACGCCGCGCCGGTCATCAGACCGACTATGGCCAGCACCACAAGCACCTCGACCAGAGAGAACCCTGCACGGCCTGTATCAGCGTCAATGGTCACCCTTCCCAATTGCCGATATCGGCATCAAGGCCTTCACCACCCGCACGGCCATCCGCACCAAACGTGAAGATGTCATACGCGCCATGTTCGCCGGGATGGAGATATTGATAGGGATTACCCCACGGGTCGGCCGGCAGGCGGCGGATAAAACCATTGGCCGGAAAGCGCGCCGCGCGGGCGGCATCAGACGGACCATCCACCAGCGCTTCCAGCCCGTCATCCGTGGTCGGATAGGCTTGCAATTCGAGGCGATAGAGCTCGACTGCCTGTTCCAGCGTGCTGATATCTGTGCGCGCTTTTTCAACCATTGCCCGATCCTGGCTGGGCAGCACGTTGAGCACGACGACGGTGGCCAGAATGCCCATGATGACAATGACGACCATCAATTCCAGCAGCGAAAAACCGGCCTTGTCCGAGGCTTTTTGGGGCGGTGTTTTCATGTCGGCATCTCCTATCCGAGAGCAAGCGTATTGAGGCGCAGGATGGGCAGCAGGATCGACAGAATGATCCCGGTGACGATCGCGCCCATGGTGATGATGATGGCCGGTTCCAGAAGGTTCATGGCCGTAGCGGTGCGGCCATCGACATCCTGTTCAAGCTGATGTGCGGCGCGGTCGAACATGTCACCCAGTGCGCCGGAGCGTTCACCAGCGGCAACCATGTGAACCAGCAGACCGGGAAACCAGCCGCTTTTGCGCAAGGCTTCCGAAAGCCCGGTTCCGGTTTCGACATCTGCAACCACGGCTTTGAGGGTTTCGGCGAAGGCGCGATTGCCAGCAGCCCGCCCGGAGGCCCGCAAGGCATCGGGCAGCACCGCGCCGGATTGAATCAGGATGGCCATGGTGCGGGCAAAACGGGCCGATTCCATATCGCGAGTCCATCCGCCCATCAGGGGCAGGCGGCGAAGCATGCGGTCGCGTTGAAGCCGGGCCGGCTCGGACCGCAGCGCGACGAGGCCCAGCATGGCCAGCGCCGCCAGTCCGGCCAGCAGGAAAACGCCATAATCCTGTAAAAAGCCGGACAGGCCGATCATGATCCGTGTCGGCATGGGCAGGGATACGCCAGTTCCTTCGAACTGCTCGGCAATACGCGGCACGATGAACACCAGCAATGCGGATACAACAGCTATGGCTGTCACGGCAAGCGCCGCCGGATAGATCAGGGCCGCCTGTATCTTGCGGCGGATGACATCAGCCTTTTCCAGATAATCGGCGAGCCGGTTGAGCACCCGGCCCAGCCCGCCCGCGCTTTCCCCTGCCGAAACCATGGCGCGATAGACAGGCGGAAAGGATTGCGGATGATCGCCCAGCGCATCGGCCAGCCGTCCGCCTTCCTGTACCCGCGAGCGCGTGGAAGAGAGAACACGGCGCAGCGCCGGGGTTTCCGCCTGCCGTGATAACAGAGCCAAAGCTTCTTCAACCGGAATGCCGGCCTCGATTAGGCTGGCGATTTGCCGTGTGAACAGCATCAGATCGCGGCGGCTCAAACGCCGTGGCCGGGTCATTGTCAGGGACACGCCAGCGGACCGGACCCGTTTTTCTTCGGCCCGTCCGACTTTCAGCGGGGCAAGATTGCGGCGTCGCAATTCCCGTCGTGCGGCGACTTCGGAATCGGCATTCAGATAGCCACGGCTGCGCTTTCCGCCTGTGTCGAGCGCGACATATTCAAACGCCGGCATGACGCTCACCCTCCTCGCGGCAGACCCGCAGGACTTCCGGCAGGCTGGTTTCGCCATTCAGGGCCGCCGAAACACCATCCTGGAAGAGATGTTTGCGGTTGCGGAAAGCGTGATCCGACAGCGCCTTCTCGGATGCATTGTCATGGATCAGCGCGCGCAGGCCCTCATCGGCCGTCACCACCTCATAAAGACCGACACGGCCGGAATATCCCAGACCCTTGCAGGCAGGGCACCCCGTAGAGCGATAGAGCACCACCGGCCCGTTCGCCGTGATTCCCATCGCGCTGCGTTCAGCGGCGCTGGCCGTATAGCTTTCCCGGCAATGGCCGCAGAGCCGCCGCACCAGACGCTGGGCGACAATCGCCGACAGGGTGGAGGCCAGAAGGAAGCTTTCAATCCCCATATCGCGCAGGCGCGCCACCGCCGCGACGGCAGAATTCGTGTGCACGGTGGACAGGACAAGGTGACCGGTCAGGCTCGCTTGCACCGCGATGCCCGCCGTTTCGGCATCACGCACCTCGCCGACCATCACCACATCCGGGTCCTGCCGCAAAATGGCCCGCAGCCCGGCGGCAAAGGTCATGCCGACCTTGGAATTGACCTGGGTCTGGCCCACCCCGTCGAGCGCGTATTCAACCGGGTCCTCCACGGTGAGAATATTGCGCGAGGAATCATTGAGCAGGTTCAGCGCTGCATACAGTGTTGTCGTCTTGCCGGCCCCGGTCGGCCCGGTGACGAGGATGATGCCATTGGGTTGCGCCAGCGCCTGCTTCATGGCCGTCAGATTGGCCGGGCCCATGCCCAGTTGATCCAGCATGAAACGCGCCTGATCCTTGTCCAGAAGACGCAACACCACCCGCTCGCCAAAACGCGATGGCAAGGTCGCAACGCGCACATCCACGCCTTTGCCGCCCAGCGTCAGGGACAGGCGGCCATCCTGCGGCACACGCTTTTCAGCAATATCAAGGCGCGACATCACCTTGATGCGCGAGACCAGTGGCGACGCCAGTGCCGGTGCGAGGCTGGCGCGTTCTGACAGGACGCCGTCAATCCGGTAGCGGACCGAAACGCGGTCCTCATAGGGCTCAACGTGAATATCCGAGTCGGCGGTGCGGATCGCTTCGGCAATGAGCCCGTTGATCAGGCGGATGATCGGCGCGTCAGATGCCGAATCGAGCAGATCCGCCGTCGGTGCGATCTCATCAATAATGCTGGACAGGCTCTCGCCTTCGGCCTGATCGCCGAGACTGCCGGCCTCGGCATCGGAAAACGCATAGATATCAGAGAGCGCGCGGTCAAATTGCGGCGCATCGACGTCCTCGACCGGCCAGGTCCGGCCCACTGCGCGCCGCGCTTCGAGCAGCGCCAGTCGGTCGCCGCCGCGCTTTATCAGGAAGGCAGGCGCTTCTCCTCCACGGAAAATTATGCCGCGGGATTTGGCGAAGCCATAAGAGAGACGGTCAGGCGTTACGGTCATTGCGGCCGGGGCGCTCCCGCCGAACCGGTAAGGAGATCGGCAATCGCGTCGAGATCATTGACGCCGGTGCGCTCATCGCCGCGCGGCCCACGGATACGGCCATAGCTGCGGCCCGTGACATCGCGCATATCGGCTTCATTGCGGATAATGGTCGGACGGATGAACACCATCAGATTGCGCTGCACCACCGATTCGCCTTCGGAACGGAACAGGCGGCCGACACCGGGCAGGCGCCCCAGCCCCGGAATCCCGCTGGCGGTAAGCTGGCGGTCCTGTTCGATCAACCCCCCGAGCACGATGATCTCGCCATTATCCGCCAGAACGGTGGTGGAGATTTCGCGCTGATTGGTGATCAGCTCGTTGGAGGAGGAACTGACCGTCCCGGCAACGCTGGAAACTTCCTGCCGGATGGTGAGACGGATGGTATCGCCATCATTGATCTGCGGGCGGACTTCGAGACGCACGCCGACATCGCGCCGTTCGATCGTGCGGAACGGATTGACATTATTCGAACCCAGCGCTTCGCCAGTTGTCACCGGGATCTGCTGACCGACGAGGATATAGGCTTCCTCATTATCCAGCGTCAGCAATTGTGGCGTCGACAACACGTTGGAATTCTGGTCCTGCTGGACCGCATTGAGAACCAGGCCAAAGAGATTGCCGCTGGAATCCTGCCCGCCAAATCCGGCGGTGATCCCGGTGGCGCCCAGCAGAGAATTCAGCGCCAGCGAGCGCAGGGAAGGGCTGCCGTCCACACCGCTGCCATCATCGATTTCCGCAATCGCTCCGGTCAAAGCGAGAATGTCCGGATTGGCGCGGTTGAAGCGGCTCATAAGCAGTGGCGCATCGCCGTCCTGATCACCGGAGAACAGGAATTGCACGCCCAGCTCCTCGGCGACGGTGTCGGAGATTTCCACGATAATCGCCTCGACCAGCACTTGCGGGCGGCGGATATCGAGTTGGCGGACCACCTGTTCGATCTGCCGCTGCGCATCGGCCGGGGCATTGATGATCAGCGAATTGGTCGGCGCATGGTGGGAGATGGAAATGGACCCGCCCGTGGCGCCCTCCCCCGTCGGAGCGAGAGAGGCCGCGACATCTTCCAGAATCGGCAGGACGGATTCGCCATCTGTATGGCTGAGATAAATGACGCGGTAATCCTGATTGGACTGGCTGACCGCATCGATCTGCCGTGCAAGCCGCATCATCTCGGCAATCTGGTCTTCATCACCGCGAAACAGCAGCGAATTCGATGATGCGACCGGAACGATTGTTACAGCGTTGCTGCGATCAGTCTCACCGGAGCGCGAACCGGGCCGCGAAGACGTAAGGATACGCGCCATATCAGCGGCAGAAACATTTTCCAGAGCCACCATCTCGAATACCGAGCTGTCGCGGTCGAGATTGGCCAGCACCGTCCGCGCGCGTTGTACGTTGGAAGCATAGTCGACAATCACCACCGCATTACCGGAATCAATTGCATTGACGATGCCCTGCGTACTGGTCAGCGGGCGCAGAATGTCCTGCGCCTCACGCGCGCTGGCATGCTGAAGCCGGATGACGCTGGTGATGATCTGGTCGCCGGAGGCTGGCCCGGACCCGCCGGTGCGGGTACCTTCCTGCTCGGGGACGATCTGATAGGCACCACTGCTGGAACGGATCACCGCATAGCCCTGCACCCGCATGACCGAGAGGAAAACCTCGAACACGCCTTCATCAGACAGCGGCGTTTGCGAGGTGATATTGACCACGCCGCGCACATCCGGATCGACGATGAAGGTATATCCCGTCAGGATGGAGACATCGTCGATAAAGGCGCGGATATCCGCATTGACGAAATTCAGCGTATTTTCCTGCTGCGCACGGCTTGCGCCGGGAAGCGCCATCAACAGCGCCGCAGCAACGAACAGAAGACGGACAGGTTTGGTGATCATCGGGAGACATCCAGAGTGACCCGTTCACCTTCACGGCGCACGGTCAGTTGAAGAAATGTGGCCTGGCGGAGTTGCGGTAAAAGGCGCTCCGCAGCCTCGGCGTCTTGCGGCATGGAGCGGCCATTGATTTCCAGAATGATATCGCCGCGCTCCAGACCCAGAGCGGACATGGCAGGAATACTGTCTGCCGCAGTGACGCGGAAACCGATAAGAGTGCCGCGCTCGAAATAGGGTTGCAGTGACAGATCCGTAATCAGCGTATCCGGATTGACCGCCGCAGAAGGATTGCGCGGGGTCAGGGGCGTGCGTTCGTCTTCCTCGCGCAGGAAAAGCACTTCGCGCACCCCGCTCCGGCGGATGACAATCCGGTCGGCATAAACCGCCGCCAGAACGGCATCGCTGGTGATTTCCTGCCCGACCGCATAGGTGCGCTGACCGTTGGCCCCGGCTTCGATGATCGCCGTTCCGGTCTCGGGATCTGCCCCGGTCCGCACCCCGAAAAGGTGAAGGCCGAGCCGCGTCTCTGGCAACGTGTCTATGTCAGCCGGGGTGGCCATGTCTGCGCTGCCGGTAAAAAGCCCCGCAAAGGATTGAGCCGAAGGCTGCAGACGGGCCTCGCGCAGTGCGGGTCTGGAATCCGGTTCGGCAAAGTCGAACGGCTCGGCATAGGCACCATAGGCGATGAACCAGATCGCCTTTGCCAGAAGAAAGGCCAGGACAGCCAGCGCCAATAGCTCCGCAGCGATAACCGCAACCCGCAGGAGCGGGCTGGTATTCACCGGACGGGCATTGGAAGTTGTCAGCATGGTCATCCACGACGGGGTTGCGATGCCTGAAACCACCGGTCAGGCCCGGACTGACCCCGCGTTTACGACAGAATCTTTCAGGCTTTGCGTCAGTTTTGATTCATTAATGTGACGGCCTGCCCCGGAGGACAGGCCGTCTCATTTATGCAGCACTCTCTAGAAGCTGGTAGAAAGGCTCACCGAGAAGCTGCGTCCGCGATCATAGGTATTGAACTCGGTTTCACCAATGGTTGCGTTATTCTGATATTCACGGTGACGCTCGTCGAGCAGGTTGCGCCCGGATACTCCCAACGAGAACTCCTGACCCATTGTCTCAAAGCTCCGGCGATACTGGAAGTCAAGTTGAACGCCTGGCTCTTCAATCACATCCGGCAGTGAACCTGACGGGGAATCGAAGCCACGCTGGAGAATACGATCATCAACCCAGTTCAACAGAATGGTAAGCTGGTCACGATCCCCTTCCCAGCCAAGTTGGCCGTTGACAATGTTCTCTGGCGTGCCCTGAAGGGTTGAGCCATCAAGATTGAAGAATGAGGCATCTCTCAATGAATTGCTGATCGGATCGAGAACCTGCGTGCCCGCAGGCGCGATGATTTCTGAATCCGTGTACGTATAATTGACAGCAAAGCGCCAGTCGCGGTCACGGAACCATCCGATATCTAGCGGGAAATCAAAATATTGCCGGTATTCGAGTTCCAATCCTCTCAACTCGGCTTTCGGCGAGTTCAGGAAGGTCACCTCGGAAACAAAGGAGGCTGTTTCGAAGATCACTTCCTCGATCGGGTTTTCGATTTCCTTGTAGAACACCGCACCGGTGATGAACTGATCACGACCGATATAGTATTCCAGACGTGCATCGTAATTGGTTAGCTCGGAGTCAACGAGGCCGTCAAAGCCGCGGAAATTACGCTGACTTTCCGGATCAAAGAAGCCGGAATTGGCGAATTCCCGGAATTGCGGACGGGCAATCGTTTCAGAGTAGCCCAGCCGCAGTTGCAAGTTGTCGGCGAAATTCCATGTCAGGGTAGCCGCTGGCAAGACATAGTCATTCTTCAGGGTCGCGCCCCGTCCTAGCTGGCCGAACCGGCTGAAAGTCTGCACCGACTGAGCAGCATCTTCATAGCGCAGGCCAAGCGTGGCCCGGATGAAGCTTGTCACATCGATATCTGCCTGAGCGAAGATTGAATCGACAAACAGTTCACCGAGGTAGTTGGACTGGGTGTTCTGAATTTCTGCCAGCTGGAACCGTGACGGTCCGATATTGTCCGGTGAAAAAAGAAAGTCAGGCCGGGCAATCTGGACATCACCAGGTAGCGAATTACCACCGACCATACGGAAGAAGAGCGTCGTGTATTCCCGCTCCGTCCGTCCCGTGTCGGCGCCTGCTGTCAGCACCAATTCACGCGATCCAGGTAATTCAAATGTGTAAAGCAGCTCTCCACCGAAATTCGACATATCGTCAGTCAGATCGGTAAACTGGATCTCGTAACGGGAACCTGACGTGAAAGCGATATCACCATTCGCTTGCTCAACACGGGTAAGGTCCTGAAGAAACGGCGTATTGCGGGTGGCTTGTGAAACAGACCCGCGCCAGCGCGCTTCAAGGTTTCCGAATGTGTGCTCCCCGTTTAACTGGAACATGGCCAGTTCACGCTCGAACCATCCAGTGGATTCCTGGTATATTGGCCGTCCACCCTGAGCATTGAAGTCTTCGCCGCGGGTGAGTTGTGTGTCTTTCCGCGAGGAATGCACATAAAACACGGTTGCTCCCAGCGCATGATCTGCGAGATCAGCGGACAAGGATAATAACGCATTGGTGTTAGCGTCATAGGAAGTGAGCTGAGAGCCGAGATTGGTACCCAAAACGTCGCCGCGCACACGCTGGCGCTGAGCTTCTTCAAAGGACCAACCCGCGTCAAAGCCTGCGGCCGCGACAATACCCATATCAACTGTTCCCAGTTGGAAGGCATAACCGCCGTTCGCTGCAAACGAGTAACTAGGGTCGAGGTGCATGGATTGCACGACAAGCAAATTCGGGATCACAACGCTTTCGCTAACCGCTTCAAGCTCCGTCGCGGACAGGCTCCCGAGGCCCTGATTGTTACGCAAAACCTCTGTGAGAGGCCCGGGTATATCACGAAATCCCTGGTCATAACCAGACCAGTCGGAATCAGAACCACGATGGACCAAACCATTATTGGTCTGAGTAACAGTGTTGTAGCCGACACTGCTGGAGAGGTGCAGGAAGTTCTCGATTGGTCGGCGCAGCGTGCGCAGATTGATGAGGCCGCCACCGAACTCGCCCGGTAAATTGGCCGAATAGGTTTTTTGCACATCAACGCTGTCGAGAACTTCTGACGGGAAGAGATCGAGCGGCACAATCCGGCGCAGCGGCTCCGGGCTCGGCAAAGGCGAGCCGTTAAGGAGCGCCGCCGAATAACGGTCTCCCAGTCCACGCACATAGGCAAATCGGCCATCGACAATGCTGAGGCCGCTGAGCCGTGTCAGGGCGATAGCTGCATTCTGATCGCCCGAACGCGCCAGGTCTTCCGCCGTAACGAAGCTGGCGACCTGGGCTGTCTGGCGTTGCGGTTCGGGAATGAAGCGGCCTCGTACGACGATGGTATCGCCGCTTGCTTCGGCCGCGGCTTCGGCGTCCTGGGCCAGCGCGGCTGCAGGAGACAACAGCATGGTTGTCGCGAGCAGTATGCCGCTGATGGAAGTGATGGATTTCATGGTTTTCAACCTTTGATCTGGAATTCGATGGATCAGGGAAAGGACGTGCCGGCCCATCCGGGCCGGCACTCCGTTCGCGCTAGCAGGTGCTCCCGGCTTCCAGACCGCAGGTCCAGTCTGCCCACCAACGATCACTCGAATTTCGCACTGCGCCGATATAATCGACTGACGTGAAGTGCGGATCGAGCATAGTGACATCGAATGCCTGACGGGCATTCTCGTTCGCACCGTTGACAAAGGTGTTGGTCAGCGTGGTCGCGACATCGGTGGAGTTGTTCGAACCGCCAGTGACCGCAGCCGACGCAGCCGTCTGGTCAGAATTGGCTGTTGAAAGCCCGCCCGCACAGTTGAACAGCACGGA
>Ga0100391_1006155_pt1 | contig 10913 bp, 7 predicted proteins | sample CryGeymeta201515_FD_81541 | JGI IMG/M metagenome (GOLD analysis project Ga0100391, IMG submission 81541) | Groundwater microbial communities from Crystal Geyser aquifers in Utah, USA - Crystal Geyser metaG 2015-15 | ecosystem: Environmental > Aquatic > Deep subsurface > Groundwater | place: USA...
AGCATTTTACGTATTCGGTCTTCTACTTTTTCTGAAGTCAATTTTTCTCGCAGTCTGTCGGTAATTATTGGGAATGAAAAAGGTGTTGCTTTTTCACAAGCTTTCCAAACTATTTCCTGATGAGATATTCTATCCAACGCTAGTCTCAACCTGCCTTCTTCCAGCTGATGCTCGAAGGTTTCCCGAAAGGCTTGCAGGAACAATAAATTATCTGCTTCATAATCCCTAAAAACACTAAAAAGCAATTGAGAATTAGATTGAAGGTGTTTGGTTTTAATCAATTTATTTGGGTACCCCGTAAAAACCAAACCAGCAATAACGGCTACATCTCTAAATTTTCTACGTGCCATTTCGGTTGCATTCAAACTTTTATAGAGATCATCCATTAAAAATTCGGAAGAAAACAGGTTGTTATCTAAGACCTCTTCCATATTTATTTCCTGGTCTGAAAGCAGCTCGAAACCATAATCGTTAAATGCCAAAGTAAAACTTATTGGCAACAGCAAACTAATTCTATAAGCTAATAAACTTCCAAGTGCTTCGTGCACAAATCGGCCTTCAAAAGGATAAAAAATAGCATGATAACCCTCTCTGGTTTTAAAGGTTTCAATTAAAAACTGGTTACTTGTGGGAATTATAGATTCTCGCAATTGCCGTTTAAAAATGGGTTTTAGCGCCTTTAATTCTTCTGAAGTTTTCTTGGTTTTACCCTTTTCATCCTTTTCCATAGAAGCAGCTGCTTCATACATTTCTTCACGCAACAATTCACTCATTTGTGCAGAAAACGCCATTCTTCCACCTTGCCAACTTGGAACTCTGGAAGTTTTGCTTTTTGAAGCTCGCACAATTACCTGCATGTTCTTGATAACTATCAATTCCAGATTTCTTCCTGCAAATGTAAAAACATCGCCCGGTTTTAATTTAGAAATGAACCACTCTTCGATACTTCCTATAAAACCACCTTTCATATATTTTACGGTGAGCACAGAATCACTAACTATAGTACCAATTTGCAAGCGATGCCGCATAGCAACGCCTCTATCATTTACTTTGAATTTGCCATCTTCTTCGATCTCTACTTTTTTATACTCGTCATAAGCCTGTAAACTCTGACTTCCTTTCGTAATGAAATTTAAGACCCACTCCCATTGATCCTCTGTTATTCCTTGAAAACAAAATGTAGACTTGATCTCAGGAAAGATATCCTTAGGAAAAAATCCGTCTGAAACCGCAAGCGTAGTAAGGTATTGCACCAAAACATCGAAACTTAACAAATACGGAATTCTGTCTTCCACCACCGTTTTATTAACAGCTTTTTGCAATGCTGAAGCTTCAATGAGTTCTATAGCATGTGTTGGTAAAAAGTAGATCACACTTTGCTTTCCGGGTTGGTGCCCGCTACGTCCCGCACGCTGAATAAATCTGGCAACTCCTTTTGGTCCTCCAATTTGAATTATGGTTTCTACCGGAGCAAAATCTACTCCCAGATCTAAGCTAGAGGTACAAACAACTGCTTTTAAAGACTCATTTCTTATGGCTTGCTCTACCCATAATCTGGTTTCTTTATTAATACTCCCATGATGCATGGCAACATCTCCCGCAAATTCAGGATATTTCTCCATTAATTTCTGAAACCAAAGTTCACATTGTGATCTGGTATTTGTAAAAAGCAGCGTTGTTTTGGAGTTATTAATAATAGGAACTACCTCAGCAATTAGATGTAAACCCAAGTGCCCTCTCCAAGGAAATTTTTCCATTTTCTTCGGAATGATAGATCGCACATCTATTTTCTTATCAAGATCTGCCTTGATCATTACCGAATTCTGATAAGCTTCAGATTCTGGACCTAACAAGACTTCTCTGGCTTCTTGAAGATTTCCAATAGTTGCTGAAATTCCCCAGATCTTTAATTTTTTAGAGATGGTTTTAAGTCGGGATAATCCTAATTCTACCTGCACTCCTCTTTTTGTTCCAAGTAACTCATGCCACTCATCTATAACAATAGCATTAAGATCTTTAAAAGTTTTATCGTATCCTTTAGAAGACAATAATAATTGAAGGCTTTCTGGAGTAGTAATTAGAAGATCCGGCATTGTGCGTTTCTGCGCTGCCCGTTCCTTTTGAGAAGTATCGCCGGTTCTAATCCCTACGGTTAATGAAGTGCCCATTTCCTCTGCAAATCTTTTAGCAGATTGTTCTATTTCTACTGAAAGTGCGCGTAATGGAGTGATCCAGATCGCTTTTAATCCCTTTTTATGCTTGGTCTTATAATCTGGATTGTTTTTAATGTATTCCAGAACAATTGGCACCCACAAAGCGTATGTTTTACCACTTCCTGTGGGAGCGTTCAGCAGTCCGTTCTTGTTCTGTAAAAAGGCTCTCCAAGTATCTGTTTGAAAAGCAAAAGGTTTCCAGCCCTGCCCCTTGAACCAATCTTTTCCAAGATCGTAAAGTTCAGTTCTTTTTAGTTTTACCTCCTTGCTCTTCATGATAGATCTTGATACTTATTAAAATTTATTGAAAACTAATTCTTATTGAATAAGCGATTTAAGATCTTCCAAAGAGTTAGCGTCTTCTATTTTCTTGTCTTGTCTCCATCTTAAAATCCTGGGAAATCTAGTGGCCACACCACTCTTATGACGTTTAGATTCTGCAATGCCTTCAAAAGCTATTTCAAAAACGTAATGCGGCGTAACACTTCTCACCGGTCCGAAACGTTCCAAGGTATTTTTCTTGATCCAAGCATCCACTTTTCTAAACTCGGCATCTGTAAGTCCGGAGTAAGCTTTCGCAAAAGTTACAAGTTCATTTTTCTCCTCATCCCAAAGTCCGAAGGTGTAATCTGTAAAAAGATTAGATCGTCTACCATGCCCTCGCATAGCATAGGTAAGCACCGCATCTATGGTTAAAGGAGCAACTTTCCATTTCCACCAATCTCCTTTTTTTCTTCCTACTAAATATGGAGAATCCAGTTTTTTTAGCATTAAACCTTCAGATCTTTCTTCTCTTGAGCGTTCACGTTCCGCGGCGACTTCTTCCCAAGAATTAAAAGATATACTTTCCGACAAATACAAAGGAGCTTCAGAAGAATCTACACCTTCAACTAATTCCTTTAAAAAAGCACGTCTTTCCCGATACGGTCTTTCCCGAATATCCTTTCCATTCCATTCTAACAGATCATATACTTTTAGAATCACCGGCACTTTTTTTAATAATGCTTTTGAAACCGTTTTTCTACCAATTCGAGTTTGCAGATCGTTAAAAGTTCCTATCGCCCCATCTGGAAATGGTAAAATCTCTCCATCCATCACGGTTCCGTTTGGAACTCGATTTATAAATTCTTGAAACTCGGGGTATTTATCGGTAACCAATTCTTCCCCGCGACTCCATACAAAAAGTTCATTATTTCTAACGATCACCTGTGAGCGTATGCCATCCCATTTATGCTCTGCACTCCAATCTTTAACATCTCCCAAATCTTTTGCTTCATTTTCTAAAGCATAAGCGAGATAAAAAGGATATGGTTTTGAGAGATAATCTTCTTCATTCTCCTCTAAAATAAGCTGAGTATAAGAGATCTTGGAAGGCTCCCAATTCCCCATTAATTTATAGGCCAGAATATCTTCATCTATATTTGTGGCTTTCGCAAGCGCTCGAGTCATCAATTTCTGACTTACCCCAATTCTAAAACTTCCTGTTATTAATTTGCTGAAAACAAAGCGCTCATAATAATTAAGTTCCAACCAATTTTCATGTAAATACGCTTTCTTTTCTGCATCAGATAATTTTTTCAGTTCGATGATCTCCTCTAGAAATTGGGTTAAACTTTTATCTGAAGAAGCATCGGAAGCCGGGATGATCAAGGCGATGGTTTCAGCAAGATCTCCTACTATATGATAAGATTCTTCGAACAACCACAATGGGATGTTGGCAATTTCTGTTGCCCATGTTCTTAATAAGGTTGTATTTACCGGTCTTGGTGGTCTTCTATGAGAAAGTATGGCAATTGCCCAAACCTTATCTTTATCTGTAGCTTCTAGGAAATAACGCGTTAGCGCTTCCACCTTTAAAGTGGTTTTATTGGTGCTGTCTAGCGTTCTTATTAATTCTGCAAAAAGTTTCATAGGCTGGAAGCTGTTTTTTCAACTGGTTCTACATCCTTTTCCATTTCACTTTTAGCTTCTAATTCGCCAATTTCTCCTTCATACTGAGTTTCTTCGGTTCTGGCATCATATCCTTTTTCCCTCAAAAATCTTGAAAAGATCTCGGTGTAGCCATGTGTACAAATTACTTTTTCGCAACCTGTTCCTTCAATTGCCTCAAGCAATCCTTGCCAATCACAATGATCTGAAAGTACAAAACCTTTATCGATAGCTCTTCGTCTTCTGGCACCTCTAAACGTCATCCAGCCACTTGCCGATGCGGTTACGAAGGGCACCATTTTACGAATCCACGGAGTTCCTTGTGCGCTTGGCGGAGCCAAAACTATGCTGCCCTTTAATTCATCTTTTTTAGTGTCCCTTGTTATTCTTATGGTTTCCGGCATTTTTAACTGCGGCCGTAAAACTTCGGTCATGTTCTCTATAGCGCCATGCGTATAAATTTTTCCGATGCTTGGGTCTAAATACTTCAACAAACGTTGTGCTTTTCCTAAGGAATATCCAAAAAGTACCGAGGTTCTTCCATCTTCCCTATTTTGTTGCCACCAATTGTTTACATCTGTCATTACCTGATCCTGCGGAGTCCATTTAAAAGCCGGCAATCCAAAGGTGCATTCTGTAATAAAAGAATGACATTTTACCGATTCGTAAGGAACGGCAACGCCATCATCTTCCATTTTATAATCGCCTGTGAACACCCAAACTTCACCCTTATACTCGACTCTAATTTGAGAAGAACCAATAATATGACCGGCAGGATGCAGTGAAAATTTTACTCCGTTAATGGTGAAAGTTTCATTCCATTCCTTACCTGTAACCACAATCTCGTCAAGGCGATGCCTAATTATTGGCACATTCGAATGATGCGTAATGTATTTTTTATGTCCCCATCTGGAATGATCTGCATGCCCATGAGATATTATTGCGTGATCTACGGGTTTCCAAGGATCCAGATAGACCTTTGCCTTTTCGCAATAGATTCCTTTATCATTAAATACCAGCAAGGGTGCATTCATAATTATCCTTTTCTTTTAGCTGAAGAAAGTTAGGCTTTTTGCTTTTTTTGATAAAGCGATTAAGAAAAGATTAGCTAATGTAGAGGTGCACGATAATTAACCCCAAAATAGATTTCTCAAATGCGCGGGTTTATTATATTTGTAGCATAAATTATTTGAAATATGTCATTTGTAGATTTGTTTGGCTCAGGAGAGCATTTACGCAATTTAGGTCATTTTGCTGCTATTGTTAATTTAGCCGCAATAGATGGTGAGATTAATGCTAAGGAAGAAATTCAACTTCAAAGATTTGCCAGAAAGCTGGACATCGATGAATCTGAATACTCCAAGGTTTTACAAAATCCTTCCGGTTTTCCTATTTCACCTCCAAACACCGTAGAGCGCAGATTAGAACGCATACATGATCTATTTACCATTATCTTCTCAGATCATGAAATAGATGATGAAGAAGCAAATCTTATAAAAAAATATGCTATTGGTTTAGGTTTTTCTAATCAATCTGCAGATGCTATCATAAACAGATCTATCGAGATCTTTAGCGGAAAACTAAGCTTCGAAGATTACCAATTCCTATTAAATAGGAAATAAAATTAACTAGCTTTCGCTAGCTGCCATAAACTCTTCAGCTTTTTCTACCATTTTTGTGCTTCCGCAGAAAAAAGGCGCACGCTCATGAAGCTCTGTTGGCTTTATATCCATAATTCTATTAAATCCATCACTGGCTTTTCCACCGGCTTGCTCAGTGATAAAGGCCATTGGGTTACATTCGTATAACAATCTCAACTTTCCAGAAGAATTTTGCGAGCTTTTAGGATAGATAAAGATCCCTCCTTTTATCATGTTTCTATGAATATCACTCACCATAGAACCGATATATCTTGAAGTGTACGGTCCTTCGGGTTTTTCCTGTTGGCAATATTTAATATAATCTTTCACTCCTTGTGGGAAGTGAATATAATTACCTTCATTTATTGAATAAATGGTTCCGCTCTGCGGAAACGTCATTTGTGGATGCGATAAATACCAAGATCCAAGTGCCGGGTTCAACGTAAAACCATTTACTCCATTTCCGGTGGTATAAACCAACATTGTAGAGGTTCCATAAATTATATATCCGGCAGCTACTTGTTTATTTCCAGGTTGCAGAAAATCTTCTTTAGTAACCGGAGTTCCAACAGGAGTTACTCTTCTATAAATTGAAAAAATTGTTCCTACGGAAACATTCACGTCTATATTAGAACTTCCATCTAAAGGATCCATAAGCACCACATATTTATTCTTGTGATCTTTATTATGACCTTCAATAGTTATAAAATCGTCGTTTTCTTCTGAAGCGATCCCACAAACAATTTCTCTGTTGGTAAGGGTTTTAATAAAAGTATCATTCGCATAAACATCCAGTTTTTGCTGATCTTCCCCTTGAATATTGGTTTCCCCATAAGCTCCAATAATATCTACCAAACCGGCCTTATTTACTTCATGGTTTACCACTTTCGCGGCAAGTCTAATAGAATTAATCAATCTGGAAAGCTCTCCGGAAGAGTACGCGAAATCCGACTGATTTTCTATAATGAATTCACCTAAAGTTTGATTTTTCTTGGACATTTGTTTGGGATAAGATTAAGTTGCGGCAAAAATATTCAAAATATATAAGTTACTACAACGTTTTCGCGACTTTAATTATTTGAAAGTTCCTTATTTTTGAAAGAATTAACATCCTTATGAAATTTAACATCCGTAAAGCCGAAAAAAAAGACCTTCCACAGGTTTTAGAATTAATTCAGGAATTAGCAACTTTTGAAAAAGAGCCAGATGCCGTAGAGGTGACCGTCTCAGATCTAGAAAAAGCAGGTTTTGGTCCTGAAGCATTTTATACTTGTTTTGTGGCTGAAGCTAATAACAAGATTGAAGGAATGGCTTTAGTCTATTTTAGATTTTCTACCTGGAAAGGTAAAACAGTACATCTGGAAGATCTAGTAGTGCGACAAGAAATGCGAGGTACAGGAATGGGAAGCGCCTTATATAAAAAAGTGATCTCTTATTCTTTAGAGCAAGGCGTAAAACGTGCAGAATGGGTAGTTCTAGATTGGAATACTCCGGCAGTAGAATTCTACGAACGCAGTGGTGCCAATGTATTACAAGACTGGAATACGGTACAAATGGATGAAATTGCAATGAAGAAATTCGTGAATTCTTAATTCATAAAAACACATTCTATTTTAACTTCTCTGTCTTTTTATAAAATGGTTTGCTAAATTTGTGAAAAAGCAGATTATTATGGACTATACAATTAGAGAAGCACAGAAAGAGGATATGCCTCAGGTTCTAGAACTTATTAAAGAACTTGCAGCACACGAAAACGCATCGGGTCAAGTTGAAATTGAATTGAAAGATCTTGAAGAAGAAGGTTTTGAGCATGGCAATTTTAAATGTTTTGTGGCAGATGTAGATGGAACGCTTCAAGGAATGGCTTTGGTATATTTCAGATTCTCTACATGGAAAGGTCGTACTGTACATTTAGAAGATCTAATCGTTAGAAAGGCAATGCGCGGAACCGGTCTTGGTGGAGCATTATACAAAACTGTAGTTCAATATGGTCATGACAATGGGGTAAAAAGAGTAGAATGGGTAGTTTCTGAAGGAAATAAAAATGCCATAGAATTCTATGAAAATACTGGAGCCGATATCAAGAAGAACTGGTACACGGTACATATGGACGAAACTGGAATTCAAAAAAATATTGCCAAATAAGAATGGAAATATTCAAGTTTGGTGGTGCTTCGGTTAAAGATGCTGCTTCCGTAAAAAATGTTCTGAGTGTTGTAAAAAGAACCGGTGAAAAAAGTAAAGTGATCGTGATCTCTGCAATGGGGAAGATCACTAATGCTTTTGAAGTAGTTATTTCAGAATATTTAAAAGATCCAAAACGCCTACCGGATAGCTTAGCTGAAATAAAATCTTATCATTTAGAGATTGCCAATGATCTATTTTCTTCGGAACAAGCTCCTGTTTTTAAAAAGATGGAAGCTTATTTTGATGAGATCAAGAATTTTATGAAGCATAACAAGTCTACCAAATATGATTTTGTATATGACCAATTAGTATGTTACGGAGAATTGCTTTCTACCACTATAGTTAGTGAATATTTTGCCCAAGAAGGAATTAAACATACATGGCTAGACTCAAGAACCCTTATTAGAACCGATAACATTTATCGTGACGCCACGGTGATTTGGGAGGAAACTCAGAATAAGATCACCAAAAAAATAGACAAGGAACAGCTGTATATTACACAAGGTTTTATTGCAGCCGATACCAATAATTTTACTACCAGTTTAGGAAGAGAAGGAAGTGATTATACTGCCGCTATTTTTGCTTATTGCCTAAATGCCGATAAAGTGATTATTTGGAAAGATGTGCCCGGAGTGCTCAATGCAGATCCGCGTGTTTTCGAAAATCCGCAATTACTGCATCAGATCTCTTATGAAGAAGCTATAGAATTGGCATTTTATGGAGCATCGGTAATACATCCAAAAACACTACAACCCCTTCAGCGAAAGGAAATTCCTTTGTTCGTAAAGTCATTTCTAGATCCTTCTGGAGATGGAACAGCAGTTAGCAAAGGCCAAGCGCTTATTCCCGCAGTTCCTTGCTTCATAGTTAAAAAAGGCCAAGTCTTGATCTCGTTATCTTCTTTAGATTTTTCATTTATGGTGGAAGAAAACATCAGCGAGATCTTCAGATTATTTCATTTGTATCAGATTAAAGTAGATCTTATTCAGAATTCTGCTATTAGTTTTGCAGTTTGTGTGGATAATAAATTCAATAATCTTGAAAAGCTTATTCAGCATTTAAAGGCCCGCTATAAAGTGAGCTATGTAACGGGAGTTTCTCTTTATACCATCAGGCATTTTGATGATGGCGCGATCACCACTTTGGAAAAAGATAAAGAGGTTTTGCTGAAACAAGTTATGCAAAACACCGTTCAAATAGTAACAAAATCATAATCTGAACAAGGAGTATCGTTTTGATATCTTTGTATAGAATTTAAACCAATTTTTATGGGAATTGTTACGGCTCAGGAAGTAGCCAATGTTATGAATCTTAAAAAATTGGGGCCAATAGGAACAGCTATTGGATGGATCGTACTTCGTACTACTAAACTTTCTATTTTAAATAAAGAATACGATTCCAGAAAAGATCTAGAAGGAAAAGATTTTATAAATTCTTTTTTGGAAGGTTTCGAAATAGATTTCGAAATTCCAGAAAAAGATCTAAAGCGCATCCCTAAAACAGGGGCTTTTATCACTATTGCTAATCATCCGTTAGGTGGAATTGATGGGATGATCTTAATGAAGATCTTACTTGATAAACGAACCGATTTCAAGGTAATCGCTAATTTTCTTTTATACAGACTAGAACCACTGAGGCCATATATTATGCCGGTGAATCCTTTTGAAGATCATAAGGATGCTAAATCCAGCTTAAGCGGTATCAAGCAATCTTTATCGCATTTAAGAGATGGAGGCGCTTTGGGTATTTTCCCGGCAGGAGAAGTTTCCACCAATAAATATGAAAAGCATATTGTAGATAAACCTTGGGAGCCATCCGCAATGAAACTTATTAAAAAGGCAAAAGTTCCGGTTGTTCCCATCTACTTTCATGCAAAGAACAGCACTTTTTTTTACAGACTTGCGGGGATGAGCGATGTGCTGCGTACGGCTAAATTGCCAAGTGAAATGCTGTCTCAGAAAAAGCGCAAGATCATGGTGCGTATTGGAAATCCAATTACGGTGGAAGATCAAGATGCGAATCCAAACATGGAAGCTTTTACAGCTTTTTTGAGAAGAAAAACATACATGCTTGCAAACTCCTTTGAGAAAAAAAGACTTTTTGATCATTTTCCTAAAAGTTTGAAGCTACCAAAAACACCTAAAAAGATTGCCTTATTAACCAATCAGCCTTTAATTGAGGAAGAGATAGAAACTTGCAGAAGATTGGATAAACGCCTTTTAGAAAGTAAGAACTATGAGGTTTTTCTAGCTAAAAAGGTGGTAATCCCAAACATTTTAAATGAAATTGGAAGGTTACGAGAGATCACTTTTAGAGCGGTAGGAGAAGGAAGCAACAATTCTTTAGATCTGGATAGATTCGACGATTACTACTATCATTTATTTCTTTGGGATAAGGACACCAAAAAAATTGCCGGCGCCTATAGAATGGGTATGGGGAAAGAGATCTATAAAAAATATGGAATTAACGGCTTCTACCTGCAGGACCTGTTTAGATTTGAACCCGAGTTGTATGATATGATGAGCCAATCTATAGAAATGGGTAGAGCTTTTATCATTAAAGAGTATCAATTAAAACCAATGCCTCTTTTCTTATTATGGAAAGGGATTGTGCATTGTACTTTGAGATTTCCAGAACATAAATTCTTAATTGGAGGTGTGAGCATCAGCAATAAATTTTCGAATTTCTCTAAATCTTTGATGATCGAGTTTATGAAGTCTAATTATTACGACCCTTACATTGCCCAATATATTCGGCCCAAGAAAGAATTTAAAGTAAAATTGAACGACGCCGACAAGGATATTGTTTTTGATGAAAGTGAAGCAGATCTCAATAAGTTTGATAGAATAATAGATGAATTGGAACCAGGAAGTTTACGATTGCCTGTACTTATAAAAAAATATATTAAACAGAATGCGCGTGTTGTTGCATTTAATGTAGACCC
>Ga0100391_1006156_pt1 | contig 10913 bp, 5 predicted proteins | sample CryGeymeta201515_FD_81541 | JGI IMG/M metagenome (GOLD analysis project Ga0100391, IMG submission 81541) | Groundwater microbial communities from Crystal Geyser aquifers in Utah, USA - Crystal Geyser metaG 2015-15 | ecosystem: Environmental > Aquatic > Deep subsurface > Groundwater | place: USA...
ACTAGTGGTTGGTGTGTGTATAGGAAGCAGGCATAGGCACACGACCTAATAGAGTAACACCTAACTCCTGAGTCCTATGGCAGTCCACCTGGGCTTAATTTGCAAAGCTAGGTTTAGCTTCCTTTGCAATGTAAGTTCACATCATTCTTAGCTTTTTCCTTTCCCAGCAGCTAGTACTACTACTAGCTGGCTTCCAGTGGCCAGTGGCTCCAGTACTAGCTACTAGCTGCCATTGCAGCAGTGGCTCCAGCCAGTGGTAGCTCCAGCCAGTAGTAGCTAGATGTCATTCTCATCGTTCCAGCAGTGGCTCCACCAACCGCCAGTAGCAATACTACTAGCTAGCATAGTACAAGCCATTGCCGCCAACAAGTAAGGTCTGACAGGAGACTTATTCTGGTCCTGAGAAAGTTGGCTTGCCAATCGTTCCCAATAGTGGTGCGTTCGTGGTCCAGTAAGCAGTTTAAGTGTCTCTCCTTGTCCTTGCAGGAGACGCCTTCGTCATTGGATTTCATATCCGAGCCGTCAAATGACGATCGTGGAACAGTTTTGGTATTTGAGGTGATTGTCGATTGCCGTGGCTTCGAAGGCTCTGGCTGATTTTTGCAAATTGACTCTTTTGTGGGTGTTTCTGGTACCTTTACCTTATTCTCGGGTACCTGGTACCTGGTACCAGTATCTATCTATTGTCATTCTACGATGTTCCTGCGCACGAATGGAAACTCTTCCAAGATCTGACTGGAACTGTCGCTCAAATTTACGCCCCGAATACTAATTGAGGGATACCTGGTAAATCAGCAGTTGCAGTAGACGGGAGAAGGGGTATAAGTCAAAAGTTATAAAATTCATCGAGCAGCACATGAACGTTTCGTTGCGTTGCAGGATTGAGAGGTTGGTGAATGAATCGTCATCCAGCAACAAAATAACCAGCTAGTTGTAGGCCTACTCACTACTCAGAATAAACCAAAAGAAAACGTTCATGTCCTCAAACCAGCCTCTGGTCAAAGTTCCATATATTAATGCTTCTGCGGAAAACAAGTTTGACGTAACATGCCTTTAACTACTGTCGTTGGAAGGTAAAGTATTCGTTTGATTGAGCAGCAGCGAGCTCATGCTTACAAGTGACTGACCCAGCGATGTTTGATGGATTGTTCATTTTGCTCGCCCCCATGCTCATTATGTCAGCTCTGGGAGTGGCAAGGTAAGTTCTTTGGTGCTGCTTCTTTCAATATGCTCCGTTATTTGTTTCTAACTCTCTTGGGACGAATAATTGTACGTGTACTACAACTCCCACCCTCTATTAGACCACATTTCTCAATGATGTGTACAAGAAGCACAAATGTGTGTACATCCGACAGTACCACAACATCCGGCCCTACATTGCCGTGACAAAAATTCCACGCTTTGACCCTACTCAGCTTCCCTATTGGGATATTTATGAAAGAGAAGGAACAGCGGCGACGATTCCTGTAGGTGGGACTATGGCCGGAGAATTCTATCCTGGTTGCTCAGGCGGGCAGAGGAAATTACTACTCTTCGAGTTGATTTATCAACGAACCATGGCACCAGACTCCAAAGACAAACAACTACTGATTGTTTTGGATGAGCCGTTCGCAGGAGTAACAGACGATTTCGTACCTTGGATCATAGGACGACTGATGTCCCTGAGAGAACACCACAATGTCGTCTTGGTCACCAACGACCACGTCCAAACATTGATGGATCTCGCGGACAATACCATTACAGTTTCCGCCATTGATCGGAAAAAAGTGAGCATTAATTCCCTGCCCACACTAGTGGATCGTGAAACAGTCATATTGGCGTTATCTGTGGGTGCAGACTACAAGAATCCTTCATCGCAGCATGATCTTGCGTTCTTTTTGGCTGTGGAGATAAATGGATCGCTTCTCATGATTGCTGGCTTTACGACGGTCTTCTTTTTGCTTTTTTTTGCCACTTTCTGGGGAAGCGAGAGAGAGAATGCCGCCTATATTCTCATAGCGGGAGATATTATTGCGTTCTTTGCTGTGAATCCCTACCTTTTGAGTTTGGTCGACTGGAGGAACACTTTAAATGAAGAATGTGAAGCGCTTTTGCATTCTTCCAAGAACATGAGCAGATTTCTCAAAACTCTGGTTTGTGTATCACTCATTTTTATCATTGCCCTAGTGGAGTATGGCATGGTAAATGCATGCATCAGTGGTCTGGAGAGCTTCAATTACATGCTGGCCATGTTCTTTGACACTGGGAGCACAACACTTCCCTTTGTTTGTTTTGGACTGTATACAACACTACCTCATCAGTTGGTGGAAACACTGGCTCTGATCCCCTTTCTCTTCTTGATCTTTTTCAGTACTACATTTAGCCCTGGTGCTGGTCTACCAGGCATCAAAGAACTACGCTATCTCTTTTCGCGGTTTTATTTTTGGTGTATTGTTCCTGGAGTTCAAGATGACATGGAGGGCTGTCCCAGTTCAAGCCAACTGAATATGCTCTTGTTGTGCTTGACAGGGTTACTGTCAGCCATCGCATTTGTTGCTTTTTTCGGGGTGCGCAGTGTGTCGAGATCAGCAAAGCGAGCAAAGGATGAGCAGAATATGGAAATAGTCCGGAACGCTGCCGACTTTCATGCTCTGCAGGCATCTTTCTTCAAAAAGTCGAAGGAGAAAACAATTATGACGGCGGAAGGGTGTTCGCCATCTCCAAAGTCGGCTCTGGTTTCAAATCAGACAGTCCATTCTGAGGAAAAACTCCCACCGGCAACGACAGACATTGAATGTTAAGGGTCGCGAGAATATCTGTGGCAAAGATTTTTTACATAGGAGAAGTAAGAAAGCACGATGCATTCTCTCGATTGTAAGCGCATGACATTATTTTAAAGGACGAACGCCGACTTGCTGCAAGTTCATTGCGTTTTACACTCCAATGGCGGGTGGGTTCGTGGGTCACGAGCATTTTGTTTCGCAAGATAGAAAAACGCCTGCTGTTTAGCCAGCAAAATATGGCTTCTGCAAATGTGACCACGAGTGTTATCCCATACCTCAAGATCGTCATGAAAGCGGTCACTATGTTTGTGTCTTTTGAGATGCTCGCGCCGCAGGCTACGGTGGTATAGAATTTTTCTGAAACTGGAAAACGCATATTTTCGCGTTGTTCTGATGAACCCTATTAGTAATACGATAACCTTAAACAAGCGATTTCTGTGTGGTGCTCCACCTACCACATCATGATCATCATCACCGTTTAAAACGTAAACCCCATCATCTTATTATTTCTTATTATTCCGCACACAGAACGATGAGTTGGTGAAATAATAATCATTTTTCAAATACATGTCTGTGCGCCCCTATCCATCAAATTGGCTTTTAGACTAGTAGTAATGTTGCAATCGACACTCCATAGAATGCAGAGGATACTACCACCGGTTCTGAATGTGAAAGCGGGGCGAGCATATTTTCATGCGAGCAAAAGAAAAATAATAGTTTTAGTAGAGCCTGCTTCATCGTGCAGTCTGTTGAAGGATCTGCATCCTGTGGGCAGTATCCATGCCCAGCGACCTTGTGGTCGACGTAGAAGGATCCAGACGCACTGCAATCTTGCTACAATTGTATTTTCGTCCATCCCATCCCCACACATCAGACGACCATGGATATTAACCACTCGGTCCTATAGCAGTAGCGGCGGCGGCACACCAACAAGTCAATCCAAATCCAAATCTACCAGAGTCTCAAAAAAATCAAATCAATCCTCCTCATCATTGTTCACGCCAGATCTAATGGAAGACGGTGCTCCCTTGATTCTTGGAACCGGACATTTGGCTAAGCTTACCAAAGCATCAATTGTTGGTGCCATGGGAGATACGGTCGTCTTGACCACGATAGCCACCGAATTGTCCAACAATGCTACGACTAGTGGTGGTAAAGATTCGCACAATAACAACAGCAACAGCCGGTCTTTTGAAAATTTTACGGTCGATTATCGGCAGCGGTATCACGGAGTTGGAAAAATCCCGACAACGTCGGCAGCTCGTCGTGACAATGCCACACCATCCAATTTGGAAACGTTGGGAAGTCGAGCCATTGATCGTGCCTTGCGACCACTCCTTCGTCTGGATGCTGCGGATTGCGGTGCCATTCACGTCCAATCCAGTGCCCAGGGTTGTGCATCCGATGGAGGTAATCCGGTAGCGATAAGTATCAATGCCGCTTCGGTGGCACTCATGAGTCACGGTATGATATCAGAACCCGTGGCAGCCGTATCGTTGGGCGTTCTGGCCGGAACGGACGGACGACCGAAAATTTTGATCAATCCATCTCCCCTTCTTCATCAACAACAGCAGCAGCAGCAACAACAACAAAAGAGAAAAAATGCTGTTAGCAACAAAAACAATAACAGCGAACACATGGTGTGTGAACTTTTGTACGCAGGAACTCGCACCAAGGCTGTCATGGCCGAATTTCAATATCACCGTGCCCTAACTGTCGATCAGGATGGGAACCTTCCCACTTCCATTCCCGAAACCGAACTCGCACAGCTCTTGTCGTTGGCTCAAGCTGCCATTCATCCTCTTTTAGATACACAAGAAGAGTTTATTGCAAACCAACTAGAACAAAGTAAACCGAGCGAACGTAGAGAGTCGCAAAATCTACAGGAAGAAAGTGAGATACGAGCCACGTTGGGTTTACCGCCACTGCCAACCGAAAATCTTAAAGACGAAGAGTCTAACAGCGATTGGAGTGCCAAGGCCCTAGAATTGTTGGAAGATGCCATCCAAGCCTGCGAGGTAGAGTTAAAAGAGGCGACGTTAGCTTTGTTTGGTTGCAAGATTGGAGAAACGTCCACGGAGCAAGAATTACAAGACGTAGACTATCAGAGTGCCTACGTTCATCCCAAGGAGTTTTCTTCTGATATTTTGCCCAAATCTTTGCGAGGGAGACGAGAGACCATTGTACAAGAGGAAATCGAGCGAATTCTAACGGAATGGGTTGCGTCTCGTTTGACAATCCTGGATGGCGCTGATCTTTCGAAATTAGACACAGACGAGAAACAGAGCATCGTCCAAGTAATGGTGTCTACCCTCAAACCTTTGGTACACAAGTCGTTATTGAAAAAAGCTCTGCATATTTCTGCTTCACAATTTGGTACAAGGGCTGACCATCGTTTTGGAGGACCAGGACCTGATCCACACAACAAAGGCTACAAGACCATCCGACCTCTATCATTGACAGTTCCCGCCTTACCAGAGATTGTTCATGGCTCTGCCATTTTTGCTCGCGGTGATACACAGGTATTGTGTACGGCTACGTTGGGTGCTCCACGAGACGGTATTCCCAATCGCGATCCTTTTCTTCCGCCGTTACCAAATCCTGGATTCACAGATCCATCTGGAACCGAAAAAGAGACAAATGTTACAGAAGACGGGACCCCCTTTGACGAATTACCGGTGGGGAGTTTACGGTTTCTACGAACTCAGGAGGCTACTATTTCCGACTTGAATTCACGCAAGAGCAAAGTTGATCGCGAAATGACCGGAGCATCTGGCAATTTGTGGGACTTTCGGCGAGCCTTTCTGCAATATGACTTCCCATCCTACAGTACAGGAGAGTTACCGATGGGGGGACAGCGACACAATCGCAGAGCTATTGGCCACGGAGCTTTGGCAGAAAAGGCCATTCTATCGGTCCTGCCTTCGCCGCAAGACTTTCCCTATTGCGTAAGGATAACAAGCGAAGTTACGGACTCGAATGGATCCTCCAGCATGGCGTCGGTATGTGGCGCTACCTTAGCTCTTTTGGATGCTGGCGTTCCTCTGGTGGCACCAGTAGCGGGAGTAAGTGTTGGACTGGCACTGCCAGCTACAACCGATATTAGTCAGGAGACTGGCGATTACCAGCTCTTGCTAGACATTACTGGAACTGAAGACCACTATGGGGCCATGGACTTCAAGATTGCAGGAACCTATAATGGTGTCACAGCCTTTCAGCTCGACGTGAAGACACCCATTCCATTGGAAGTTTTGCCTGGTGCATTGGAACTTGCCAAGTCTGGACGGCAGGCCATGCTAAAAGAAATGGAAACGCAGTGTAAGGGAACGGTGCTGCAAGGCCTGAAAGCACGTCGATCCTTGAAAGATTCAGCACCTCGTGTCGAAGTGATTCGTTTTGATCCTCAGAGAAAAAGAGATTTGATTGGCCCAGGCGGAGCTGTGCTTCGTCAGCTCGAAGATAGATACGACGTTTCCGTAGATCTGACGCAGGAAGGCCAATGTCTATTGTTTGGATCGAACAAGGACATGGTAGCAGAAGCAAGATCGGTAGTGGCGGATATAGTGGCAGATGTGGAAGTTGGAGAAATTTACGAAGGAACTATTGTCGAGATTAAAGACTTTGGAGCTATAGTCGAGCTGCTCCGAAACAAAGAAGGACTGTTACACGTCAGTGAACTAGCTGACAACATAAGTGATCCACAAGGCAATCTTGGAGTGGTCCAAAAGTACCTCAAAGTAGGCGACAAAATCAAGGTCCTTTGTACCGGCGTGGATCCCGTGATGGGAAGTATCCGCCTTAGCGTGAAGGCTATGCACGAGAAATAATATTCTAAGTCTGCCTTAAAAGTAGAGATTGCAGTGTCGACCCCTCCCTCCCCCCTCCCTCCCCCGTAGCATCAACGTCGGCAATTGTAAGGGCCATGAGGCTGCCACGGCTTTCCCAAGCAGCCGGCAGCTAGCTATTCTATTACTAGTCGGGGTGTAGTTTACTAATGTACCAGGTAGCCCAGCCAAGCTAATTAAACCTGAAAGTGCATTCCGAGTTAAGTCTTGGATTGGACGGGACTCATTTTTCTTCCTTCTGAACTCTGTTCACGATTGTTTGGTTCTTGTGTACTAGTACTACTACTCAAGCTGCCTACTGCTAGCGTAAGTAGTCTAGCCACTAGTAGAATCCTTGGAGTTGACTTGGTCAACAGGTCAACAACCCACGACACTTCAATACTACTTGCTGTATTACCAAGATAATTCACGGGAAATAACAGCAACATTCCACACAACGCAAATTAACTTAATAGTACATCCAGCATAAGATCCTTATCGGTTGGAAAGAAGCGCATTCCGTCAAGCGCTAGTTACAAACCCCTCTTGAGAATTTACAGCAAAGATAGATTTTTCCACCATAGTCGTTGTTATTATTAGCCACGTTTTACGAATACTCCCGCGACCCCAAAAAATCCTACAATATGCTTGTCCTTCCATTAAAGGCTCCTGTATATTTCGATCTCAAAACTGTTCTAGCCGATTGGTTAGACGGGGACCAGGAAGTTTCCTACCAGACTAGAGGCAACTATGAGGACGATCCACCAATGATCCTTCCGAAGCCTCCATTTAAGTCGTACCAGTGCCAGGGTGAGCTCACAAGACTATATGCACTTCGCAAGGCCTTGAGCGATGCTATAACCAAGCCAGATTCTCACAAAGCAGCCCTGCAAGAAAACGCATTGCAAGATTTGTGTGAATATCACGCCGCGTTGTTAGAATTTGAACGACGGGGCTTTCCTTCCCTGGACGACGAAAACAACGGAATTGAACTGACATGGAAATCAGCGTTTGCTCCTCAACAGGAAATGCACCACACCTTGGTCTGGGATCGAGCATGCTGTCTCTGGAATGTTGCAGCTCTTCATTCGAAGCTGATTCAGGAAATATTGATCTCGACCAGTGAAACAACACGGGATGACTTTAAGCAAGCAGTCGGGTACTGTCAGACGGCAGCGTCCTGTATTGCCATTTTGAAAGAGCTTGTAACAAGTGGAGACGACTTTGCCACTGTCGAAATGAGCAAGCCTATGTTGACCTTTTGGCAGAACCTCTTTTTGGCACAAGCTCAATCTCTCATTTACAAAATGGCTGACCAGTCAAAGCATTCCATACTGAGCGGCCTCAGCCAATCTGCTCATCTTTTGTTGAACGACGCCCTTCAGAGCGCCCAGGATCCACGGCTGCAAAGCGAAGTTCCCCGTTTTGCCAAAGAATGGGGCGCATTTTGCAAAGCACAAAGTATGATGTCTTCGGCCAAAGCAGAATATCATGATGCTGTTCTTCAGCGAAGCGGCTCGCACTGGGGCACAGAACTGGCACGTCTGAAGCTCTGCCTGCAAAAACTAGAGCAATGTAATGAATTTGTACAACCTGCAGATTCCGATAGCGAGTCTTCTAGCTTGTTGGAATTAAAACGGGAAGTCCAGGTTTACATGCCCTTTATTCAAAATCGCTACCATACGGCATTTGACGACAACAATCGGATCTACCAGAATGAAATCCCTAAAAAGGTGGCTGATATTGAACCCAAACAGCTGGCGAGGCTGAGTGTGGCACTTCCTGCGAATATGCAGACTCCTCGTGTGCCCTTATTCACCAAGTTATAGTTAGTAAAAAATGCCTTGATTAGTACCACGGTACTATGAGTAGCTACTCAATACGAGTATGTAGCTACTACTAGCGAACTTTTTGGCACGTAAAATACAGTTAATTATAATACAGTAGTGTAATAATGCAATAAAATAGGTTTTTCGTGAGAAAATGCATGCCGATCTCGATGTAAGACAGGTATAAATACGTTGCAGGAGATATTGCGACCGAATCTCTGAGATAATCCGTTTATGAACGAATATTCGGGTCGAAGAGTGCACCAGAGGACCCTTGAAATATCGTTGAAGTGACAGTAGCGTCTGTGGTATCCTCGATGGAAATTTTCCCTTTGCCCGTCGCATTACTCGATGAAGAAGAGGTGCGGGCAAGTATGCTTGTACTAGAGCGAACCCAGATACCTGCAATGTTGGACCGGTCAATGGGCTGCCACCGAATTTGCACGGGAACTCTATATCCTTCAGCCACCTCCATGACGGCTTCGGTTTGAGATGCGCCGTAATATGGAATATTGGTGTAGAGCACATTGACATGGATGGATTGCCAGGATCGAGTGTCCATGTTAAATAGTTCAATAAGGGCTTGAAAGACTTTTGGAACATCCGCTACGGCGAGAGAAAGTGAATTGTGGAGGATTACTCCGCTCTGCTTCTTGTGTTGATATTTCTTGCTGTTGATATCTCGCAGAGACATCTTAAGCGAGGTAATATCTGGATCTTGGGGTACCGTCTGAAGCAAATGGTGCAACCAGCTAGAAACATCCTGTGGCTTATCTTCGGGTGTTTCCAATATAAGTGTTCCGTGAATGACGACATTAATATTTCGTTCTTGGCAACGGCGGTATACATAATGAAGGAAGTTTGTTCTTTTGTAGCTCCATCTCTTGTAATTTGAGGCGCTGACACGGGGTTCCAGGAGTTGTATTTGCGTCAGTTTACTTGCCTCGTTACACGCAATGTCTTGAAGTGCACTAAAGAGACGAACATTGTCGTGCCTTTGTAATGAGTCCTCTAACGTAATGTGTGTCAGCTGCAGAGCTTGGGGACCTTCGAGTTGCTCTAACAGAAACTCTGTGGAATGCTGGGGGCCACAGTCGAGCCACAGTACCTGTTTACCCTTGGTTTTGCTTCTACTACTGAGCGTGAGCACCTTGGAGAACTTCTTGGAAAAACCTTTCATGACGTGATACGTGATACAAACAAAGGAAAGCTTTCCAGGTAGGTGGGTTGACAGGATATTCAATTATTAGTTGTTAAATGCAGTCAATTTATGAAGATACTTGGAAGGTGTCTTTTTTGCTGCTGAAGCAAAGCTTTTGGCCCTCACCAAAAGGAAATCCTTCTGCAAGCTTTATTCTTCTACAAGTTGTTGTGCCGGTAACCATTATGTTGGCTGGCACGTGTTTTTCACTGGTATGAACGTATAAAAATTATTTCCTGACCATCTGAAAAGTGATTTTATTCGGGTTTATCGTATTACCAGGTAATCAGCTTTCATTATTCTGCCCAGGACATTTAGCGTCATTAGTAGAAAAAAAAATTCTCTTTTAAGCTGTGATTACTTAGTCAAATCAAGAAGTGTAATAGTACTACAGTAGTACAAGGTGGCACTACCTACCAATCGTACATGGGTAGCGGTACCAACCGTACTACCCCCTGGTACCGTACCTGGTACCAGTACTACGTACTAGGTACCGCTAGTACTGGTACTACTCGATTGGTACTAGTAGTAGTACTATTACAACTCTGTTACAGGAATACGTACAACCAGAAGTGAACATGAAGTTCAGAGCATTTAGAGGTGATGACGTAATTCTTCAAAATCCTGCATACACTCTGCGTCTAGCATGAATAAAAAACACCACATAAGTACAATACATATTGGTACTGTAATAAAGAATGAAGTGAAGTTCGTATTTTTAATTGTCAGTTTCACTTGAGGCCCTGAACTCTGGTTTTGCATCGAGTTTAGTTGGCTGCGGCCAATAAGTCTCTGTCGTGTGTGTGAACCGAACCAAATGATAATAGTACCAGTACGCACTCCGGGGGCTTTTTTTTTAGAACGGTCCGAATGCAACTACCATGGTAGCTCCTACTAGTAGCTAGAGCTAGTAGTGGGTGGGTCTCTTCTAACGATACTAGCTAGTAGTACTACCCTACTAGCTAGCTAGTAGTAGCTAATATTATTTCGTTTATACCAGTAGTCTGCTAGTCACGGGGCACTTTAGCTTTCTCTCTACTTTTACTAGTAAGTAGCTAGTAGTACTCTCTACTACTACTACGGTACTACCTGGTAGGAGTAATAGTACCACTAGTACTACAGTACTAGTATGGTACTACTACTACTAGTACTACTACTAGTACTACTACTAGTGCTACTACTACTAGTACTAGTACTAGTACTAGTACTACTACTACTACTACTACTACTACTACTACTACTACTACTACTACTACTACTACTACTACTACTACTACTACTACTACTACTACTACTA
>Ga0100391_1006165_pt1 | contig 10903 bp, 9 predicted proteins | sample CryGeymeta201515_FD_81541 | JGI IMG/M metagenome (GOLD analysis project Ga0100391, IMG submission 81541) | Groundwater microbial communities from Crystal Geyser aquifers in Utah, USA - Crystal Geyser metaG 2015-15 | ecosystem: Environmental > Aquatic > Deep subsurface > Groundwater | place: USA...
GCATACAAAGCCGGCATCTATCTGGATAAGATACGACCCATCAAGATCAAAAAACATGGACGCAGAGCCAAAAGCCTGTTCAAGTATGGGTTAAATTATCTCGCAAAGGTCTTGTTTTCAAATAATTTAGATGAATTTAGAAATTGTTGTAAATTTTTGTCATGTACTTAGCTATTTCTTAACTAAACGACATTGAATTACAATTAGTCAATACGTTAATGAACGAGTAAAAAGCACACATGGTAAAAATTATAAACAAGAAGTAAAAGAATTACGGCCAACAACTCATCGACTTAAATTTCTGATGCCCAAAGACTCTGCACATTGCTATCCATTAATGCTTTCCTTAAGAGCAAAATAAGTGTTTCTATCCTTTTTTCTATTATATTTAACTATGAAAATTTACTTTATTATCGGCAATTCGCGCAGTGGCACAACAATGTTGTCAAATATTTTAGGACAAAATCCTTATGTATTAGTTTTCAAAGAATTACATTTCTTTGATGTATTATCAACATCTGATATAATTTACTATACCAGAGATGAAGCTATTACGATTTATGCAAAATTATTGTGCACAAATGAGTTGGAACCATGGAACTTACATAAATATACTCTGTATATAGAACATGCAAGATCTGAGTACAAAATAAGTGCAAACATTACTAACTATAATCTTTTTGCTACATTCGTTTCAAACCAGCTAATTAAAGCTAATAAGACAATAGCTGTTGAGCAAACACCTCGAAATTCATACCATTTTGAAAAAATATTGAGAAATTTGCATGGTAGTAAAGTAATTCATATTGTTCGTGATCCCAGGGGTGTATTGTTATCACAAAAAAATAAATGGAAACGAAATAAATTTGGAGGCAATATGACTCCAAAAGAAAAAATTCGAACATTTTTAAATTACAATCCAATTCTTACATCATATATTTACGATAGAACACTAAATAGAATTTTCAAAAATGCAATAACTGAACCTAATTTGTTTTTTACCATTAAATTCGAAAATATATTGTCAGCACCCCAAGAAACACTTCCCCAGCTATTTGAATTTGTTGAATTACAATATAATACTAATTTTGTCAACGTCAAGCATAGTTCTTCATCATTTGTGTCAAATAATGAACAAGGCATTGATATTAAAAGGGCTACTTCTTGGAAAGAGAATATTTCTAGAAATGAAATTTTTATTGTACAACTTATAACTAAAAGAATAATGAATCGATATAATTACCCGAGACATAGTGTAAGCATTATTAATCCTTTTGTTTTCTTATATTACTTTATTACTCTTCTTATTCAAAGTGTTTTTGTAATAGCTTTTAACTATAACTTTGTTAGAAAATTCTTGGAGAATCGTTTTTTTACAGTATTAACATATTTTACTAATAAATAATTTGATGATAATATGAAGATCATTCTTATTCATTATAGATATTATAGAGCAGGTGGGCCTGAAAAATACTTGTTTAGCGTAAAAGAGCTTTTGGAAAATAATGGACATAATGTTATCCCATTTTCTCTCGCCTTTTCGCAAAATAGTGAAACTGCATACAAGCAATATTTTCCACAACCTGCAATCAAAGATTTCCATATTGATAAAAACAAAGACAATATTTCAATTAAAAAAAAATTAGAAATAATTAAGAATAGTTTTTTTAATAAAAAAGTATTTTCTAACCTATCTGCTTTAATTGAAATGGAAAAACCGGAAATTGCTTATGTTCTTCAATATGGATCTAAACTGTCAACTTCAATCTTTGATGCGTGCAAAAAATATGACATACCGGTAGTTGTAAGAGTGAGTGATTTCAATTTAATCTGTGCAAAAAACGTATTTTTCAGAAATAATGAAATCTGCACTAAATGTATCTATAATAAACTTTATAGTTTAAAGTATAAATGTGTGCATGATAGTTTTGCTCAATCTTTTATTTATTATTTATCGCAAAAGTATAATCAGTTAAGAACATTTGAAAAAAAAATTGATGCATTCATTGCACCATCAAAATTTACAATAAATTTATTAAAAAGTAATAATCAGTTTTCTTCAAGTAGGTTTTTTCATGTTCCTACTTTTATTGAGGATTCAAAATACGAATTCAATTTAAATCTACGTGATTATAATCTTCAAAATGGTTTAAAAATATGTTATTGGGGGAGAATTGATGAGGATAAGGGAATTGACATTTTGATAGATGCTGTCAAATTAGTATCACAAAATGGCTTTAAATTGGGTGTAAAAATAGTTGGGGATACAAACTCGGAATACGCACAAAATCAAATAAGACGGACAAAAGATTTTGGGCTTGATAACATTTCATTTTTAGGTTATGTTTCAAATCAAAATATTTTTGAAGAAATTAGAGACTGTCATTTTTCCGTAATTCCATCAAAGTGGTTTGATAATATGCCAAACTCACTAATAGAAAGTTGTACTTTTGGAATACCTGTTATAGTTTCAAAAATCGGAAGTTTAGATGAAATTATTTCTGATGGTAAAAATGGTTTCACGTTTAATCCATCTGATACTTTAGATCTTGCTAATAAAATAGAAAACCTATTTAATCTTAGAGAAAATAATTACAATAATATTTCAGCGTATTGCCAAAAATGGATTAAAGACTATTGTGACAAAAATTCTCACTATAGAAACTTGATGAATGTTTTTAATATGGTTATTGATGAAAAAGATAGTAAATAAAGTTATTCATTCGCTGGGGAGAAAAAATTATTCAGTTGATTCATCAATAGAATTAATTGATTTAATTAGATTTCTAACACCTAAAATTTTTCAATTAATCAGAGGGTTATTTATTAAACCATTTCTAAAAAAATCTACTGGCCTAATTTTTTTAGGTAGTCGAACTAAGATAAGGTTCAAATCGAAAATATCAATTGGAAAAACATTGCAGATTGGCGATAATGTAGAGATTAACGCTCTATCACGTAATGGAGTACATATTGGGCATAATGTTTCAATACTTAAAAATACAATTATTGAATGCACCGGTGTATTAAGAAATTTAGGTGAAGGTATCTCGATAGGAAATAATGTTGGAATAGCACAGAACTGCTTCATACAAGTTCGTGGACAGGTAATAATTGGAGATAATGTAATATTTGGTCCCAACGTATCAATTTTTTCTGAAAATCATGTTTTCATAGATACAGAATTGCCTGTTTCGGTGCAAGGTGAAACTCGAAAAGGTGTAACAATAGAAGATGGTGTTTGGATAGGCACTCGTGCCATCATTTTAGATGGAGTTAAAGTTGGGAAAAATAGTATTGTTGCTGCAGGTGCAATCGTTAACAAAGATGTAGCTCCTTATTCAATTGTCGGCGGTGTGCCTGCTAAAATATTAAAAAACAGAAAATAAATTTAATAATACATATCAATGAATAGAAAAATCTACATCGCCGGTTGTGGCGGTATGTTGGGTGAAGCATTTTACACCCAATTCAAAAACGACTACGAAATTAAATGCACTGACAAAGACGTAAATACGGAATGGTTGTCATTTTTAGATTTCAGAGACTTTGATGCCTACAAAAAGGACGTAATGGATTTCAATCCTGATTATTTGTTCCACTTGGGCGCTTATACAGATTTAGAATTCTGTGAGCAAAATGTCGATGATACATACATGACCAATACTTTGAGTGTTGAAAATGCAGTGTATATCGCAAACGAATTAGATATTCCATTACTATACATAAGTACTGCCGGCATTTTTGATGGCAAACAAGAGCAATATGATGATTGGGATATGCCAAACCCGCTTGGTGTTTATGCCAGATCAAAATACATGGGTGAGAGGTTTGTTGCAGAGAATGCAAAACGACACCTTGTTTGCCGTGCGGGCTGGATGATGGGAGCCGGCCCTTCAAAAGACAAAAAGTTTATTCAGAAGCTTATGAAACAACTTAAGGAGGGAAAAAAAGAACTTTTTATAGTCGACGATAAAGATGGAACACCGACATACACGCATGATTTTGCAAAAACTGTTAAAGCCTTACTCGAAAAAGAGTATTGGGGTCTGTATAATACCGTTTGCGGAGGGCAAACAAGTCGTTTAGAAGTTGCAACAGAACTGCTTCATATTTTAAACTTAGAAAAAGAGGTAACAATAACACCTGTTTCATCTAATTACTTTAAAGATATTTTCTTTGCAGAAAGACCAGCCTCTGAAAGACTTCTCACCAAGAAACTTAATTTAAGAGGAACAAATATGATGAGGGATTGGAAAACTTCACTTAAAGAATATATTGAAAATTACTATAAGGATTTTTTAAATGATAGATAAAATAATTAAGGTCGCAGTAATCGGAACAAATGGACTGCCAGCTAATTACGGCGGATTTGAAACAATGGTGAATCATCTGACCTTAAATTCAGGTACCGACATTGAATATACAGTTTACTGTTCTGCCCCTAATTACAAAAACAAACAAGAAAAATACAACAATGCAAGCCTCATATACCTTCCCCTCAAAGCGAATGGTTGGCAAAGTCTGTTTTATGATATCTGGTCTATTATTAAGTCACTTGTTCATCACGATGTACTTTTAGTTCTTGGAGCGCCTTCAGCATTAATTTTCCCATTGACGAAAATCTTCTCCAACAAACCCATTATCATAAATTTTGGTGGGTTGGAATGGAAAAGAGATAAGTTTTCTTTTTTTAAAAGAAGATACCTTAAATTTGTTGAAAAACTTGCTGTGTATTATGCTGATTGTCTGGTTGTGGATAATGCCTATTTCGCATCATACGTCCGCAGAACATACAATAAAGACGCCACACTTATTGAATATGGTGGTGATCATGTTTTACATCCGAAAATTGCTCAAGAAGATTTAAAGAAATATCCTTTTCTGTTAGAAAAATATGCAATAAGTGTTTCACGTGCCCAGGCTGATAATAATCTGCATCTTTTATTACAAGCATTTTCTGAAGTGCCTGAACATAAATTGGTTTTGATTTCAAACTGGAATAAGTTTGACTACGGTAGATTATTAAAGCAAAAATATAGCTCATTTGAGAATTTGTTTTTAATTGACGCCATTTACGATCAGCGCGAAATTGACTTACTAAGATCTCATGCCTCAGTCTACATTCACAGTCATACCTATTGTGGAACTGCACCTTCATTAGTTGAGGCAATGAACCTTGGTCTTCCAATTATTGCATTCTCAAACGACACAAACCCTGAAACAACTGAAAAAAAAGCTGTTTTCTTCTCGGATACCAAAGAACTCGTTACTGTTTTAAAATCATTGCATCAGGATGAATTGGATGAAAACAAATGGGAAATGTTTGAAATTGCGAAGAGAAGATATACATGGAAAAGAATAGTAGATCTTTACGAAAATAAATACAGGGAGCTTTTTAAGAAATCACAATTACAATGAAAGGAATCATCCTCGCCGGCGGTTCAGCAACCCGCCTTTTTCCGCTTTCCAAAGCCATTTCTAAACAAATCATGCCGGTGTACGACAAACCCATGATTTACTATCCGCTCTCCACGCTTATGCTGGCAGGTATAAAGGAAGTGCTGATCATATCTACACCAAGAGACCTGCCCATGTTTCAGGAATTACTGGGAGATGGAACCCAAATGGGTATGCAGTTCGATTATATCATTCAGCCGGCTCCCAATGGCCTGGCCGAAGCTTTTATCCTGGCCAAAAACTTTTTAGCGGGGGATTCAGCTTGTCTAATACTGGGAGATAACATCTTTTATGGCCAACATTTTTCAGCGCTGTTGAAAGCTGCTGTTAAAAATATTCAAGGAGCAACCATTTTTGGCTATTACGTAAAAGATCCGCGCGCTTATGGTGTAGCTGCTTTTGATCAAACGGGTAAAGTAATATCACTGGAAGAAAAACCTGCGCAACCAAAATCCAATTACGCTGTTCCGGGTTTGTATTTCTACGATCAATCAGTGGTAGCAAAGGCAAAAGCCCTTAAACCATCTGCCAGAGGCGAATTGGAAATCACTGACCTGAATAAAGTGTATCTCGATGAGGGCTCACTAAGGGTGGAATTGTTTGGCCGTGGCTTTGCCTGGCTGGATACAGGCACCGTGGACAGCCTGCTCGAGGCATCTAACTTTATCGAAACCATACAAAAAAGACAAGGTTTTTATGTGGCTTGCATCGAAGAAATTGCCTGGCGCAATGGCTGGATCGATACAGATCAACTATTACACCTCGGCAAAAAACAAGCCAAAACAGACTACGGCCAGTATCTAATTGACCTGGCAGAAAGGAGAAGTAACTAATGCAAGTATTCGAAACAAAACTAAAGGGTGTATTACTAATTGCCCCTCAAATCTTTAAAGATGAAAGGGGTTATTTTTTTGAATCTTTTAACCGCGATAAATACGCTGAACACATCCAAAACCTGGATTTCGTTCAGGACAACGAATCTCTTTCCATCTATGGTACACTGCGTGGCTTGCACTACCAGCTGCCACCTTATGCACAGGCCAAGCTCGTTCGGGTCATCCACGGAAAAGTACTGGATGTAGTACTCGACATTCGCCGTAGCTCTCCCACCTTTGGCCGCTATGTAATCGCCGAACTCAGCAACGAAAACAAGCACCAGCTCTACGTACCAAGAGGTTTTGCACATGGCTTTTTGGTCCTAAGCGACACAGCCATTTTCGCTTACAAAGTCGACAATATTTACCACAAAGCCAGCGAGGCAGCCATCCGCTGGAACGACCCATCCCTTGATATCCCCTGGAGCCTGCCTGCATTCGATATCATCCTCTCCGAAAAAGACAAACAAGCTCCTTTATTTAAAGATGCCATACTTTTTGACTAAGCGCTATTACCCTAATATATTTACTCTTTATAAAACAAAGTCATAACTAGTTCAGATAGAGTACAAACCGTAAAAGAAACATTACATACCAGATACCACTAATAATAGCCTGCGCTGGAACACCGAACGCCCCGTAACCCTCCGCGAGCACGGAAGAGCATCCGTGCTTGTTGGCAACAAATGTAGAACGTATCCGCAAAGAATACCAGGAAACACTCAGCATGCAACGGACTCCGCAACGACCAGCCCTCTGGGATGGAAAAACAGCAGAACGCTGTGTAGCTGCAATTATCAGTCATAACAACAATTCCAATTAAATTCACCTTTCTGACTTTGACTTTCAGACTGACTTTCAGACTTTCGGCCTTCAGACTTTCAGACCTTTGACTTTCAGACCTTCAGACCTTTGACCTTCGACCTCCCACTCACCACTCCTGAACAAACCGCCCTCCAAACCCGGCAGGAGATTCAGCAATGCTATAACAAATACCTATACCCCCACAAGCTCCCTGATCAATACAAATTCGAAATACTAACCAATTACTTCTACAGCCTCATGGATCAGGCCGATCAGCTCACAGATCAGGGCAAACCCTTCCACGCCCTCGCCATCATCACCACCTCCCTCAGCCACCTCCCCGAAATAGACGAATACACCCTATCAGAAATCGAAGTGCCCCACCTGATCGAAATGTTTGGCCATTCCCTCCGGAAAGTCCTCCAGCAATCCCCACCAGAACAGCAACCACAACTCCTCAACAATTACACCACCTTCCTCACCACCCTCTCCCCCAACAACCTCTATTTAGACGAGCTCCACCACCTTCCCCAATCCCCCATTTAACCCCAAAACAATTACCAATCCCGTCATCAAACAAACCCGATAGGTTGTACCAACCCACCCGTCATTTCGAGACGCAAAGCGTCGAGAAACCCCCTAACCATCTCGCTTACACCGAGCGTAGCCGAGGTGTCATCCCAAACCAACCACTTCTCCAATACACACCCAAAACGTTTACCAATCCCATCATCAAAACCCAACTGTTTTACCAACCCACCCGTCTTTTCGACCTGTCTGCCGATAGGAAGAGGAGGCACGGCGAGAACCCCCCTCACCTTCACTTCCCACTAAACCAACCACCTCTCCCATACACACCCCAAAACAACTACCAACCCCATCATCATAACCATACTGTTCTACCAACCCACCCGTCATTTCGACCTGTCTGCTGAAGGCAGAACGCGAAGCGTGAGAAACCCCCTAACCATCTCTTCCCACTAAACTAAACCAACCCCTTCCCCCAAAAAAACCCCTACCTTTATCCCATGCAAGCAACCGTTTACATCATCACCAACAAACACAAAACCGTTTAATATACCGGAGTCACATCCAATATTGGGAAAGAACCCCCCTCACCATCTCTACCACCTAAACCACCCACCCCACATAAAATCGCAATTTTTAATATTACCGGTGCACTTGCCCCGTCATTTATATAAAAAAACCATGTTCGCAATAAAACAAGGTGCAGAGCACCGCTAATATTTATAGAATCCCAATAATTAAAGAACCAGATAGGTGCAGAGCACCGGTAATATTTATAAAAAACCAAATCCCCACATCAAATCACCACCGGGCTGGGTGCGTAGGTTTACCTACTGCCAGGTAGGCACGTGCGAGCGGCGGGCGTGCGGCCGGAAGAGCAGCTAAAACAGCTGTGGGCGGATGCATCGCTCACACTTGATTTTTGCTAGCTTTTCACCTGTCCCACAGCTATGCTGGCGGAATCAAGGAAAAGCGAAAAACATCCCACCCCAAAAACAACTACCAATCACACCGCTGTCGCGCGAACTGTCTCACCGAAGGTAATCCTTTCGCGTGACCACTTATAGATTTTACAACCCCTTTTAACTTCCCACCCAAAAACAACTACCAATCCCGTCATCATAATCCAACTGTTTCACCCAACCCACCCGTCTTTTCGACCTGTCTGCCGATAGGAAGAGGAGGAACGACGAGAAACCCCCTCACCTTCACGCTTGCACCGCGATGCCCTTCGATGCATTGCGATGCCCTGAGCCTGCCGAAGGGAGCCTACCTGCCGATCACAGGAAGGTTTACCTGCTGCAGGTAGGCAGGCCTGTCGAAATGAGCGATATAGTCGAAGGGAGCAGCGTCGAGGTGTCCCCCTCCAACCAACCACATCTCCAATACACCCCCAAAAAAACCAAAAACAAACAAAAACTCTTTACAATTTTGGAATTCCATTCCATTTTTGTAAATTTGCATTATGATTCAAAGAGAAGCCGAAGCCGAAATCCGAACACTCGCCAGGCAATTTAAGGCAGTAGCCATTGTCGGCCCGCGGCAATCGGGCAAAACAACACTTGTCAGGCATATTTTTAAGGATAAACCCTATGTAAACCTTGAAAATCCTGATCTGCGATTGTATGCAACAGATGATCCCAGAGGATTTTTATCCAATTATCCGCAAGGAGCCGTGCTGGATGAGGTACAACGGGTTCCCGAATTGTTTTCTTATTTGCAGCAGATATTGGATGAAGTAAAAATAAAAGGTATGTTCATCCTCACCGGTTCAAACAACTTCCTGCTGCAGGAACGCATATCTCAAAGCCTTTCAGGTCGGGTTGGCTACCTCAGTTTATTACCCCTAAGCCTTAACGAAATCAATAATAGCCAAATCAATAGCAATCAGCTTATACATAAAGGCTGTTATCCTGTGCTCTACAGCGAAGAGGTTGATCCCGCAAAATGGTATGCCAACTACATCAGAACTTATGTTGAGCGCGACGTAAGGCTGATAAAAAACATCGCTGATCTTACTACATTCGAACGTTTTCTGAGGCTTTGCGCCGGCCGCATCGGACAATTGCTTAATATGAGCAGTCTGGCAGTCGAAACCGGCGTAGATACAAAAACAATAGGAGCATGGATAAGCGTTCTGGAGTCAAGCTTCATTGTGTTCAGGCTGCAGCCCTACCACGAGAATTTCAATAAACGCATAGTGAAAATGCCCAAACTGTATTTTTATGATACAGGTCTCGCTACAGCGCTCCTGGGCATCGAAAAGGCTGAGCAATTAACATTAAATCCTTTCAGGGGAAGCCTTTTCGAAAATATGGTCATCCTGGAACTACTCAAAAAACGCTTCAATGAAGGCAAAGCCCACAACCTATATTTCTGGCGCGATAACCTGGGCAACGAAGTCGATCTGATAATAAAGCATAGCAACCGATTACTGCCTGTTGAAATAAAGTCAGGACAAACAATCACCAACGACTACTTTAAAGGAATTTTATTCTGGCATAAAATAACCCAAAGCCAAGGTGGCTACATCGTTTATGGAGGCGAAATGAAACAAAACAGAAGCAATCAAATTACCGTAATCTCCTATAAAGACTTAAGCCAACTAAACCAAACACATCCCCTCCTCTAACCAAAACCAGCTACCAACCCCATCATCAAACCAACCCATCAGGTTCTACCAACCCACCCGTCTTTTCGAATTATCTACCAGTAGGTAGATCTACCTGGCGTTAGACAGGCCTGTCTTACTATAGGAAGACCTGTCTGCTGAAGGCAGAAGGCTTGCTGAGAAACCTCCTCACCTAAACGCTTGCACCGCGATGCCCTGCGATTCGTTGCGATGCATTGCGATGCCCTGAGCCTGCCGAAGGGAGCTTGCCTGCCGATCACAGGAAGGTTTACCTGCTGCAGGTAGGCAGGCCTGTCGAAATGAGCGATTTAGTCGAAGGGAGCGCAGAGGTCATCGAGCGACTTGCACTGAGCCCTGTCGAAGTGAGCCGAGATGCCGAGGTGTTAACCCTAACCAACCACCCCAAATAAAGTCGAAAAATCAATATTACCCGTGCGCTTTCCCAGTCATTTATCAAAAAAACCATGTTCGCAATAAAACAAGGTGCAGAGCACTGCTAATATTTATAGAATCCCAATGATTAAAGAACCAGATAGGTGCAGAGCACCGGTAATATTTATAAAAAACCAAACCCCCACTTCAAACCACCACCGGGCTGGAGCCC
>Ga0100391_1006167_pt1 | contig 10897 bp, 9 predicted proteins | sample CryGeymeta201515_FD_81541 | JGI IMG/M metagenome (GOLD analysis project Ga0100391, IMG submission 81541) | Groundwater microbial communities from Crystal Geyser aquifers in Utah, USA - Crystal Geyser metaG 2015-15 | ecosystem: Environmental > Aquatic > Deep subsurface > Groundwater | place: USA...
AATTTCATCTCTATGCTCCTCGTCTTCAATATGCGAGATAACCGCAGATTGGCGCTCCTCGGGTAACTCGGCAATGATGTCTGCTGCATCATCCGTATCTAATTCTTCAATCTCTTCTGCAATTTCTTTGGCCGATAGATTTTTAAGAATATTTTCTCTAATGTCTTCATCGAGCTCCATGAGGACGTCAGACGTTAGACCAGAATCTAAAAGTTTTATAATATAGATGGCGTCTTCAACATCGAGTTCATCAAGAATTTCGGCAATATCCGCGTAGTGAAATTCATGTAAAAGTAGTTTTAATTCCTTATCGTCTTGATATTCAATAAGAACCTCTACCTTTTCAATGAGTTCATCGCTAAGCTGAAATTTTGCATTATTATCTTGAATTTCTTCCACTTAAATTAGTTCGTGTTTTATAGTTTAACTTTAAAATGAAAATTAGTATAACTTTTATCTTGTGCTTTAGTGCTCATTTTGGTCGCGCTCAATTAATTGCGTCAGTTCAATAAAGTTTGAAACGCTTAATTGTTCTGGACGCTGCCCAAATATAGTATTTGCTTTTAAATTATCAGACAGATTGAAGGTTTTTAAACTGTTACGCAATGTTTTTCTACGTTGCTGAAATCCAGTTTTTACGACTCTAAAAAATAACGACTCATTGCAAGGCAAGGTGTAATTGTCTTTGCGTTTAAGATGTAAAACACCAGAATCTACCTTCGGAGGCGGATTAAAAACCGTTGGTGGTACTGTGAATAAATAGGTGGCATCGTAAAATGCCTGCGTTAATACGGATAAAATACCGTAAACTTTTGAGCCTTCTTTAGAGCAAATTCGCAAGGCCACTTCTTTTTGAAACATACCTGAAAATTCAGGAATCTGATGACGCAGTTCTAATGTTTTAAAGAGAATTTGAGAGGATATATTGTATGGAAAATTTCCAATGATGGCGAAAGGTTTGTCTTTAAACACAAGACTTAAATCGTATTTTAAAAAGTCTTTTTCAATAATTCTAGCCGCTAAATGTAGATAATTGCTTTTTAGATAAGCAACCGATTCTGTATCAATTTCAATGACGTAGGTTGTAATGTCTTTTTTGAGCAGGTATTTGGTTAAGACTCCCATACCTGGTCCAATTTCAAGCACATCGTCATAGCCAACATAAGACAAACTATTAGCTATGTTTTGGGCAATAGATTCATCTTCTAAGAAATGTTGTCCTAAATGTTTTTTTGCTCTTACTTGATGTTGATTTGCCACGTGTACAGGATGGTTTTTAATTAAGTGATAAACAAAGATACACAGAGCGACTTAGAGACTCGAAGTCTTGAGCATTAATTAATACTATTTCTCTTTACGACGCTTATTCCAAATTGATAAAATACTCATCCACTACTTCGAGCTCAGTTCTAAATGCTAACATTTTATCAGAAAAACGTTGCAAGCCCTCTTGTTGCAATCGCTTGGCATCTTCCAAATAATAAGCATCTAAAGCCGCTCTTGACTGCGCTCTGTACTGAATAGAGTAGGTGTCTGCTTCAGGGTCATCAACCAAGACTTTTGTGAGTTTAGCCTCAGTAAACTTTCCTGTAGCCAATACTTGAGGGATATGTTCCTTAATCCAAACGAGCCATTCCTTGTGAATGCTTTTATCTATGTTAACGGTGACGTTGTATATGATCATTGTTTGGTCTTTTGAAAATCAGATTTTGGTAATTGTATTATTGAAATTTGGAATTTATTCAATCAAATCCCCTCTCAGCATTCTAAATTTGCGCCGCGCTTCGATAAAATAGATGCTGTCTTCGTGTTCAAAAATAATGGTCTCGTAGAGTTGCTTTGCGTCCTCAGGTTTGGCGAGCTGGTTGTTGTAAAGTTCCGCCAAATAGTAATGCGCATCGTCTGCTAGAATACCGTCTTTATAATTTTTAATAATTTCTAAAAAATTAGCTTCGGCTTTGTTGTATTGTTTCTTTTTTTCGAAAAGTTTGGCTTGTTTATACAAAGCTTGGTCGGTGATGCTTTCTCCTTTATGTTCCTCTAAAATTTTATCTAAAAGCGCAATGGCTTCATCTGTTTTGTTTTGAAAGGCAAATAAATCTGCTTTGGCGTAATATTTTAGAGCGGTTTGAAGGCTGTCTTCATATTTGTTGTCAGAAATTAATAATTTTAAATCTAAAGCATCATTGGCAATTAACTGTGATGTAGAGGACTTCAGAATTTTAAGTTGCGATTCTGCCCAATCAAAGTCCCCTTTGTAGTAACTGGTCTTCGCGACTTTAAAACGGGCTTCTTGAGCAATGGTACTATTTTTTAAATTCGCCTGAATTTGAGAATAGAAAATTAAAGCCTCATTAAATTTTTCTTGAAGCACTAAAATATCGGCTAATAGCAATTTCACCTTAGCGTCTTGAATTTCTGAAATAGTAAGCGTTAAACTTTGTCGCAGAAATGCCGAAGCTGTTTCCGTATCTTTTCTGTTAAAGGCTAAAAACTTTCCATAAGCAAGCTGTAGCGGAATGGTTAATTCTGATTTCCCAAAATCGTTTAACAAGGTGTTGTAAGCAGTATCTATAGTGTTTAGCTCTTTCTCAGAGGCATTTTCCGTATCGATTTCTAAAATATATTGATGGGCAGTCAAAGCCGTTGTGGCATCTTGTGTAGTTTCAATGATATAGTTAAATATGTCTTTGGCGGTTTCGTCGTCATTATCATTATGCGCTGCAACAGCCAATTCAATAATACGATCTAAGCTTTCCGGATTGCGTTTAAAAAGTGCTTTCTCCTGAATAAAAGATTTGTTATAAGCTTTTTCTTGTACGTATAACCAACTCAACATTTCATACCAATAGGCATTGGGTTCTTGCTGTATTTTTTTTAATAAGGAACGCCTTAAATAGGTGTTGTTCTCATTGGAGCTGTTTTCAGAAATAAAGTCGCTAATAGCGCGTTTAATACTATTTAAATAGTGCGGTTTATACGCAACATATTCAATGTAACTGCTAAACATCTTTTCAATATCACCTTGGTCACCGTAAATACGGGCTAATTGAATACTGTAATCTTTTTCTGGACTTAAAAGTTGCCCTTTGTTATACACTCTTATGGCTTGGTCTAAAAGGGAGTGGTCTTCAAATTTTTTAGCGATACTGTAAACATAATTCGGATTTTCATCGACGTAAGTAATGGCCTCTTCATAATAGGTGTTGGCTTTGGCTAGGCTGTCTTGAAGTTGGTAATTGTAGCCTAATTCTAAGACCAAAATTGGATGTCGTCTGTTTTCTAAGTGTTGCACAACTAGGTTTTGAACGGCGTCAAATTGTTCTAATTGTTGATAGGTGTTGATGAGTTTAAAGATGTAATTGTAGCTGTAAGGTTGCTCCTTATTGAGATTTTCATAAATCACCAATGCCTTTTTAAATTCACTGCGCTTGTAGTAACTATCGGCTAAGGCTTCACTATTTTGAGCGAAACCAATGTTGAGTCCAACTATGAGAAGTAAAACGAAAAGGCCTTTATTCATGCTACAATTTTTGTAAATATAACAAATGCCGCATCGAGATATTGTAAATGTTTTTATAAAAAAAATGCTTAAACGTAATGTTTAAGCATTTTTACCAACAAAATAAATGTGCTATTAACCATTGTTCTTTATAAAATGATTCAATTATTCTGCACTGGTATTTTTTATGTGTTGCACAGCCTCAATAAAGGTTAGAATAAGACTTTGCTTACCATAACAATTAAGGCGACGAGTAATACGATGCGCTTTAAATTTTTCATAATTCGGTTGAGTCATAAATTCGGTATGCTAACTTCTGAAAAAAAACAGTGATAAACGAAGAAATACCAAAAAAAACGATGAAATGATTATTTTTTTAACATTTTCTATAAAAAGATGACGTTTTGTAGACCTAAGAAATGAGGTCGAAGCCCGTGTAAGGCACTAACACCTCAGGAATTTTTATGCCGTTTTCAGTTTGATAGTTTTCTAAAATACCTGCCAAGACACGAGGTAAGGCCAAAGAACTTCCATTTAAAGTATGGCAGAGTTCATTTTTTCCGTCGCTATTTCTAAAACGCAATTTTAAACGATTGGCTTGAAAGGTTTCAAAATTAGAGACTGAAGACACTTCTAACCAACGCTCTTGTGCTGTAGAAAATACCTCAAAATCGAAGGTTAAAGCTGAGGTAAACCCTAAATCGCCTCCGCATAATCTTAAAATTCTGAATGGCAATTTTAGGTCTTTCAAGAGGCCCTTCACGTGTTCAACCATGCCCTCTAAAGCCTGGTAAGACTTATTGGGATGCTCAATACGTAAAATTTCAACTTTATCAAATTGATGTAAACGATTAAGACCTCTTACATCGGCACCATAGCTACCAGCTTCACGTCTAAAACAAGGAGTGTAACCTGTGATGCTAATAGGTAAATCACTTTCGTTTAAAAGTGAATCTCTAAAAATATTGGTAGCGGGCACTTCGGCCGTTGGAATTAAATATAAATTATCCTCGGTCACATAATACATTTGTCCTTCTTTATCTGGAAGTTGACCTGTTCCATATCCTGAAGCCTCGTTCACCAAATGTGGTAATTGGTATTCTGTGTAACCTGCTTCCGTATTTTTATCCAAAAAATAAGCGATTAAAGCGCGCTGTAAACGAGCTCCCTTTCCTTTATACACCGGAAAACCAGCACCTGTAATTTTATTGCCTAATTCAAAATCTATAATGTCGTATTTTTTTGCTAATTCCCAATGCGGTAAGGCTCCTTTATGTAAAGTTGGGATATCACCTTCTCTATAGGTTTCTTCATTATCTGCGTCAGTATTTCCTTTTGGGACACTGCTGTTAGGGACATTCGGAATTTTATACAGCAATGCAGTAAGCGCACTAATAGTGTCATTGAGTTCTTGTTCTAAGGTTTTAGAAGTTTCTTTAAGATCTGTAGTTTTTGCCTTTAAAATGTTGGCTTTTTGAGTCTCACCTGATTGAAACAAGTTGCCAATTTCTTTAGATAAGCTGTTAGATTCTGCTTTTGTATTGTCTAAATTAGTTTGAATGGCTCTGCGGTTTTCATCCAATGCAATCGTCTCGTTAATCATTTCGGTAGCATCGATATTTCGTTTGGCTAAACGCGCGATAATATCCTCTTTATTCTCTATGATAAAAGCAACTTGTAACATAACTGTGATTTTAGATTCTACGCGGACTAGCGTTAGAAAAACAAGAAACAAAAGTAAAAAGAATTTAACCAGATAAAAATAAAAATAAATCTATTTTGAAGCTAAGATCCAGTGGTGATGTTCAAAATGATTCCAAGGCTCGTTGGCAAGGTCTATTTTCGGATCTATTAAACGTTTAGAAGGTTTTCCGTTGACGCTAACATGGGCTCTCACATACACTTTAACGTCCATATTTTTTTTAGCAAAATCGGCTTTGAGATGTTGTGCAAATTGCCAAATGACGTCTGGTTTTGTGCTTGCCGCGCGTTGCTGCTTTTTAGTGAGATAATCTTCTAATTTTACAGGAATCGATGTATTGGTGTTGGCGTCTACAACCGTGTAGCTCGTTCTTCCGTTTTTAGCACGTAACATCATTCGCCAAGATAACCTGTGGCCTTCCTCTGTCCAAAGTACATCATCCGTAAAAAAATGATGCCGAAGCGGAAGTGCAATTTGAATGACGAAGTAAATTGAAAATAAAGATACCATCAGGTTGCGATATTTTGGTATGATGACTTCATGGGCTTTGTAAAGCGGCTTTTGTTTTAAAAACAAGGCTTGTATAATTTTTGGTTCAAAAAAGAACAAGCTAAACGCCAGCGCTAAATACGGAAATATACCTATTTGAAAGACTATAGAATTAAACAGATGAAAGAAGATGGAGATAAAAAATGCATATTTTCGTGTGGGTTTATACAACAGCAGCGGAATGATTAAACCATCAAACAAAATGCCACCATAAGTAATCATAGAATGAATGGTAGAATGCTGCAAAAGACCACCAATTAAAGGATAGTCTGCTTTTCCTCGCATCAGTAAAGCAACAACAGAGCTATCGAGCCAATCAGGATAAAGTTTAGCTAAGGAAGCATAGGTATAAAGAATAAAAAGTTGCACTACAAAAATCCATTTGCACCAGTTAGGCATGGAAATGCGCTTTAGTGACAGATTTAATCTCGTATCTAAAGAGGCATAGCGATTTGCCGGTAAAAACACCATGATAAAACTTAAAAGACTCAGTAAATAATAATGGTTGTTATAAGATGATTTTTGCATCAGGTAGGTGGCCGTCCACATGAGCGCAAACATTAGCATACTGAATCGGTACTTGTAACCCAGCATAATAAACAGACCAAAAATACTCATGACAACGTAGTAAATGTACATGCCGTTTCCGGGAAGAGGTTGTAGCCATTCAAAACCTATGAAAGAAAAGGTGAATTTAGGTTCAATTAAGGTGCGTCTTACCCAACCTGTCAGGATTGCGCCGAAGGATTCTAGAAAGCATAGCAAACCAAATACGATTCTAAAAACGATGAGACCAGAATTGTCTATATGTTTAAATAAGAATCTATTCATAACTTACCTAATATAGGCTAATGCTTCGGTTTTGTCTTTGTTGAGTTGGGTTTTTAAACTGTCTATATTTTCAAACTTTTGCTCGCTTCGCAGTCGTTTTAAGAATTCAATTTTTAATGTAGTATTATAAATATCTTGATTAAAATTGAAAAAGTGAACTTCAATAGAACGCGCTGTGCCGCCAACGGTAGGGTTGGTGCCAATATTCATCATGCCGTAAAGCGTTTTGTTTTCAACTTTGGACTTTACGATATAAACTCCGTCATTAGGAATGAGCTTATAAGTTTCTTTAATAGAAATATTAGCCGTTGGAAAATCTATGGTTTTCCCCAAGCCTTTTCCTTTAATCACAGTGCCGGTAATAAAGAAGTTGTAACCTAAATAAGAATTTGCTAGGGCAACTTCACCGCGGTTGAGCGCCTTTCTAATCTTGGTTGAACTTACGGTGACGTCTTTAATGTCTTGTGCTGATATTTCTTCGACACTAAAATTATAGCGTTCAGCAAATGCTTTTAAGTCGGTAATATTTGCACTTCGGTTTTTTCCAAAGTGATGATCGTAGCCAATAACAATATGTTTGGTATGTAATTCGTCAACTAGAATATCTTTGACATAGTCGTGCGCCGAAAGATTAGAAAATGCCTTGGTAAAAGTTTTAACCACCACGTTTTTTATTCCGAAAGATTTCAGCAAATCAATACGTTCATCTATGGTATTTAAAAGTTTAATAGAATCGTCTTTTTGGAGCACCATTCTGGGATGCGGAAACAAGGTTAGCACCGCTGGCTCGCAGTTTTGTTTTTTTGCTAGTGTAACAACGCGTTTTAATATTTTTTGATGCCCAATATGAACCCCGTCGAAGGTTCCAATAGTCGTCACTTTTGCCGATGTTGCGTTCAAATTTAAACTGTATTGCTAATTTAATTCTAAGCTCTTAAAACAAAGCTACATTTTATTTTCCGTTAAATTGATTCATGGTAGTATTAACACCTGCCAAGGCGAAAGATTTCACGACTTCTGAAGCGGTGTTTAAACGTTCCTCTAGTTTAGCCGTTTCGTCATCGCCCCATTCACCAAGGACATAATCAATTTGTTTGCCTTGGCTAAAACTATCGCTTATACCAAATCTAAGGCGATTATAGTTGGTGGTTTGAAGTTTGTCTTGGGTGTCTTTTAAACCGTTATGGCCACCGTCGCTACCTTTGGTTTTGAGGCGGAGTGTGCCAAATGGTAAGTTGAGATCGTCAGTGATGACTAATAAATTTTCGAGCGGAATTTTTTCTTTGTCTAACCAGTATTTTATAGCTTTTCCGCTGAGATTCATATAGGTGCTTGGTTTTAAAAGGATAAGACTGCGTCCTTTAACTTTTAAAGTAGCAATATCGCCTAGTTTCTGAGTTTCAAAAGTAAGTGCTTCGGTTACTGCGATATGGTCTAGAATTTTAAACCCAATATTATGTCTTGTGCGTTCGTATTTTTCACCAATATTTCCTAAGCCAACGATTAAGAACTTTTTCATGATTTGGTCTTCGGTTAGTTTTACAGTTTTGCTAAAATTTAGCCATTTTTTTAAATCCTTAAACATGAGAATCCTTTGTGTAAAAATAAAAAAGCATCCTGAAATAGGATGCTTTTTTTAGTATTTCAATAAAAATAGAACACGCTATTCTTTATCTGAAGACTCATCTTTAACCTCTGTTGCTGGCACATCACCTGCATCAACTGTTTCGTCTCCGTCAACTTCTTCTTCTTCCTCTTCAACATCAACAATAGCCAATCTACTACGTCTTACCTGACAAACAACGGTGTTGTCTGGGTGAAGTAATTTATAGTCATCGTTCTTTAATTCAGTGATGTAAAACTTACTTCCAATTTTTAATGGGGTAATATCGATTTCGATAAAATCCGGTAATTTAGAAGGGATAGCTTTAACTCTAAGTTTACGGTAAGGCATTCTTAAGTTACCTCCGTTTAAAACTCCTTTAGAAACACCTACAGTTTTTACAGGAATTTCCATTGTAATTTCTTTGTTCTCGTAGATCTCATAGAAATCTACGTGCATAATTCTGTCGTTGACAGGGTGAAACTGAATGTCTTGCATTACAGCATTAAAAGAATCACCGTTATCTAGATTAATCACAACTGTATGCGCACTTGGTGTGTATACGAGTTTTGAAAACGCTAGCTCTGGTGCAGAGAAATGCACTGGATTGGCTTCTCCTCCGTATAGTACGCAAGGAACCTGACCAGCATTACGTAAGGCTTTAGTTTGCTTTTTGCCTACGCTTTCTCTTTGAGATCCATCGATTGTAATTGATTTCATTTTAAAAGTTTTGTTAAACGAAAATTAATTTCCTCATTTTGAGGGCTGCAAATTTAGACATATAAAATGAAAATACTAGCCTTTTAGAACTATTTTTTAGTCTGGATTCACCAATTTTAGAGTAGAGTAAAATTTAAAGAAATGTGATAAGCTTTAAGATTGAGGAAATTGACCCTAATCTACATGATAAACTTATTGCTAATGGATTTGTTATGATGTACGTTGTACATGACTTCCGCAAATAAATTCGCACAGCTAATCACTCGTAATTTTTTACTTTCTTGTTTTAAAGGAATGGTATTGGTAACAATTAATTCTTCAAGTTTTGATGCTTCTAAGCGCTCATAGGCGTTACCAGACAATATAGGATGCGTACAAATAGCTCTTACACTTTTTGCACCGCGTTCCATCATTAAGTCGGCAGCTTTGGTTAGCGTTCCTGCCGTCTCTACCATGTCATCAACCAAAACTACATTTTTTCCAGTAACATCTCCAATGAGTTCCATGTGCGAAATAACATTGGCTTTAGCGCGTTGTTTGTAGCAGATTACCACATCACTTTCTAAAGCTTTAGAGTAGGCGTAAGCGCGCTTAGATCCACCCATGTCAGGGGAAGCGATAGTTAAATTATCTAATTTTAAGCTTCTTAAATATGGTAAAAATACGGTTGAAGCAAATAGGTGATCCACAGGCTTTTCAAAAAACCCTTGAATTTGGTCGGCATGCAAGTCCATAGTAATAATACGAGTTGCACCAGCAGCTTCTAACATTTTAGCAACTAATTTGGCAGCGATAGGCACTCTTGGTTTGTCTTTTCTGTCTTGCCTGGCCCAACCAAAATAAGGCATCACCGCCGTAATATGTCGTGCTGAAGCGCGTTTAGCGGCATCAATCATCAATAACATTTCCATCAGATTTTTTGGTCCAGGATGTGTAGAACCTATGATAAAAATGCGTGTTCCTCTGATGGATTCTTCGTAAGATGGCTGAAATTCACCATCACTGTAAGTCGATGTGATAACCTTGCCTAATTTAACTCCATAAGCATCTGCAATTTGTTCTGCTAAGTATTGACTTTGTGAGCATGTAAAAATCTTAGCCTCTGTAGTTTCGTTTGACATTTGTTATCAGTAATTTAGTTGAAAAGTAGTGTTGCTTCTAAGCGTCTTCAAATTTAGAAAATTAATTTACTACGAAAAGGATAAAACCTAGTAATTTTGATGGATTGGAGGAAAATATTTTATATTTTTACAGTTCGAAATTTGTAATGGTACCTGCCTACCGAAAGGTAGGGCGGAATTGGTAGACCTGTCTGCCGACAGGCAGGCGCGCAAACAAAAAGACAATAATGGTTACAGTTTATGCATTATCAAGCTTAAATTATAATTATATTTACGTTGGAATGTCGAATGATTTAGAGAAAAGAATCAAAAGACATAACGCTGGAAGAGAAAAAACAACAAAACCATATCTTCCATATAAATTAATTTTTTCAGAAATTTGCCTCAACAGAAAGGAAGCCCGAATTAGAGAAAAGTATTGGAAGTCTGGGCTAGGGAAGGAAAAATTAAGGATTATTCGAAATAATCTTTAAATTTGCTTAAGTGGTGGAATCGGTAAACCTGTCTGCCGACAGGCAGGCGCGCTAGCCGAATTCAATAAAATAAGTGAATAGAGATACACTTTAAATATGCTCAAGTGGCGGAATTGGTAGACGCGCTGGATTCAAAATCCAGTACTTTCGGGTGTGTGGGTTCGATTCCCACCTTGAGTACAAAAGGCTTCATCAGAAATGATGAAGCTTTTTTTATTTTTTGGGTACAACATAGGTACAACAATTGTGATTTTTAGGTTTATTAATACTATTTTTCATTGTTGTCCGCTAAAAGTACAAAATTAAAAGATAGTACTTCTTAAGCCCAATAAAACCCTTTGAAATTTACAGGTATTCAATAGCATGGTGTCTATCTAAAAATATCGAGTTGATTGT
>Ga0100391_1006174_pt1 | contig 10890 bp, 13 predicted proteins | sample CryGeymeta201515_FD_81541 | JGI IMG/M metagenome (GOLD analysis project Ga0100391, IMG submission 81541) | Groundwater microbial communities from Crystal Geyser aquifers in Utah, USA - Crystal Geyser metaG 2015-15 | ecosystem: Environmental > Aquatic > Deep subsurface > Groundwater | place: USA...
TGACCGCTACCCTTGCCCTTTCGGCCTGCGAGACGATCGGAGGTTTCGGCCGCGACGTGAGCAGCGCCGGACGCACCGTCACCGCGACGGCGCAGGAGGTGGAAGACGAGATCGATTGATTTCAGATTTGTGTTTTGACGAGTAACGCGCCTCCCGGAAGGGGGGCGTTTTTTTGTTTGGGGGTGAGGACTGTTCCGGCGGTTACGCCGGATTGAACCGTCCAGTGGACGGTTCAAAAGGAGGAACGCACGATCCGCAAGGATGGGGCTGGGAGGCGTTGCGGTCCTGCGGAGCAATGATGGAGCACGCCGCGTCTGAGCCGAGGGGGTGAGCGGTGTCTTGGAAAAGGTCCAGTGGACCGTTTCAGCCGCGAACGGGCGGAGCCCCGGGGGCGGTGCGGTTCTGCGGAACATTGATGGAGAGCGCCGCGCCCGAACCGAGGGGTGGGCGGGAAGCGCCCGCCCCGTGGGGATGGGTGAACTCCGTCTCGGAAATGATCCGGGGGATCATTTCAGGAGTGAACGTGCGAAGCGCCGGACACGGGCGCTGCCCGGCGGAGCCGGACGGGGGGAGTTCGCGGAGGATTCAAGACTAGCTGAGGGCGCCTTAGTCTATCGTTGGCTACAAGTCTTCGGTAAGCAGCTTCAATACAGCTTTCCGTGTCGTTGAAGAATGGGCGGCCTTTGAAAAAAATCCCCGAATCGTTCAAAACGAGGTTCCGGCGCGTGGACGCCAAAGGCACGGTGAGAGGTTTCTCTCCAACAGAAGTGTATTGTCCCGTCGAATTTACTTGAAAATATCGCTTCCGCCGGATTGATATCCAACTTCCTCTTTGGGTATGACATCTGTGAAATCGGCAAGATGGCAACAGCGTTAACAAATTCCAGATTCCAATCAGTTTGAACTTGGAAATCCAAAACGAAATCTATGGCGTTCTGTTCCCATGGAACAATAATTGGGGAAACCAGAGGCTCACCATTCATACCCAGATTCCAATGATTGTGGCCCAATCTGTATTGTTCAATGCCATTAGGTCCAGGATAAAAAACTTTATACCAGCAACCAGTCCTGCGTGAATAAAATTGACTTTCCTCTCCACCTAGCTCTTCTGAAATAACTCTACCCACAATCATCAGTGCGGCTTGCAAGCAATCAGTGGCAGACCCTAAATCAAAAGGTCCAAAAGTTGTAAATCTCAGGCTGTCTACGAGATCCTTCCCTGATCCGCAAGCAAAGATCGTTAGATGTCCCTTCTCCAGCTTTTTAAATCTTCGCGCGGCTAAAGATAAAGAAATACTTGATTTCTTTGATATTGGATCAAATTGAATGTGGAGATAGCTGTTTTCAAGTTCAGGTTGAGAAATAAATAAATCAGGACTCACTTTCTCTGGGTCGGCTAATAGGGCGCCAAGTGTTTTTCTTGCTTCATGCCTACTATTTTCCCAACCGAAAAGTTCATTCTTGCCGATAAGTCCGAGCTTCTCTTCAAGCCGGACTTCCGTGAAGCCATATGTCCTTCTTTGGTTCTGTGAACGATTGGGGGTCCTTAAAGAAATGCCCTCTTCAGTTGCATCTGAGGTAATGAGGCAATCGGAAAGAGCGGCCCACAGGTCATTTCTGTTGTCTTTGATGAAAACTAATAGCGTCATGGGAAGACATTTCTCTGGCCTCGATCTTTACTACGAAAATTACGTCCACCGGCGACGCCCCGCGCCCTAAATCCTGTGTGGGCCCGCAGACTTTTGCAAGCAAAAGTCGCTTTCGCCCACCGTTCGAAATTCCCGGTTGCGAGCCTAAGGCCTGTTGCGCTTACGAGTCCATCTTGAGCGCACTAATGAAGGCAGATTGGGGAATTTCGACCTTCCCGAACTGCCGCATCTTCTTCTTGCCGGCCTTCTGCTTGTCCAGCAGCTTCCGCTTCCGCGTCGCGTCGCCGCCGTAGCACTTCGCGGTCACGTCCTTGCGCATGGCGCTCAGCGTCTCGCGGGCAATCACACGCCCGCCGATGGCCGCCTGGATCGGGATCTTGAACATGTGGCGGGGGATCAGGTCCTTCAGTTTCTCGACCATGGCGCGGCCCCGCATCTCGGCGCGGTCGCGGTGGACCATGATAGAGAGCGCGTCCACCGGCTCGTCATTGACCAGCACCTGCATCTTCACGAGGAAATCCTCGCGGTAGCCGAGCATCTGGTAGTCGAAGGAGGCATAGCCCTTGGTCACGCTCTTCAGGCGGTCGTAGAAGTCGAACACCACTTCGGAGAGCGGCAGGTCGTAGACGACCATGGCGCGCGTGCCGGCATAGGTGAGGTCGAGTTGTTCGCCGCGCCGATCCTGGCAGAGCTTGAGCACGTCGCCCAGGTAGTCGTCGGGGACAAGGATGGTGGCCTTGATCCGAGGCTCCTCGATCCGGTCGACATGGGTGAGGTCGGGCATGTCGGCGGGGTTGTGAAGCTCCATCATCGAGCCGTCGCGCATGTGGATGTGGTAGATCACCGAGGGCGCGGTGGTGATGAGGTCGATGTCATATTCCCGCTCCAGCCGGTCGCGGACGACTTCGAGGTGCAGCAGTCCGAGGAAGCCGCAGCGAAAGCCGAAGCCAAGTGCTGCGGAGGTTTCGACCTCGAAGCTGAAGGAGGCGTCGTTGAGGGCCAGTTTCTCCATCGCGTCGCGCAGGTCGTTGAAGTCGTTGGCGTCCACGGGGAAGAGGCCGCAGAACACCACGGGGATGGAGGGTTTGAAGCCCGGAAGCGCCTGGGCGCATTGGCGGCGTTCGTGGGTGATGGTGTCGCCGACGCGGGTGTCGCGGACCTGCTTGATGGAGGCGTTGAGGTAGCCGATCTCGCCCGGCCCAAGTTCGGCGGCCGAGGTCATGGCGGGCTTGTAGACGCCCACGTGGTCGACATCGTAGATGCCGCCGGTCTCCATCAAGCGGATGCGGTCGCCCTTCTTCAGCACGCCGTCGATGATCCGCACGATCACGATCACGCCGAGGTAGCTGTCGTATTTGCTGTCGACCAGCATCGCCTTCAGCGGCGCGTCGCGGTCGCCCTGTTTCGGCGCGGGCAGGCGGGTGACGATGGCCTCCAGCACGTCGGGGATGCCGAGGCCGGTCTTGGCGGAGATCTCGACGGCGTCATGGGCCTCGATCCCGATGACATCCTCGATCTGGGTGCGGACGCGGTCGCAATCGGCCGCCGGAAGGTCGACCTTGTTGAGCACCGGCACGATCTCGTGGTTGGCGTCGATGGCCTGGTAGACATTGGCGAGCGTCTGCGCCTCGACGCCCTGGCTTGCATCCACCACCAGCAGGGAGCCTTCGACGGCCTGCATGGAGCGGGAGACCTCGTAGGCGAAATCCACGTGGCCCGGCGTGTCGATGAGGTTGAGGATATAGGTGTGGCCGTCGCGGGCGGGATATTCGATCCGCACGGTGTTGGCCTTGATGGTGATGCCGCGCTCGCGCTCGATATCCATGCTGTCGAGCATCTGTTCGAGCATGTCGCGCTCGGCCACGGTGCCGGTCAACTGGATCAGCCGGTCGGCCAGCGTGGATTTGCCATGGTCGATATGGGCGACGATGGAGAAGTTGCGGATGCGGTTGAGGTCGGTCATGTGCGGCCTTGGAACGCGAGGATTTCAAGGGGATGTAGCGTGTGGAGCGGGCGGGGGGAAGGGGGTGCGGCGTTTCCCGTTGTCGGGGCGCGCGGGGCGCGCGTGAAGGTTGGACGAGAAGGAGAGCCGTCTTGACGGTGACGAACGAAAAGGAGCTCATGGAGTGGTTCGAGGCCCGGATATAGGAGGCCTGCGTGGCGATTGCCTAAAAGGCGGCGATGCGTGTGCCGCAGTTTGTGATGGATCTGGCGCGCTGCGAGGGCGCAGGCTGTTCGGCTCTGGCGACGTTTAAGGGCACTTTGGGGCCACCGCCCGTGCCGCCGCTCATGTCGATTTCAAGCGGGATGTCCGGTCTCTGGCGCCGGTGCCAATCCACTTCAGTCGGAGCTTGGCCAGGCGATCTTCCGACACGAGGCCAACGGACGCTCGGCGCTTGAGGCAGGCGGCCCCAGCACCTTTCGGCCCGATTGGTATTCCCACGCCATGGCAGGTGATCCGCTGTCTTGAGGCCTGCAGCAGGCGATGGTGCCGATCACGGAAGAGGTCACGGAGGCTGAGTCCGCAGTGGCATCGGCTCCTTGACCTTTGTGCAAGGCTCCTGTAGCGGCCTTGCAAAGGCCAATTGGAGTTCAAGAATGGAAATAGAACGTGCCCGATGCACAAGGAAGTTCCTTTTCGGTGGTCTGGTGCTCGCCCTTCCTTGGCTTGCGCATGGGGCTGCGGCGGAAGAGCGGTTTCTGACAAACCCGCTTGAGGGGTTCCATCGGGTCGCTGACGATCTGCCGGCGGACGAGTCGTATTTCACAGTCGCCTTCGCCCCGGAGGGCGAGACCGCAAATGACTGGAGCGAGTTGGTGACCCGCATGCGTTTCAACGCGCTTGCAGGCACGCCACCGCTGGATTTCATCGCCTCCTTGGTGGCTGTCATGCAAGATACCTGCGCTGATGTCGAAAGTTTCCTGGTCGTGGAGGGGGAAGAACACACCCTGCCGATGATGGTGGTGATGGGATCCTGCGCCCAAAGCACCATCACCGGTCGTGATGAGGCGTTCCTTTTTAAGGCGATATCAGGACGGGACGCGCTTTATGTCGTGCAGATCAATGCCGAGGGCCCGCTGGATGATGTCTTCCGCCAGCGCTGGATCCCCTATGTCGCGAATGCTCGCGTTTGCCCGGAGGGCAGTCCTGACCCAGAATGCCAATAGGGTGCGACCTCGGGCGCCGCGTTTCAAGGGCAAGGGTGCCTGAATGGCATGAAGAGCCACGCCACGGTCGTCAGATCGCCGCACTGCGGCTCCTACTCGGCGTCCCTTTTGGGGAAAAGAGCCTGCCAGGCAACGGACGATGACGAAGCTTGGTGGGTGGGGCGGGCGATTGGCGGGGCGAACCCCGCCCTACGGCCATGCGGGGGGGTGAAAACATCGGGCGCGGGGCCGGGGGGCGTGCTAGGCTTCTTCCGAAACAACCCGGACGCCCGCCCATGAACCCGATCCCCCTGCGCATCGCGGACATTTACGTCCCCGTCAAACGCCTCAAGACGCTGGAGCCTGCGAAGGTGGAGGCGATGGCGAATGACATGCTTGAACACGGGCAGAAGACGCCGATCTCGGTCCGGCAGGGCAAGGGGCGCTATGTGCTGGTCGAGGGCTTTCACCGGCTGGAGGCGCTGCGCGCGCTGGGCGAGGAACGGGTGGTGGTCTATGTCACGCAGGCCCGCCAGCACTGAGCGCGGCAAGACGAAAGCGTGAATTGATCGCGGGTGCGGGTTCTGGCATAGATGCGTGCAGAGCATGAACCGGGCGCCAGACCCGATATCAATCCCTGAGGCGATCGTGATGAAACTGATTTACCCTACACTTGCGGCTGCATTTCTGGCCCTTCCGACCACCGCCAATGCCAACCCGATCGAACGCGCCTGCCTGGCCGCCGAGCGTAATGTCTCGCGCGCGCTGTGTGCGTGTATCGGCGTGGCGGCGGATGCCACGCTGAACAACAGCCAGATGCGCGAGGGCGCGCGCTGGTTCAACGATCCGCAGCGCGCGCAGGATGTGCGGCAATCGGATCGCGCGCGGGACGAGGCGATGTGGCAGGCGTGGCGCACCTTTTCGACCCTGGCCGAGCAGCGCTGCGGCTGACGGGTCAGCCCGCCTGCAGGTGGGTGGCCCAGGCGCGGGCCGCGTCCTCGATCAGGTCGAGGGCGTGGTCGAAATCGCCGGTGTGATAGGGGTCGGGCACGGCTCCGCCGCCGCTATGGGTGCGGAAGAGGTGGAGGTTCCGCGCCTCGGGTGCCATCGCGCGCAGGTCGCGCAGGTTCTGTTCATCCATCGCGAGGATCAGGTCGAAGCGCTTGAAATCCGCCCGCACCACCTGCCGCGCGCGCTGTCCGGTCAGGTCGTAGCCGCGCGCGGCGGCGGAGGTGATGGCGGGGCCGTGGGGCGGTTGCCCGACATGCCAGTCCCCGGTGCCCGCGCTGTCGATGCGCAGGTCCGGCAGATGCGCGCGCAGCACCGCTTCGGCGGTGTGGGAGCGGCAGATATTGCCGAGGCAGACGCAGAGGATAGACTGGACCATGGGCCAAGTCTGGCCCGGTGGCGGAGGCTTGGCAATGGGGCGCGGGGACGGGATCGTGGTGTTGACCGGCGCAGGCGTGTCGGCGGAGTCCGGGCTGGGGACGTTTCGCGACAGGGGCGGGCTGTGGACGCGCCACGACCTGGCCGAGGTGGCGACGCCTGCGGGTTTCGCGGCCGATCCCGCCAGGGTGCACGCGTTCTACAATGCGCGACGGGCCAATGCGGCGGCGGCCGCCCCGAACGCGGCGCATCTGGCGCTGGCCCGTCTGGAGGCGGCGGGGGCGCTGATCGTCACGCAGAATGTCGATGACCTGCATGAACGGGCGGGGGCGCGGAAGGTGGTGCACATGCACGGGCGGCTGACGGGCGCGTTGTGCGCATCGTGCGGGGCGCGCTGGGATGCGCCGGCGGTGATGGCGGTGGGCGATGCCTGCCCGGTCTGCGGTGGCGGGCCGTGCCGCCCGGACATCGTGTGGTTCGGGGAGGTTCCCCGTCACATGGACCGGATCGACGCGGCGCTGTCGGTCTGCGCGTTGTTCGTGGCCATCGGCACGTCGGGGACGGTCTACCCGGCGGCGGGTTTCGTGCAGGAGGCCGCGGCGGCAGGCGCGCGGACGCTGGAGATCAACCTGGAACGTTCGGGCGGGCGGTTCGACCGGGTGATCGAAGGGCCCGCGACGCGGGTCGTGCCGGACTGGGTGGCCGAGATCCTGGGGCGATGAGGCGCGCCACGCGGCGGGCGAGTGTCAGGGGCCACGGCGGCTTGCGTTACTGCAAGTCGACTTTCAATTGGACATGGAGGGCGCGCTCTTTCTGGTATTCGGTCGGGGCGCCAGGTTGCCGGGGCAGCGGTCGGATGATCGGCGTCATGGCATGTCTTCGTTGCGGGATGCCACCAGACCAGGGGCCGGGCCGCGCGGGGTTACGCGCTGACGGCCGAGGGGCAAGGCCCTTGCGGAGCGGACGCGCGCAATGGAGGGCGCCGCGCGACAGGTGGCGGCGTGGTGCTGGGCACAGGATCGGCCCGTCGGCGTACGCATTCCCGCCGGCACACGGACCGCTTTCGACCTAGCCGAGAGGGTGGCGGAGTATTGGGCCGCAAACGATGCCTGGAGTCCCGAGTTCATGTTCTGCGACCGGGATCTGGACATCGCCAGACGCGAGGTTGATATCGGGGTCCGCAACCGCCGACCCGAACAGCCATGGGTCGCGCCGCGGCAGATCGGGTGGGTGGACTCTGCCGTCCATGCGTCCGGCACGGAGGTCACGGGCTGGATCGGGCCCTCGTGGCAGGCGGACGTGACGCCGTCGATGTGCTGGGTCACCGGGCAGGATGGAGCCGCGATCATGGCCCGCGCTGGATGCGATTGCGGACTACCTGGGAACGCGCGGTTGACGGACACGCGAAAGGCGCAATTGGTCCGGCCCCGCCGCTCAACCTTGCGGGACCGGTCGGCGCCGTGGCTTAACCGTCCGTGCCGTGGCCGGAATGCCCTTCGCCATGCCCTTCGCCGCCATGCTGCATCTGCATGCCGCCATGGCCTGCCGGGTCGGGTTGGCGTTCATTGTCGATGGTGATGACATGCACGACCGGGTCGGCATGTTCGAAGGTGAAGGTGATCTCTATCTCTTCGCCCTGCACCAGCGGGTTGGTCAGGCCGAGCAGCATCACGTGGCGGCCGCCGCGTTCCAGCGTGATGGTTTCGCCCGCGGCGATCGGGAAGCCCTCCTCCACATGGACCATGCGCATCACGCCGCCCTCGCCCTCGATATGGGTGTGCAGTTCAAGCCGTTCGGCGGCGGCGGAGGTGACGGAGATCAGGCGGTCGTCCCTGTCGGAGTGGTTGAAGATGGTCATGAAGGCCGCGCCGGATCGGGCGACGGGGCTGGCGGCGCGGGCATAGGCATCCTCGATCACCATATGGGCGGCGGCGAGGGTGGGCAGCGCTGCAATGGCAGCGGCCAGAAGGGTGGCTTTGAAGGACATGGCTGTCTCTCCCGGTTGAAGCGTCTGACGTCTGGGTTCGGCTTGGATCAGGCCGGGACGGGGGGCGCGCGGGCTTGCGCGGCCAGACGGACGGGAGGCGGAGAGAGCGGGCGCGCGGTCGGCGCGAACCGTGCCGCGATCAGGCTGTGGGGGTGGACTGGAGCGGTCGTGTCCGGGCCCGTCAGTGCGACGGGCAAGTGGCAGACCGGGCAGTCCGGGGCGGCGATGGCGGCCCCCCCTGCATCCAGAACCGGCAGGCCCGCCTGATCAAGCAGGATCTGCGGCGCGCCTGTTCCGCAATAGCCGCCCGCCGCCGCCATGCGCGCCTGTGCCACCACGCCTGCAAGGCCGGTGAGCACGAAACAGAGCGCAAGCAGAAGCGCGGGCAGAAGCGCGGGCAGGGTGCGGCGGATCATGGGGCGGATGTAACCCGGCTTGCGGACCCTGTCCAAGCGTTAAAAACGCCGACGCCCCGCACGATGGGCGACATCGGCGGGGCGTTCAATGATTTCGGAAGATGGATCAGGCGGCAGATACGGCGGCGGCAGCTTGCGCTTTCGTGATCTCTTTCTTGATCTTCAGGGCCTTCTCGCTCAACTCCGCATCCTTGGCTTTCGCCATGAACGCGTCAAGGCCACCCCGGTGATCGACCGTGCGCAGCGCCGCGTTGGAAATGCGCAGCTTGAACCGGCGGTCCAGAATGTCGGAGCCGAGGGTGACCTCGGTCAGGTTCGGCAGGAACCGGCGACGGGTCTTGTTGTTGGCATGGCTGACATTGTTGCCCGACATCGGGCCCTTGCCGGTCAGTTCGCAGATGCGCGACATGGGGTATCCTCTCATCCATCTTCATGGGACGTGGCGCAACCGCCTGCCGACCCCGAAACCAAAAGGGCGAGGGACAACGGCCCCACGCCCGAAAACCTGCGTGGGAAATACGAAGGCAGCGGCGGGGTGTCAAGCGCCGAAACGGGGCCCGGGGGGATTCGCGGGAAGCGGGCTTCGCGGTTGATGGACGGGGGAGGGGGATTCACGGGGCGCCGGAAAATGCCTAACATGGCACAATGATGCGCGAGACCGACCTGTATCCCCCCGTGAAGGCGTTCCTCGAGGCGCAGGGCTATGAGGTGAAGGGCGAGATCGGCCCCGCCGATGTGGTTGGCCTGCGCGCGGAGGGCGACATGGTCGTGGTGGAATTGAAGCGCGGATTCTCGCTGGCGCTGTTCCACCAGGGCATCGCGCGGCTGTCGGTCTGTGACCATGTCTACCTTGCCGTGGCGCGCGGTGCGGGGCGGCCCTGGCTGAAATCGCTGCGCGAGAATGTGAAGCTGGCCCGGCGTCTGGGGCTGGGCCTGATGTCGGTGCGGCTGGAGGATGGCCGCGTGGAGGTGCATTGTGACCCCGGCCCCTATGCGCCGCGCAAGATGGCCCGCCGTGCCCGCGCCATGCTGGGAGAATTCGAGCGGCGCGCGGGCGATCCCAACCTTGGCGGGCTGCGCGGCGCGCGGGTGACCGCCTATCGGCAGGAGGCCGTGCTGTGCGCCGAGTTCCTGGCGCTGGCGGGGACGGCCAGGGGGGCGGAGGTGGCGAAATCCACCGGCGTGAAGCGCGCCACCACGATCATGCGCAACAACCATTACGGCTGGTTCGCCAAGGTCGCGGTCGGGGTCTATGCCCTGACAGAGGCCGGACGGGTCGAAGCGGGTCAGGTCTAGGCGGGGCGCGGTGTGGGGCCGGTGCCCGGCCGCAGGTCTTCCGCCACCGGCAGGCGTCCGGCTTCGCGCTTTCGTGCCAGGACGAAGGGGCAAACGCGGTGGCTGGAGCAAAACGAATGGTTTCCCTGCAACAGGGGCCCGACCCCTATATGCTGTGGGGATTGATTGGGCCTACACAAGCGATTTGCGACTGCCTATAGTGCCTGTGGACAAGCGGGCATAAGCCCCAACGGACGAGGCAGGCGCGGCGAGAGGTCCTCCATGCGCAATGGGACAGGAGGTGGCCGCCATGCGCTGCCCATTTTGTGGAAATGCAGACACGCAGGTGAAGGATTCGCGCCCGGCGGAGGATCACGTGGCGATCCGGCGGCGGCGATTCTGTCCGGCTTGCGCAGGCCGCTTCACCACTTATGAGCGGGTGCAGTTGCGCGACCTGGTGGTCATCAAGTCGTCGGGCAAGCGCGAGGATTTCGATCGCGACAAGCTGGAACGCTCCATCCGGATCGCGTTGCAGAAACGCCCCGTGGACCCGGAGCGGGTGGATCAGATGATCTCGGGGATGGTGCGGCGGCTGGAGAGCCTGGGCGAGACCGACATCAAGTCCAAGGTCATCGGCGAGATCGTGATGGAGCGGCTGGCCGCGGTCGATACCGTCGCCTATGTCCGGTTCGCAAGCGTCTACAAGAACTTCCAGGCGACCGGCGATTTCGAGGATTTCCTGTCGGAATTGCGCCCCATCGCCCCCGAACCCGAAAGCTGAGATGCCCGGCCCCCGGCCCGACGACGCGCGCTGGATGCGTCTGGCGCTGTCGCTGGGTGCGCGCGGGCTGGGGCGGGTCTGGCCCAATCCGGCGGTCGGCTGCGTGCTGGTCGCGGGCGGTCGCGTCGTCGGGCGCGGCTGGACCGCGCCGGGCGGGCGGCCCCATGCGGAGGTGATGGCGCTGGCGCAGGCGGGCGCGCGGGCGCGCGGTGCCGCGGCCTATGTCTCGCTGGAGCCCTGCAATCACCA
>Ga0100391_1006183_pt1 | contig 10880 bp, 8 predicted proteins | sample CryGeymeta201515_FD_81541 | JGI IMG/M metagenome (GOLD analysis project Ga0100391, IMG submission 81541) | Groundwater microbial communities from Crystal Geyser aquifers in Utah, USA - Crystal Geyser metaG 2015-15 | ecosystem: Environmental > Aquatic > Deep subsurface > Groundwater | place: USA...
AGAAAAAAAGGATTAGGGAGGTGTGGGGAGGGGGGGGGGGGGGGGGGGGGGGGGGGGGGGGGGGGATTCGAAACAAGAAGTGAGAGCTGCAAAACAGGAAGATTGCTTTGTGCCGATTCCTGAAGAACATGATGAAAGTACTTACAATCCCATCTGCGACATAATCACCACGACCACAATAATGTAAAATATAACGTTGATGATATTTTCAAATGCTCGGTCGATCTGGCTGGAATTGTCAATTGAAGCCGTCAATAGGCGAAACTGCTTGTAGACGCTATCAATGGACTTCATCCAGTCTACAAACGTGAGATTGCCTTCGCGGTCGGGGCGAAATACTTTCACCAAGTCCTTAACCTTTCGTTCGTTGAGAGTTTGACCATCATAGTTCAGGGCTGTCAATGCTAAAGTCTCGAATTGCACAACGTTGCTGTCGGGAGTGTGCATGAGGAGTCGTTCGTAGACCCTCTGCGCAGAGTCAATGCAGTCTTCACGTCTCTCAGCAAGACCAAAGGCAAATGAAAAAGGGTATCGGCGTTGAATCAGAGTTAAAGCCTTTCGGAACTTCAATACTGACGAGATGGTACCGATCTCTTTCTGCAATCGGGAAATAGAAAGTAGAGAGGTGAGATGGTCAGAGCAGCCTAAACAAACAACGCGTATCCAGGCCCATTGCAAATGTCTCAGACTTACTTGATTGGTACTGTAGGAGTTCTCTGGTTCCTCCCAATGACCAAGAAGACGAAGCAGTTTTTCCCTCTCTGGCGATCGAAAACTACCAGTGATCGGATCCGGACTGGAACTGTACAGCGATTTTTCCTCAACAGTGGCGCCATCGTCTTCTTCTTCCGAAATGGTCTGCGCTAGCTCACGAAAATTTACACCAGATCTAAGTGACATGGTAGAAGATGAGAAATGTGAGGATCAAAGGATCTATCAGTCTGTATTCTGCGTATTCTTAGACGTGGCGATCGTAAAGTTCTTACCTAGATGATTTGGGAAAAATGCTTTGCTTTTGAGCTGTTGAGAGTCGCGACTTTTCAATATCCTTTGCTAAGGCCGATACCTCACTAACAAGTACCATTTTGTTCATCACAATCGCTAGTTCCTCACCAAAATGATCTGAAGACACATTCATGGTTTTAGAACAAATAGCTTATACATTCGAGTAGCCATATTGCAGCAAACAGCACGTCCACTTACTGAAGGTCTGTCTTCCCAAATAAATGCCGACAAGAAATCGTTTTATCGCTACAAGTGCGCTGACTGTCACCATAATGGTTAAGACAATTCGGTAAATAGGCTCTTCAACGATATGGCCACTTGGATTTTGTGCGTTGAAAAGACCGATTGCATTTTGATAGTACAACCAATGTTGGGCAAACCGACCAGGCCCGAAGAGCATTGCAAAGTCCAACACTCCCCACCAAAAGAAAATACACGGCCATCCCTTTGACTGGACGATTAGTAGAGTCAGAATAGGTCCCACCAAACGAAGGATAATCCTGGTTCCAAGCGCCAAAAAGTCAATAATGAGGCCTTGCATACCAAGCGCCATCGAAAAGGTTACAATCTGGCGGACCACAAACAAGCATATCCAGGCAATGGATGGCCGGTCTTCTTTTAAACCATCTTCAGGGTCCTGCAAGGGGTTCTCGCCAAGGTAAAAGAGAGCAGAGGATGTGCCTACTAGAGGTATGATTGCGTACAACAGAACATACTTGATGTATTTCCAGATCGTTTCTTGGCGAGGACGGAAGAAACTTCTCCAAATTTCCAAATCGTCCTTGATTTTATCGGACGCCTTTCCTGCTACTGCTGCTCCAGCAACCGAGTATCTCTTTTTATTGTTGCTGCTAGTACTGCGGCCAGTGCTGCTTTCTCCGCTGTTACTTCGGGAAGGGGGAACATTGATTATATTCGGATCCTTACGTTGTGCTTCGATGTCGTTGTCCGACATTCGATTTTCCGGTGACATGCCGCCACTACCACTGCCCGTTTGACTCTCGTCTACTGTCTCTTCTTGAAGACTAGGAAGATTTGACAGTAGCAGGTTCCACATACTGCGAGCTTTTTGTTTGCGTTCAAAATTATCTTCCTGCTGCAAGAGCCGATCGGCATTTTCCGCCAACGTATTTCCTTCCGTTATTTGCTGCATCTCGATACGGTCCTCTTCCGCTTCGCGCCTACGATGATCTTCCTGCTGACCATCAATATTAAGCATACGTGACTCCCAGTGGCCATTATTCATCGCAGACATTGCGCCTGCCAAACCTTCCAACCTATCTTCGGTTGTCATCTGACGACGGTGAAGCGCACCTCTGTTTTCCTGTTCTAGGTTAACCAAAGGTCGGATTTCCTCATCTGCCATGGATGAGCCGCGTGATCGATTTCCAAACAGATGACGAGTCGACAGCGACTTTTTCGGCTCCGGCAAAGAGAAATCATGGGCCGCATCTTCTGATACATGCCGAAGGTACGAAGGACTTTCCATGTCCATGTAAGGGGACGAATTCTGTTCGAGCGAACGGAGAATGTTAAGCTCAGCCTCTTCCACAAAGGGACCTGCATTGTTCTGTGAATCGTTAAGAAAGTCATGGCGAAGTTGCGGGCTGGCTCCAACGCTGGAAAGTTCGCTCTCATCTAAAGTGTTGACCTGATTTCTACCCCAGGAAACTGCACGCTGGTGGTTTTGGTTTGTTTTGAAGCTGGAACGAATAATGGAGGGGTTGAGAATCATTCCACTTCTGCTGCCAATGCTTTTGTGGGTAGCCTGATCCGCGATGTTGTCAGAAGTGCCTGGTCCAGACTCGTCTTTCGGTATTCCAGCGGCAGTCGCAGCAGCATCCTGCTGGACTTGAGCATCACCACGAACTTGGTGATCAAAATCTCCCGCCGCACGTAGATGAGAGAGGAAATCAGGCCCATCGATGGCAGGCGCATTCTTGTTTTCAGTATTGCTGTCCATGGTTTCGTTTATAAAATCAATGAATCCTTTTTATAGAATTGTAGGGTTGAGAATCGATCTCTTCCGATGATGTGTACCGTAAAATCGTTTCCGTACGGTACACGAAAAGAATTCTTTTTTATTTGTACTACTAGACTAGTACATAGTGCAATGATGCATCTTTAGAAACCTTTCATTTCGGCGACGTGTTTCAGTAGTGTTCTATCCAACCGACAAAAGCAAGAGCTACCAGAGAGCATCCGTGAAATAGGATTCTCTTGGAATAAATGCGCCGAATGACTTGGATAAAATTCGATCGTCTCGCCAGGAGTTTTCTCGCTCGTCATCAACGACTGATTGTCAACGCATGCCCTCAGGCTGCTACAAGATTTCAAACGATTCATTTGAATTATGCGATCATGTCGATTAACTCAGTGCTACTCTGTACTACTGCAGGTTTTAGGAATCCAGACTTCATTATTTTGAATTTGAGTGTGTTCATCCCGATGATGACCAATTTGAAGTTACCTTACTTGGCGAGCAGGGACATAGTCTTGAGAGGTGTGGCGACCTTTATCTTTTCAAAAACTCAATAACATTCAAAACATATGTTTGCCTTGACGTTTGCCACCAAAGAATTGAATGATATCCAAGGATTCACGCGATTACGAAAACCAGATCCATCTCATACCCTCAATCGTGCTGTTGATAATCCACAGTACTGGTAGGTGCTTTTCTGTGTGAATCATTACTTTCCTCTCTCGTTTCGTGTTCGTCAACTAGCCCACGAGGCTTCCCCTTTAACTTCTCATTCTTAGTTCTGCCAACAGATTCAAAGTTTATGCGTCGGTATTACCAAAGTCGCCGCTGCCCACTTTAGCAGCGCACCCTGTGTCCATGCTCTAGCCGCGAAGACGTGCCCACTAGGAATTACCATTCACAGAGCTTATTCTTACCGCAGCTCTGCCTGCTATCTCTTACCAGGACATAGAATTAGTATGCGAACTATGTTTTAAAAATCTCTACATGTTTAGTTTGCATAGCCCGCAATAGATCTATAGATGGGATTTCCATAGCGGCATTTCCGGCCATCGGAAAAAGGAGCAACATTGCCTATTGTGCTACTTAGGCCTTACCAGTATAAACTGTCTGGTACTAGACATCTTGTGGTACCAGTAATAAATACATGGAAGCCAATTTGCAAGTTACCGTATGTTGAAACTTATAATTGTCTGCATCCATTACTACGTAGCTAGTAGTACCACTACTACTAGTAGTATTGGTACCTGGTACTTTGGATGGGTACTGGTACCAGTACCACTACCAGGTACCAGGTAACATTATTTCGTGAAAAGAAGCCCTGTAAAGGTGGGTGTGCTGGAAAGATGATACACTTCGCTGATTAAGTCTAGTTGTTGTTATTGATTCGACGACATTCGTCGAGGGGCTTTCTGAACTTATGAATCTGGTGGAATCTGGTGATGAGTCCGTTTTGCTGATGAGCATACTGGTACCAGGTACCTGGTACCTGGTACCAGGTACCTGGTAACAGGTACCACTAGACTACTAGTAGGTGCTGGTGTTATTATTCAGCCATTCCTAACTACAGTAGCCTGTTTGAAAAGTAATACCAAAGGAATTATGGCTTAACAGGGGTAATAGATGTTTCCTTGATGAAGACATTAACCAGCATGGCTCGACGCGCATTCGTCATCGATCTAATCGTACTCTCCGTGGTGGCCGATTTTAACAGAAAAGTGCTGGCAAAATGACAGCCATCAATTTAAGAAAAATAAATAGTGAGAGTAGACTATTAGTACCAGTTGGTAGTACTGCTGGCTAGTAGTGCTACTGCTACTACCTACCCTGGTGGTACCTGGTAGTACTCTAATTATTAAGCAATCCGGAGCTTCGGCTTTTCTTTATTTGCCTATTACTACCAGTAGTCTAGTACTGGCAGGTATTACCGGTAGCACTACTAGTATACCAGTAGAAAGGAGTACTAGCTAGACTACTACCGTACTTTCTTAAATATTATTTAGTAAAACCGGTGGTTACACTACACACCTTTGTACGAGTACTAGAAAAAGACACGCGCTAAATGCTTCACAGGAAATTGTCACCAGTTATTACCAGTGCGGACTGCGGACCTATATCTCATACTCGGAATATAAAACAAATAACTATTTAATTTTATCAAAAGCAAATAAAAGCATTCATGGACCAACAACAATTCCATAGAGACGACCGCAAACGCCCTAGAGAAGACGGAGGGGCGGAGGGTAAAGAAGGAGAGGGCCAGTCATCAGATCAGACAAGAGCTCGGCACTTTATCTCGACTGCACGTACTGCTGCTCAGGGTGAAGCACCAGCGCTGCAATCCCATAGATTTAGTACTCAAAGCCCTCTACTAGCAGGAAGAGGAGAGTATGGAGCGACAGGAAGCGAGGCGATGGCGCTGAGCAATCAACGATCACTGGACACTCACGGGTATTTCGCTAGCCTGGCCGATGGCGGACTTCTCCCGCACCACCTCAACTTATTATCCGCGGGTAGTCGGGAACCCGAGCTTTTGCGGCACCTTTTTTCAGTGCAACGTCAGTCTGGCCTTCCTTTATCGCCGCACCTGAACGACGCCCTGCCACTGGCCCAACACAATCATACCGATGCGCTTGGCCTTTTTCAGGGTATACAGCGGCTTCAGCTTCTTCAACTGCAAAGGCAAATGCAGTTACAGCAGGAATTGGATGTAACACATCAGATGTCGTCTCTTTTTTCCTCCTCCAACTTCCCATTTGCCCCTGTGGCTCAGAATACGCTTGCCAGTACCGGGAGGGACCTACCCCTTCCTATGCTCCGAATGCTCCTCAGACAGACACGAGGAGGGCTGGATCCTCTGGCAACCCAAGATAGGATACTCCCGTCTGTACTGTCCCATCAGTTACCTTCTTCAGAACGAGACCAGCGTCGAGCTTCGCAAAATCTTTCTTTTGATGCCGCAGCTGCTGTTAGTCTAAACTCAACAGCTGCCTGTCTTAATCAAGCAGCGCAGCGTGTTGCAGCTGCAACAGCTCTAGACAGAAGCATCCTTCCTGCTGCGAACAGTCAGGTGGCTATCAGTAATGTGGCATTGGCAACAAGTGCTGCACCTGTCTCAGCTTCGAAACTGCCAAGAGCAATTGGCCGAGATCCTTTTCATATGTATGTCTCGAAGGACCCCGACAGTTTATCCGCTTTTCAATGTTTGGCGCGAAAGCACATTGAATTTTTTGAGGCTGTTGATGCAGATGTCAGCATGGGTGTTCAAGGTCGTAACAAGCCCATTGTACTGGGACAAGTGGGAATTCGCTGTCACCATTGCCGGCATTTGCCACCAAAGCAGAGGGCTCGGGCGTCAACGTACTACCCGGCAAAATTGCATGGTGTATACCAGTCAGCCCAGAATATAATAAACAGTCACATGATGTCCATGCCCGATGATCAGCATAAACATGACATCACCAGCAGTAGCAGCTGTCAAGAGATACCGTTGGAGGTTCAGAATGACTTGCTCAAATTGCAGATCCAGAAGAGTCGTCCTGGCGGCGGGAAGAAGTACTGGGGTGAATGTGCTGAAGCTCAAGGTGTCTACGAGGATGAACACGGACTCCGATTTCGTCCCTTTTGATCTGCCGCTGCATCGAGGATGGATGCTCCAGCATCTGCAGGGCAATCGTCCTCTTTTAGAAAACCAGCTGGTGGAAGCTTTAAGGAGGCAGTTGACAGGGACCTGGATAAGAAGCAGCCAGCCAGATAAAGGTGCAAATTATAGGGTTTCATCTACCAGTAATTATTCTTTCGTCCCTCAAGTTCGTTGGCTGCTTTTGCTGCACCGATGAGCAACAGTGTTGTTTTACCGGGTCACAGCAACACTATGCAGATTGTCTTGTCTCAACCGTGCACCGGATCTAGCAGCACATCGTTGTCGGCAAAGACAATGCTGCTAACTTATTGCTACTCAGAGTTTTCCGCTCAAAAATGTTGGCGGGTCAAGTGGACAAGAGTTTTGTTGCTGGGAGCGTGACGAGGTGAGCAAGAGAGCAGGAGGAGATGATGCAAATTTATTTTGTTTCTCGTAATAAGACGCCGCTTTGAAAAATCACCATTACGAATACTAAGCTTCAACATTTCACGGCGTAAACCCTGGAGTCAGCACTAATTTTGATTGGAGGAGAACAGATCTGTCCGTTCTGACAAGGCCTTGGCACTTTTGGCTCTATTTTTTACCAGGTACCAGGTAGCAGTCTACTTGTACTACGTACTCAACAAGCCACTCCGAGTACGGTACCAGGTACATGTATGGACACTCAAAAATTTAAAAAAGATTGATCCAGCGTCCTCTGAAAACTAATTTTCGCCAAAAGGCTATTTATTTCCTCGTGAGATCCGAAGACCTCCCAACACTCCCCTCTCACCATTGAAGATCACAATAACTGCGCCTTGACTACTGCAGCTTGTTATTCTTCCTTCGCTTTTTTTTTACACTTTTTTTTTACACCTCGAGGCCTCTTCTGCATGTACAATAAGACGTTTGGCAAAAAGAAAGGTTGAGGTTGGAGCTCATTACAATCGCATTACGAAGTCAAGAAAACAGAAAAACCACTTTCATCATGCCCTCGTTAGTGGTGCAGTATCGTGTAGAATGCTGCGAAGAATATCAAATGAAAAAGCAACGTCTTCCGAAAGGCCGGTGCCTTCTAGGTGACACCAGTCTGGACAGTGACGAGACTAAAAAGGCGTAATAATGAGATATGAGATGAAGCATCAGCGATTGCAGCTCCTTCACATCGTTCATCTCTGATTGCGAATGGTCTTGTAGAATCTCGCCTGCGTGCTGGCAAGGGCGCTGTTACGTGGTGGTAGATAGTAGCGAGACCTCCTTGGGAACTCAAAGCGTGGAAGCAATCTACAAAATTATTATGTCTATATGCGCTAAGGGGGTCGCTCATCCATAAAAATATCTCCCCATGAGCACACAGTACTCCTACTTCTACGTCAAGAACGTCGAGATTATGCGCCAAAGTTCATTGCCGCCTTGGGTCAGGTTCAAGAAGGAATCCAAGGCAGGCCAGGCCAGGCCAGGCCGGGACATAACTTTACTTGTACAAAAAACAGTGCGGGCATTTTTGATCGCAATGGCGCCACGGAGGGTAGGATACAATCATGGAGTCCGGCTAGTACAATGTAAAGTGCAATGAATGGAAAAAGATATTTTTGGAATTTAACTGTATGTTGTTCCCTAAACTAGACGTTTCGAATGTGTGGGAGGGAGGAAACGTGCTTTCGCAGTATGCTGTTCCCTCTAACCCTGCTAACCCCACGTACGCCTAGAGCTCTGACAGGGCCAAAAGATGATGCCGGCGACACTAAAGGAACGAAGAATATTAGCATGACAACATATGCGATGCCATGCCTGTTTCGCTGCCTTTTGTCAAAACAGAACAACTGTCTGTATTGAAAACCCTGTGGGGACAGGAACGCTACTGTCGACACAAGAATGGATTTTCTGTCACACTGTGACGCTGGCAAACTACGTACCTGGTAAGAAACTGTTAAGAAAGTGAAAGCGTCATTGGATCACGATGATTACATGTTGATGGTATTTTTAAGTGGCTCTTCGTTGAAGTGATGGCTCCGAAGTACAGTATTTACTTGTACCTGGTACTTGGTGGTTGAAAATTGAAAAAGCTACAAATTCTTGTTTTGGGGAATAATTTTAAACGAAACAGTAGTTTTTTGCTTCTGCTACTACTAGGTAGTAGACTAGCTAGTGGTAGTACTAGTCTACGGTACCACGTACTAGTCTACCAGGTACCTGGTAGCTATCTATTCGAAGCATGTTGGTCAAGAGGTGAACCCCAACCCAAGTACACCCGTGTCTGTCGGCGTTCGCATTCTGGCTAGCGACCAAAAAATTAATTCGACACTCAAAATGAATAAGATTTTTCGCAGACAATGTACTCACATCTCACATCTCATATCTCCTCCATAACCACAAGGACTGGACCATGGCAAAAGAGAGATGTCAGTTTCAACAAACATGTAGGAGGCTACTGCTGCAGCAAATGTTCGTATGTATTCTATTCACTTTATTATGCCAATTTCCTGAGACCGTTCGTGGATTTTCTGCACCAGCAGGTCCAACAGCAACAGCATCACGGAAAAGTGTACCATCTTTGCTCACCAAGACCTTGCCAAAAACTGCAGCAAATACAACAAACGCAATGGAAGCCAATATTGCGCTGTCATCCTCGAGCAACGTGAATTTTACCACAGCAGTGTCTTCTTTCGGGCGCAACACGTTGCAGCCTTTGATAGTTTTTGTATCGTTTTCTCTAATCTTTGCTCTGGGAATTGTTGCTTGGGAGGACTACGGTGCCAAAAATCTCTGGCCTTCTCGTCGTATGATAGTGGAAAGCACAAGATTATCGTCCATTATATCAGCAAGCACAGGGGTGGGACAGAAGTCAACAACTGCTTCTGCTGGCGCTTCTGCTTCGGCGGAAACAGTGACACCTCAATTCGGTGCCAGAACAGTTCGAGGATTGGCGTTTGGAAAAACAGAACGATTAAATATCCAACAGCTGCAACAAGATGAGCTATTTTCATCCTCCCTTTTGCCAGAAATCCGGAGCTACAATGAAGTGTCGAAAGAACACCGAATTCAACGTGTAGGTCGATGGCAAACGACTTCTGGTAAAGATATTGATGGTGACAATACTGAACAAACAGTGCACAATGCAGTTCAAGATCTTCGACAGATTTTGTTGCACATACTAGAACTGAAGACATTGGCTTCCGATTATCAATGGGACAAGATCCACGAAATGATTCAAAGCTCCATTCTGCCAAAATTGGAACCTGCCGCTACCGTTATTCGCTTGCAATCCAAAACTGACAAAATTGGCTACGAAGAAGTTGGTTTTGACTGGGGTAGCTGCGCTTGGAGGCACTGTGGAGCGCTTGCAGATGCGCAAGAAGCTCTGGATGAACTGGATCATTTGTTAGGATTGCTCGAGCCGCCCGAGTGCCTCTTTTGTTTGGATGTGGCAGAACGCAGCGTGCGGGCTATGTTGGCTGTTGTTCCTTCCTCCTACAATGCTATGGATAACATTCCCGCATATGCACCCTATCAATCCACACACTCTCAAGATGGCAATGAACTTGGAGATGAAGAAACAAGTCTACTGGACAAGGATTATTTGAGAATGTTACAAGAGCTCCGAAAATCGGACGATAGCTATGACTCTACCAACAGTAATGAAATCCATGATAGATAGATGGTTTTACAATCCAACAAAAAACGAGAAGAATTTCCAAGAGGGATTGGAGCCCTCCATGCGGTTTTCCTGCGAGACGTCCCTGCAACGTCGACGTATGTTCTATAGAAAACGGACGATTTTTTTTGGATGAAGCAGAATCGGACTGGTGGAGCATCCTTAGGTTGAAGCCATTTATACCCACACAAAAATGACTTGATTGCATTCTATCGTCTCTTGTCGACAAGACGAGCCCAAGAGGCTCGTAGATATGGTGGATGACAGAAAGCAACAGCGTCGCCGCCCATTTTAAGGCCAAAAATGCAATTTTGCTCTCTACTAGATAGGATGACTTCTCTAGTAGTAACGAAAGAACATTTTCGATTGCTATCTTGCTGCTTGAGCGCGCTAAAAAGATTGATTTGTTTCCATTCTTATTAAACCTAGTACGTACGACTTGGGTAGTAGTACGAATACTAGCTAGTAGTAGTAGTAGTACTACTAGCTAGTAGTACTAGCTATTCTAGAGCGAGTAAAAAAAAAAAAAAAGAATGTCTAATTCACGGGGATGAAAACAATGGCCACCCACCAGCGGGGGGCCATGGTTACTGCAGGGCAACCAAGGACACCCGCAG
>Ga0100391_1006192_pt1 | contig 10874 bp, 16 predicted proteins | sample CryGeymeta201515_FD_81541 | JGI IMG/M metagenome (GOLD analysis project Ga0100391, IMG submission 81541) | Groundwater microbial communities from Crystal Geyser aquifers in Utah, USA - Crystal Geyser metaG 2015-15 | ecosystem: Environmental > Aquatic > Deep subsurface > Groundwater | place: USA...
ACATTGTGCTTGACCTGCGAAGATCTGCGCCTCTGAGATTACAACTCAGATTACTTTAGTTCTAATCTCATAATATATATTTGAACACTCTAAAACCCCTGGTTTTTAGCGTAGTGCACGTGGTATCGTTGTTGTTGTTGTTGTTGTTGCCCTGCAAACCAACCGATTCAGCAATAACAGAAATGACAGCAATCTGCTGATTCTTAGCTTCTCTATCAAAACTGGGTGCCGGTGATGCAGTAGCTGGTGCAACAGTACTAATAATGGGGGCTGGTGATGGCGCACTCAAAGGCGCTTCGATGTCCGGCGAATGAATCGAGTCACCGCAAGACATCAGTCGCCTTGGAAAACTCAAAGTTGGTGCTACTGCTGTTGGTGCAGTAGAGGAAATGATGGATGGTACGTTGGCTGGATTTGTGGTAGTTGGTACCGTGGATGGACCGACAGAAGGACTAGCTGTGCGTTCTGCACAGACGACGCAACATCCTTGTTCCAGTAGGATTGATGCATCAACGTCAATAATAGAGTCGTCATCAATATCAATATCATTATCATTGGCACTCGCAAAGGTGGGTTGCACAAGACCAGGAAATCGATCAGGATCTGGAGTGCAAATAGAATCACCGATAGGACTGTTTGGGGTGGAGAAGTTGCAGCATGGATTTCCATCGCATTCACAGGCAGTGGGAGATGCACTTTGATTAGAGGAGGGTGCTAAAGAAGGAGAAAATCTTGGAGTGACACTGAGACCTTGTAATAGTCCTGCAGATGGAGTGCTGCTTGGTACTGCACTTGGGCTTACAGATGGAGACTTGCTTGGTCCAATAGAGGGACTGGCACTAGGTCCAAAACTTGGACTTGCAGAGGGGTCACCACTGGGTCTTGTACTTGGAGATGCAGATGGAATAGCTGATGGTCCAATAGAGGGTCTGTTACTTTTTAAAGCACTTGGTGATGTACTTGGGTTGAATGAAGGACTCACTGATGGACTAATAGATGGTCCTATAGAGGGCCTGGTACTTGGGGGATCACTTGGCAATGTACTTGGGCTGACAGAAGGAAAGACTGATGGAGCACCACTAGGTCCAGCAGAGGGAACATTACTTGGGGTTACACTTGGCAATCTACTGGGTCTGACAGATGAACTGTCTGAAGGAATAGCACTGGGTCCAGTAGAGGGACTGATACTTGGGGAAATACTTGGTGATGCACTTGGGTTGACTGATGGTCTGGCTGATGGAGTAGCACTGGGTCCTGCAGAAGGAATTGCCAATGGAGCAGCACTAGGTGAAGTACTTGGTTCTTCAGATGGGATGGATGATGGCCTAGCACTAGGTTCAGCAAATGGATTGGCTGGTGGAGTAGCACTTGGTTCCACAGAAGGGTCAGTACTGGGTTTAACTGATGGATAGGCTGATGGAGCATCACTTGGTCTAGAAGATGGACTGGCTGATGGAGGTTTACTTGGTTGAGCAGATGGATTGGCTGATGGAGTAATGCTTGGTTTTGTAGATGGCTCCACTGATGGAGCAGTACTAGGCTCATCAGTTGGACTACTACTGGGCTCATCAGAGGGACTGTTAGATGGGTTGGCTGATGGATTTAAGCTTGGAGCTCCACTTGGAGGACTGCTTGGAGCACTTGAGGGAAATTCAGATGGGGTGCTATTTGGAGTATTGGAGGGAAGAATAGATGGGATGCTACTAGGAGCCTGAGACTCTGTTGGTATCACTGAGTGTTTTTCACTTGGTACTGGGGTAGCTGTGGGCGACACGCTTGCATTAACACTTGAGAAATGCGAGGGACTAGAGCTTGGTAATCCACTTGGAATATCACTTGGATTGTTTGATGGCATATAACTAGGGCTTTCTGATGGAATTGCAGAAGCCTTTAGTGTAGGTTTGGAGGTTGGGTTAGCACTAGATCTAGAACTAGGTTGAGAAGATGGGTTTTCAGTTGGTGCTTCACTGGGACTTGCTGAAGGGTTCATTGAGGGCGAAACACTGGGAGTTGTGCTGGGCCCAACAGAAGGACTGATTGTGGGGACAGAGCTAGGAAATACTGAAGGCCTGGCACTTGGTAATTCACTGGGGCTAAAAGAAGAGCCTTTACTTGGGCCTGCTGATGGGAGATCAGAAGGACTAGTAGTTGGCTCATTGCTGGGCAATGGACTTGGAGAGCCACTGGGATTGGGGCTTGGTCCACTACTGGGACTGGCACTTGGAAGTGCAGAAGGACTGGAACTTGGCAATTCACTGGGAATTAGAAAAGGACTGATGCTTGGTGATACTGAAGGTCTGGTACTAGGGGATCCACTTGGTGTAGCAGATGGGCTGCTGCTGGGGCCTGAGCTTGGAGAATTGCTGGAGCCAAAGCTTGGAAATTCACTTGGATAGGCAGAAGGGCTGCTACTTGGTGACTCACTTGGGCTGACAGATGGGCTTCTGCTGGGACTGGAGCTTGGAGATTTACTTGGGATCTGAGAAGGACCAGTGCTTGGAGATGCAGAAGGGCTGGTACTTGGTGAACCACTTGGGCCAGCAGATAGACTAAAGCTTGGAGTTTCAGAAGGACTAATGCTTGGAGATGCAGAAGAGCTGGTACTGGGTGACCCACTTTGAGTGGTAGACGGGCCTTTGCTGGGGATAGAGCTCTGAAATCCACTTGGTGATTTAGAAGGATTAGTGCTTGGAGATGCAGAAAGGCTTGTAGTGGGCGACTCATTTGGACTGGTAGATGGGATTTTACTAGTGCTAGAGCTTGGAGATCCACTTGGTGATTCAGAAAGACTCATGCTTGGAGTTGCAGAAGGGCTGCCAATTGGTGATTTACCTGGGCTTAGAGATGGACTTTTACTGGTGGTGGAGCTTGGAGATCCACTTGGGGGTGTAGAAGAACTGGTGCTAGTTACAGAGGGACTGTCACTTGGCACGTCATTTGGAAACGTAGGAATGCATGCACTTGGTATGGAGGTTGGAGAAACATTAGGACTGGCACTTGATGGATCACTTGGGGATCCGCTTGAAGTACTCGAAGAGGTATCGAGGCTTGGCGCAGCGCTTGGTTGATCTTCGGGGCTAGCATTTGGACTGATGCTTGGGGTTTTGGACATTTGGAGCTTCATACCACCCATCTGCAGTGTATCGCAACGAACGAGGTCAGTCAACGAAACACAGTGTTGTTTAAATTGCATACAATAACCAACCAGATTCAGTGGAAGGGGAAACGTACCATACTGTTGCCTGCGTAACTTTTTTTTGCCAGCATCATCATACCCATCACCATCGGTTTGCTGTGACCTTTTCCATTACCAACGGATGGTTTGCTACGACTGTTTCCACCGAAGCTTGGTTTGTGATCATGGGCCGAGTTAGGTTTGTTCGGCTTGATATGCTCGTCGGATGTGTCTTGACTCGTGAACGTATTGGATTCTTCTGGACTAGATTCGTCTTCGTCCACTTCACCTTGGCCTTGATTTGGACTGGACTCCTCCATATTCTTGTCGGGCTTCTTCAGACTATTCTTCTGTTCGTCAATAGAGGTATCCATCGAGGGAGACTTCCACGAGTTGCCGTCGTTAGCACTGGACTTGTAGATTTCGAAGTCACCAACTTTGTTCTTGGATCTGGCAGAAGGAATAATCGTTGTGTCGTCGCCAATTTTGCCTTGAGGAAGGATAGTAGTTAAGAGAGTCTTGGAATGCGCCTTTCCGTGAGTAGCGGCCGTGGTGAAATGAGTAGCGTTAAACTTGCCTCCATTCATTGCCTTGTCACCATTCATAGCCATGGCCAAGAAACGTAGATTTTGTTTCTTGAGCATCGACGTGGAGGAAGTCGAACGCCCATCCTTTCCGCGGAGCTGACGACCAAACGATCCACCATCTTGGGCATTTACCAAAGTGTTTAACGCCGAGCCGTTGAGTAAAATGACGAACGCAAGGGATACAAAAAACTTGGACATCTTTGAAAGAAGGACTGAAATATTCCTGGATGGTTTGATATTCTCGTTGTTTGTTTTTGGGTAAAAAGCCGAATTTACATTTAGCAGAGAAGTTTCAAATTGAGTTTCGACTTTGCATGATGAAAAAGAACATTTTCTCCATTTCTTGGCTTGATGAGTTTTCCTCGTTTGGAGCTTTCGTTTCGTGTTGATCACCGTGGAGATTCATTTGTCAATACCGCCGTACATCGTGAAGCACTCCCGGCATTCCTAATCTATTTTCAGTGGAACCGTGGATAAATATTGTTTAGTCCCATCGAAATAAATATTTTTTGTTTCGCAGGCAACACGACCTTTGAGAGGACCGAGACAGAAAGGACGATACTTTTGATTTCTGAAAGCCTCTCCGATTCTTAGGAAAAAAGGTGCTTCTTTCAGACCCGCGGCTGAATCACGAACTTGGTCCCGCCTTTCCATAAAAGCACCATAGAAAAAACGTACTGTATCAGGTAAACTAGATAGTTACTAGTAGCTAGTGGTATCTCAACTACCAGGTAATTCAAAACAAAATTGGTCGGGAAAACAGTTCCGTACTTTCTTCTTCTTACTTTTACAAAAAAAACAGAAATAGCTTGCGACGGGGATTATTACGACAAAGTTATCGCCTCTTTTAAATGAGTATCTTGTAAATACTTTCATTATTTTCGATGCATTTAAGAAGATTTACCACAGTTCCTGGCATTTTACAGGCCTCATGTCGGCCAAGATATCATGATGTATTTATTCGGTTTCCACAATGACTTCCGGTTCCAATCCAGCAATACAACCCATATCTTCATTGTCGCTCAATGCTTCGACGCAATTCTTAATCATAGCGACGTTGTTTTCCAATTCACGAACGTTCTCAGCGCGCAATTGACGACGGAGACGACCACAGCACTGGCAACACCAGCAGTACTGAAAGGCGCCATGCTGGCACATGACTTGACAAAAGGGGCTGCAACCTAGCATCTGCCGATTATCCTTGTCGCTTCCTCCTTGAAGAACTTCCAAGGCACGATCATCCCTGTCGGTCTTGTCGAACTCTTTCCAGTTTGCGCTATCGGCAACCTCCGGCATCCCTGCCTGGCGAATGCAAGTCTTGACAATCTTGTGGATGCTTTTCTTTTCCTTGTCGCTGCACACATCCCTAGCTTCCAAGTCGAGCACATCATCACCAAATTTGATAGCCACATCATACACAATCTCGGCATGGCTTGTCCGGGCCAGGCAACACAGGGCGATCAACGCGAACAACAAAGTTTGGATTTCAGACTTCATAATATAAGTGTAGTAGAATCGGAATGAATTGAGATTGTTTTGGACTTTTCAAGACTTCGCATAGAAATTTATGAGATGGAAAATTGACGTTCCTGGTGCACAACTTGGTTTTTTTTAAATGAAAGTACTAGCAAGAATCAATTTTTGCAAGTAAGGGAAACTAGTAAATGTTCCAGTCCGTATTTTTCGAAAAAAAGGAAAAGTTAATCATCTTTCTAATGAGGGTAAGCCTTTCTAGTGTATAACTGAATCCAAAATAAAGTTCTCCAATCTCCGGATATCGCCACTCCCCATGACATATCGCGTGGAGGCTAGTTTGTTATGCAAAACTTACAGGAAACTCGCTTGGAAGGTAGTATTGGCGGCCAATCGTGCAGCACCAGCGCAGTAATCTGCTTAATTAGCTCCGAATTTCAATCGTACGAGGGCGTATGTGTTCGTTAAAAATATCACAGCTGCAAGCAAAGTCACAGGGTGTCTTCCTATCGAGATTTACTACCAGTAGTAGTACAACTACTTGTACTGCCTAGCAGTACCAGGTAATAGAAAGAACTTACCAGTGAAAAAGGTATGTGTGAATGAGCTACTAGTAGACTACTTATGTGGGAGTAGCTGAGAGCGCTCGCATAGGTTAACTAGTCTACTGTACACCACATTTTATCATTACTACTACTACTAGTACTAGTACTACTACAGTAGGAGAACAGAGGTCTCCAAGATTGAGCAGGTACAAGTACTACTACTAGCTACTCGGAGTAGTAGCTACTAGTAGACTACGTCATTCTCTAAAAGTCCCATGAGGTACCTACTACTAGCTATTACGAGGTATTGGTAGCATAAGAGCAAGTTAAAAAAATAATGACCAACTCTTCTTTAGTTTACACTCGAGCATAGCACTACTACTAGCTAGCTACCCTGGTAGTATTAGTCTACTCCGCAATCTGGTGACTGATGAGGCAATGTCACTCATCAACGAATATTTTTACAGACCTACTACTCTAGCTAGCTAGTAGTAGTACTAGCTACGACTAATAGCCTCCTATTACCAGTAACTACTACTACTAATATAGAATGATCTCGACTACTACTACTGTAACTTGAGCTAGTAGTACTCTTAGTAGAGTATTACTACTACCAGGTAGTAATAGTCTACTATTAGCTACTAGCTAGAGTAGCTAATAGTAGTACTAGTAGTACTACGAATCTACTGCCAATAGTAGCCAGCTAACTCGTAGAGTAGTACTGTAGTACCAGGTAGCTAATTCAACTACTACTACCACTACTACTAGCTAGTACTACTACGATAATACCTGGTCTTCTAGAGGACCCTAAAGGAGACTATGTAGAATTACTACTAAGGTCTACGAGAGACACATCTCAACGAGGCAAAACTGCGAAGTCCTGTGCACTAAAATCACAAGGGAGCTTTTAGGCTGCTTTTAACTAGTGCATCCCGCATGAATTTAGTGCACAGGATCATCGTATTCGTATTGATTCCTCTCCTGTGCACTAAAATTTCAGGGCTGTTTTAAGGTTGCTTTTAACTAGTGGAGCCCTGCAAATTTATTGCACACTGCGCACAATATTCATATTGGGTAGTAACTCCTGATGATGCGCACTAAAATTGCAGGGCTCTTTTAAGCTGGCTTTTAACTAGTGGACCCCCTGCAAATTTAGTGCATGGTGCTGCGCACGATATTCATATTTGGAACCTCATGATGTGATGGCAGTGTGCACTAAAATTGCAAGGCTATTTTAAGCTTGCTTTTAACTAGCAGAGCCCTGCAAATTTATTGCACGGTGATGCAGTGACACTGCGCACGATATTCATATTCGTCTCGTCATCATGTTGTGCACTAAAATCACAAGGCAATTTTAAGCATGCTTTTAACTAGTGTACCCCCTGGGAATTTAGTGCACACAGCGCATGATATTCATATTCATAATGTCCTGCTGTGCGCTAAAATCGCAGGGCTATTTTAAGCCTGCTTTTAACTAGTGGACCCCTGGGAATTCAGTGCACACTGCGCATGATAGTATTCACACTCATAATGTCCTGCTGTGCACTAAAATTGGAAGGGTGTTTTAAGCTCGCTTTTAACTAGTGGAGCCCTGCAAATTTAGTGCACGATGGGACTCGGTCCCTTTTTTGATAGGTTAATTAAGGTTCAACGGTCTCTTTTTCAGTGATTTTGAGGGACTCTAGGGGGGATCCAACAGTCCCCTTAATACTGCAAAAAGTCTACTTCATGTGTACCAGGGATACCAGTGTGATTTCGAGCAGTATAGGGTATCCCTGTAGGACTATGTACTAGGGGTACGTACCATATACTGCTCAGAATGAGACTTGGGTCCCTTTTTATATATAATACTAGAGTAGAGAGCTACTACTACTAGTAGCTACTCTACTAGCTAGTACGAGTAGTAGCTACTACTGTAGCTACTACTAGTAGCATGTAGCTAAGTAGAGTAGTTGTTGTAATGATGATGATCATGGTCATACTCTGTGCTGGTACTATTAATAATAACACTACCAGCTTCGGGATTTTTTGGAGGATTTTGATTGGGGGCGATTATCTTGCTAAGAGCGTCGGCATGACATCTCCAAATAATAATGGTACAGGCCCCTTCCAGTACATTTTCTACACAACAACGGTAGGCAAGGAAAGACTGAAAATACCACAACATACATTCAAGAAATTCCGTTATTTTTGCATCCCCCAAAACGAACCTTTTGCATTGTTTCACCATGATGATGACGTCTTTGTCGTCTTTTTTCTGCCTTGCTCTAGCTGTAGCTGTACCGACTACAGCTTCTACCACTGCTTCTACGACCACGAGACATGGACCAACTACTACCACTGGAAAACGACGACCGACAACCTATTTATCCTGTCATGTCCCAGATTCTCAGTATTCATGCGACCTTGGTAGTAGTTCCGATTCGTCTTCTTCTCTCTCTTCCCATCAAAATGCCATGAAAATTTGTCATTACAACGGATCTGAGTATGTCACCCTTTGCATGAAATCACGAAGTAGCATTGTGCCGTCCTTGGCGGAAGATGATTATTGTGGTCCTTGTCAACCTATTACTGCGACTACGACTACTCGTAGTAGGCATAATAATCGTGACGCATCTTCAGTATCGTCCAGACGACAACAGAAAAATGCCACGACGTTATTAGTACAACCTCAATCCAGATCTTTGGGAAAGATGGATATGGATCAATTGACCAGGTTTTTAAACCTAACCACAACGATGGAAAATAATGACGAACAAGAACAGCGGCACCGGGAAGCATTGGAGGACCTTTCGGAGGAAATTGAATGCCACGGTGGTATTTGCATGTAATTATTACAGTACTCTACTGTACCTGGCGGCGCAGGAGGTTCCGTTGATTGGAATGGTACATACCATCCGCAATGGAACGCTGAATGAACATCATCATCACAATCATCACATCCTCCACAGCATTTTGCTTCACATGTGAGAAAAATAATTTGAAAAACAATGGATAAAAGTAGACATCCGGTATGCAACGCTGCAGTCGGTTTGATTTTCTTTTGCTCATGATTAGATATAGATGAATACTAGTGTCAATGGTTATATCAACGGCATATGTTATGTAGTTTCATTTAGTTTTGTGTAATGTACGTACGTTCCAGTAATTGTCAGAATTGACATGTGAAGCAAAGTGAAGGAGAATGTTCTGTTGCAGCTTTCCCGCACGCTTCTTTTTCGCCATATAATCATCCACAGCTATCCATCCATCCACCCATCCATCCATCCATCTATCCAACCACATCGAATTATTCATAATTGCTTTTTAACCTCTGCGAAGACCGGCAATAAATCCGGCACCGAAACCACCACCCGCTGGGACGCTGTACTGTAAAACTTCTTGAATTTTGTTGTAGGCCAATTGAGCATCTTCTGAATCGACCTTACCATCCTCGTTCCAGTCCAGGGCTTTATTAAAATCTTGTTGAAATTTGGTATGATCGACCTGAACGTAGCCATAATACTGTAAGGTTTGTAAGCTCATAAAGCCCAATCCTAACACTACCGCAACTCCACGTCCGGCTGCGCGAAGTGCATATCCCGAACAAAATCCCGAAGCAAATCCGTACGATAATTGCGTAGGAATACCTGTATCGACTGCTGTTTGCAACTGCAGGCAGCGTGACGGCGTGCGGTAGTATTTTCAGATGGTGAGTATTCGTAGGAGCAATGATTGTCTTTGTGTGTGAGAGAACAATGTGACACTTTTCAAAGGTCATGTGATTTTTTTTTAAATAACAACAGTGCTCTGTAAATAAAAAAATATTCCACTTTTGGTGTGGCTGTGCTGGTGAAGTAAGTGTGATCGTCCTTACCTTTTCTCCAGAAATTGTAGCCACGGTATCCCAAAATTCGGGTTTTGTAATTTGGTTTGCAGAGGCGGACCAATCCGTATTACCATCGGCATCCTTTTGCAACAATCGTCCCATCAACGAGGAACTAATGTTATTATTATCTTCATTGTTGTTGTTTGTTGCAGTATGTTCCGCATTGGATGATTTCCAAAAAGCCAATTTTGACCAACCACTACCTTTTTTGTTGTTCTGTTCATTCGTTTCCTCACAGTGAGTTGTAATACCTGTGCTGGTGGGTACCAAAAATACCAAGGAAGCTGCAGTTCCCATCAACATACGACTTTTACTGCTGCTGCTGCTGCTGCTGCTGCTGACTTTATTCTTGCAAGCTCCAATGATGATTCGGTTCATCGTAAGATATGTATTGTAGATTGATGAATAGAAAAGGGGGGAATTGAATCTGCCTTTTTGTGTGTGATGATGACAGATGACAGCAGAGCATTATTATGATGGGGAAGAAAGAAAGGTGTGGATGAGGGTGAGGGTTTGAGTGTGTGTGTATTTGTGCTGCTAATAGGTTTCAAAAACCAAAATGGTCTGTTGTCTTTTTCCAGAAGACAAAAAAGCAGAAACGTAAACACATTTTACTCTGGTGTTCGTACTACTATAGTGTTCTTTTCGGGCCCTTTACGACACAGCCTACCTCTCCGCAAGACAAAACGTTTCGAAAATGAAATTCTTTTTGCGCTACTACCAGTTAAACGAAGAAGTGATCAAAACAGAATACAGCCATACAATTGCTTATCATGAAATGTACAGTAGAAATTAGCAATTTGGTGAATCTTGTTAGCTAAATAATGCTCTAGTAGTACTAAGAATAAGTTATTATCATCAATATCATGATGCGAACCTTTACCTTGGTGGCATTGCTTTTGCTGCTGCTGCTGCACAAATATTTTTTTATCGGGTTCGGAAGTACTCCTGTACCTGGTAGAGTAGTCTAGTAGTCTACTACGTATTGAGATTTGGCCAAGAGGTTGTTGTCCTTGATAATATTTATTTACCTTTAACTCTAATAAAGATAAAATAAGACTGAATCTCCCCCCCCCCCCCTCCTATAAAAAAAACCGAAAAAACAAGAAAAAAAAAAAAAAAAAAAAAAAAAACCAGGGCAAAAAAACCCTTCACAAAAAAAGATTAAAAGTAACCAAGTTTAGCCACAATATTGTCCTCCTCCCCTGCCCCCCACTATTTCCGTG
>Ga0100391_1006199_pt1 | contig 10866 bp, 7 predicted proteins | sample CryGeymeta201515_FD_81541 | JGI IMG/M metagenome (GOLD analysis project Ga0100391, IMG submission 81541) | Groundwater microbial communities from Crystal Geyser aquifers in Utah, USA - Crystal Geyser metaG 2015-15 | ecosystem: Environmental > Aquatic > Deep subsurface > Groundwater | place: USA...
CCAGGTGGACTACGGCAGTTTACCTTGTCTCCTATGATAGGACTCAGGAGTTAGGTCTCTCTCTATTAGGTCGTGTGCCTATGCTTACTCTGTATACACACACACACCACTAGTTTGCTCCTATTATTATCATAATATTCAATATTTACTCTAATATTCATGAGTCTCCACACTAGCTTTTTACGTACTAGCTACTCCTAGCTAGTAGCTAGCTAGTAGAAGCTACTACTACTAGCTACAGTAGCTAGCTAGCCAGCTAGAACAAATGCATTTTTGATGTAATGTTGTAAACAAGAACAAAAAACACTGGCATTTCCTAGCTACTAGCTAGGGTGATGACAATGACAGTATGGTTTCCATGGACTTGCCTCCATTAACAGTAATGGAAACAGCACGGTACATCATCATCCTGTTATTGTTATTGTTCTTGTTGTTCGTGTTTGGTGCTGTGGTAGATGTAGATGTAGTAAACGGTGTTGCCAAAATGGCATTGTCTTGGTCGCCGTCATGCTGTTGCTGCTGCTGGTACTGCTGCTGGTACTGCTGCTGTTCGTATTGACGTATAGTTTGCTGCTGTTGCAATCGTCTCATGCTACGCATTGTTTTCAACGTAGGACGACGAGGACGACGATAATGTAATTGTTGTAATTGTTGCTGTTGGTCGTTTGGTTTGCTGGTATCTTGTTTTTCGTCGTCTTCGTTATCAGTAGTAGTACTGCTACTGCTATCAAAAGATGCAGGAACTGGTTCAACCGTAACTTGACGAATGACTGGATGTGGTGGTTTGTCCTTGTTTTGTTGTTGTTCTTCTTGTTGTTGTTGTTGTTCGTACGACCGAGGAATAGATACAAGAAGGTACCTATGACCCGAATCATCGTCATTGTTTAAAAATGATAGAGGTTGTACCGATACTTGACGTGCAGGTATCGATGGCAATCCCAAATCACAACAACTACTACTACTACTACTGCTACGAGTATTGGATTTGTTCTTCCAATCATCATGATCATCACCATGATCACCATCCTGTCCTTGTTCCTCCTCTGTGCGATCAATATTATGATCTTCCACTACTGTTGATTCTTGAATGGAATAGTCTCGTTTGAAAGTGGAAGGTTGAAGAGCCTGTTTAGCCACATTGGAAAGAAATAAAAAGGATGGTTGTTGTAAACATGGTAGTGGTGGTGGTAATGGTGGTGGTGGTAGTGAAGCATCGGGACCTCCCAGTGTCACCAAGAACAGCAAGTTGCTATTGTCATTATGTTTGTTGTCATTGTCAACGACATCTGAAGAAGAACCAGACGGTGGTGGTGGTGGTGGTGGTGGTGGTGGTGGTGGTGGTGGTGGTGGAATGGTTTGTACGGATACCTGTCGTTTTTGTTGCTGCGGTCGCAATCGCTGTTGTTGTTGCTGTTGTTGCTGTTGTTGTTGTTGTTCCATTGTACTATTCTCATGTTCTGATAAGGACGCAGTAGCCGCATACTGCTGGTAATCTCTATCGGCCTGCAGAGCAATCATAATGGCTTGAATTTCATCTCCCGATAAGTCCGTATTATTAGCATTTGTATTAGTATTAGTATTAGTATTATTTCCCGTCACAGGTGTTGTACCATCGCTGTTCGTAGTAGTAGTACTAGTAGTGGTAGTGGTAGTAAACTCCCACGCATCAAAGATTGGATTCATTTCCGGTAGTTCGTTGATCGGTGGTGGTACAGGTTGTGTGTAGAGTTGTGGTGGTGGTGGTGTTATTGATGGTTTGTTACGAGTACTGCTACTACTACTGCTACTGCTACTAGCAGTTGTTGTTGTAGGAAGATCCAATAACAGTTGCAGTTCTCGTCTTGTCAATGCAAACAACTTGCTGTGGTTTTGCAACTGTTTTTTTAGTCGTTGAACAAGTTTTTCTTTTTCGTCGTTGTAAGGAGTAGGAGTACTACTAGAATCATCTGTTGATACTATTGTCATATTCGTATTAGTGCTATTCTTACTATTCCTTGCTTCTGTTGCTGCTTCTGCTGCTTCTGCTGCTTCTGCTGCTTCTGCTGCTGCTTCTGCTGCTGCTGCTGCTAGAGTTTGATCTTCACCCATCAACCATCGTTTCAAAAACGAGGGTCTGGTCGTTGCTGCAACGTCTGTTATATCCTCCTTCATTTTGGTTTTTGCTTTTTGGTTTCTTCTGGTTAGTTCACAACAAGAAATAATAATGACGATTGGTTTGTATTCTATTATATTTGTAATACTTTGGATTTTTATAGTATGTATTAATTATTAGTATTTGTAATTTGTAAGTATGATGTATGCTTATTATTAATTTTCTGGTAGCTAGAAGTACTGCTACTACTACTACTAGTAGTAGTAGTCTACTGCACTACTCTACTGCTCATTATTTTTGTGTCCTCCTCCTTTACGACGAGTCTTGGTTATCCAAGACAGCCATTTAAGAGGAGCCTAGCTAGTCTAATACTAGTAGTACCGTAGTACGGAGTGGTACTAGAGGACCAGGTACTGGTACTGTAGTAGAAGTTCCTCGGAGGAGTACCAGTACTACTACTACTACTATCTACCAGTTACTACTGATAGTATCGTAGTAGCTAGTACTAGTAGTAGTAAGTAATAGTAGTACTACAAACAAAATACTACCATACTCAGTAGCTACTACTGTAGCTAGCTAGAGTACTGGTACTAGTAGCTAGTAGTCTACAGTACCACCAGTAGTGCTCACTATTTTCATTTTAATTATACGAGTTCACCCTGAAACATGATTATTATTATTCCATACTAGTACCAGGTACCAGGTACAGTAGCAATATTACCAGGTACAGTACCCCAGGTACGGTACCAGAGTATTGTAAGAATGGTGACGATGCCCACATCCACCCGGATGTAGCGATTGAAGAGTCAGAACAATTATTTTAATTTTTGGGAATACGCTTATGATGATTACCGGTAGGATGATGATGATGATGATGATGATGATGCGTGGTGGGGTGCGAGTGCAATGATGAGTCAGCCAGTGTATCAAACTCATCATTACTACCTAGTACAGTAGTAGTATATTTTTTTGTTCTGCCAACACCAGTACGGGACTACTAGTAGCTAGTAGTAGCTGCTACTAGCTAGTAGCTGGCAGTGACAGTCACCATGTTCTGAATCATCATTGCTACTACTATAGTACGTACCTGGTTCTCAAACAACTCCTACTATTAGCTACAGTAGCTAGTAGCTACCGCTACTGCCAGGTACTACTAGCTAGTACTAGTAGTGACTATAGTAGATAGTACTACTACTAGTCTACAGTACTAGAGTAGTCGAGAGTACAAACTCCTGTTACTTTGCTAGCACTACTACGGTAGGTAATATAGATGAATGAATGCGTGCATCGTGGGTTTATTATTTTATTTACTCTATTATTATTATTTCACATTGCACACGTCTTTTATTATCAATCATTGAATTTGCAGACCAAGTCAAGTGATTCAGTGATTCATTCATAGTATTGTAATAATAAGTACTCTATAAAATAAAGAAGGTAAACTACACACAACATCGTCATCCATATAATAATAATAGAATAATAATATATATATATATAAATATATCATACATCTTGACTATTACTACAACAACAACAACAACAACAACAACTACTGCTTCCCCCCCCCTCCCTCTTCCAGAACCATTATTATGTGCGCCAAGGATGAGTATGGTTATGCTGTTGGGAACAAAAAGTCCAATCGGAAACAGCCGGAGCAATCCCAATCCCAATTGGATACAGATGATGCAATACCATCGACTTCCAATAATGATACCCTTGTTAGTAGTGCTAGTACTAATTGGTACAATTATTTGTGTCGCTATTGTTGCAAGACAGTGGTATCATTATCATCATCATCATCATCATCATCATCATCATCACGACGTCCACCTCGTACGGGTACCGAACTGGGTGTTTGGGATAAAAGTCTCGAAGATCAATCCAATTGGATCAGTTGGTTACTATTGCTGTACTTGAATCCAATGTTGAATTTAGGAACCCATCAATCCTTACAACCAGAAGATATTGGTATTCCCAGTCAACAAGATTTGGCACAGCATGCCTACGATCAAGTTAAGCAGTATTGGGATGTACAGTTACTGAAAACACAGCAACACAATGAACAATTGATGCAATCGTACCACAAGGCACAAGAACAGTACCAGTACCAGCAGCAAGTCGGCAATAGCAATAGCAATAGCAATAGCAATAGCAATAGCAATAGCAATCATCAGAAATCCCAACCACCACCACCACCACCACCACCAAAAGCACCAAAGCTCAAGGAACCGAATCTAGGATATGCATTGTTTCAGGGCTTTGGTATACTCAAGTTGTCCGGTGCCATGATGATTTATCTGTTCAGTTCTCTCCTGACATTCCTACCGGTTCTTATATTGGAAGATTTGGTACGATACTTTGAATCGCTATCAAATAATAATACTAGTGGCAGTCACGATACCTACGTACATCCGTGGATGGAAGTGGTCGGATTGGCACTGGTACCCTTTTTCGTTAGTTTGTTACAGGTACGGTATCAGGTAACCGTGGCACACGCCGGTGTCTTTGTTCGAGCGGCGGTGTCCCTGCTGTTGTACCACAAGGCCCTGAAGGTCAGTGCGTCGGGACGTGCCACGACCAGTACCGGACAGGTCGTGAACATTATGAGCAACGATGCACAGCAGCTACAACGGCTCATCATGTTTATCGGAATGGGTTTCGTCGCACCGGTTCAGATCGGTCTGGCACTGGCCTTGATTTATCGACAAGTCGGCAATGCCATGTGGACGGGCGTGGCCTTTATGGTAGTTCTGGCACCGCTCAATGCCGTATTTTTTGGTGTGATTGGAAAGCTCCGGCGCAAGGTGCTGAGCTATTCCGACAAGCGCGTTAAGATGATTAACGAAATTTTGCAGGGCATTCGCATCATCAAGTTCTACGCCTGGGAAAAGCCCTTTGGCAAGGAAGTCGATCGATTGCGGGGAAAGGAATTGAAAGCACTGACCCGATACGCATACTTTATTGCCTGCATCTTCAGTCTCATCTTGTCCAGTGTGCCATTTATTCAACCCATTCTCGTTTTTTCGACCTACACGACCATTCAAAACGAACCACTGAATGCCAGTACTGCCTTTGCTACGATTGCCCTGTTCAATCTGATGAGAATTCCGTTTGCTTTTTTACCAATGGTATTCTTGCAATCGATCCAATCCAAGATTGCATTACGACGTGTGGCACGATATATGCAACTTCCCGAAATTTGTGACTACATCGAATCGACGCCACCACCAGCAGCAGAAGACTCAACCGGTGCTACTACAACAACGCCGGAACAGTCGGAACCGTTTTCGGTGACTATTCAAAATGGAACATTTGCATGGGTCGATCCTACTGGTAAGGAAATTCAAGGTATTGAAGATCCCAAAAAATCCAATGTCGACGACGACGACAAGAAGAAGAAGAAGAAGAAAAAGGAGGAACGAGCCAGTAAACGACGAGACAGCAAGAGCAGTAATGGCTCAGTCAACAGCAATGGTGGCGGCGGTGGTGGCGGCAGCGGTGGCGGCATCGGCGGTGGAGGTGATGAAACTGACGATGACGACAAGATCAGTCTAACGTTTTCCAACAAGGCACTCCAAGATAGCATTCACAGTATTCAGGCAGCCAATAATACAGAAGAAGGCAGCACCAAGCAGGCACCCGTCATGACGTTGGTAGACATTAATACCACCATTCCAGCGGGAGCACTTGTGGCGGTGGTCGGACCGGTGGGCAGTGGCAAGTCGAGTCTCCTTTCGGCTATTCTTGGTGAAATGGAACCCGTTAACAACAGCAAGGTTTACATTCCACGAGAATCTGGCAACGATGATAAAACGGAAGGATTTGTTAGCTACTGTTCCCAAACACCTTGGGTCGTGAACGATACGGTTCGTGGCAATATATTGTTTGGTCGACCCTACGACGAGGCACGGTACGACATGGTCGTCGAGGCGGCAGCGTTGCTCGATGATCTTGCCGTCCTTCCGGCCGGTGATGATACGGAAATTGGAGAAAACGGAATCAATCTGTCGGGAGGACAGAAAGCTCGCGTTTCGTTGGCACGGGCCTTGTACGGGTCCTCCACAAAACTCATGCTGTTGGATGATCCCCTGAGTGCCGTAGATTCTCACGTCGGAGAACATTTGTTTACCAATGCCATTTGTGGAGAAAGCACGAAGGGAGTGACGCGTATTCTCGTCACTCATGCGTCCCACGTCTTGTCACGATGCGACTACGTCATTGTTATGGAAAGGGGAACGATCAAACACCAAGGAAAGTACTCCCAACTGATTGCTCAGGGAGTTGATTTTGCGGGTGCCGTGGACGTGTCGAAGCACCAAACAAAGGACGACGACAAAATAGACGATGATAACAAAAAATCCCTAGAAGAGCCAGAAAAGATTAAGAATGTTGAAGTCGTTACTGACGAAAAGAAGGCTGCCATGAAAAAGAGCGGCAAAAAGCTCACATCTGACGAAGAAAAGGAGGAAGGTGCCGTGTCGGGATCGGCCTACATGAAATACGCTCGCGCAGGAGGTTTTGTAGCGGCTGCGTCTGTTTTGGTGTGCGCCATGTTCGGACGAGGAATGGACGTGGCTGGTGCCTTTTGGCTGAGTAAGTGGGCTGAGGAGGGAATGGAAACAACCGAATCAGGACTTATCATGAGTCAAGAAGATACGCGATTCTATATGGGTATCTACAGCGCCTTTGCCCTTTCGGGATTGTTGGGCATCACGCTTCAAGGAATCTGTTTTGCCAATTTGCGTCTGAGAGCATCGAGACGACTGCACCAGGATTTGACGGACTCGATTCTGAAGGCGCCAGTCGCCTTTTTCGATATTACGCCAATTGGCCGTGTTCTAAACCGATTTGCAGCTGACATGGACAAAGTAGATCTAGAGCTTGTTCAATCGCTCCAACAAGGGCTCAGTATGCTCTTCAGTATTTTGGGAGCCGTTGGTGCTATTATTGCTGCCACAAAGGTAAGCTGGTCCGCACGAAATTCCGGCATGGATGCGTTAGAATGTTGTTCACCCTGATTACTCACCAACTTCGCCACTGATTTGTCTTGAAAAGGGAATCTTCTTGATTCCAATGATTCCGCTTGGTTACATATATTGGCTTATCCAGGGTTGGTTTCGAAAAACGAGCACGGAGCTCCAGAGGTATGATTTTCTTTGGATTGTACTAGTTCGAATTTGCTATTTTTATTGTTTATTCTTCCACACTAAGCTCACAAGTCATTTTAATTTGTCACACCAGAATCACATCCATCAATAACAGCCCCATCTTTGCAGACTTTTCGCAAACATTGTCGGGCACAGCTTCGATTCGAGCTTACGGAGCATCAGAACGCTTCTCGGCCAAGTGCATCTCCTCGTTCGACAAAATGGACGCCTCTTACATGTTGGTGCAAACGGTAAACCAGTGGCTGGCGCTGCGTCTTGATGTTCTGGGCGGTATGATAGGCTTTCTTATCGGTGCTTTTGCCATGGCATCCAAAGACAGTAGCTTTGCCATCCCCGCCGGCTGGGTAGGGTTAGCCCTGAACTACAGTATTGAGCTTACCGGCTACCTGAAATTCGGAGTCCGCATGATTGCACAAACGGAAGCTGATATGAGCAGTGTGGAGCGTATCCTGTACTATAGCACCAATGTAAAATCTGAGGCACCCTCCGATGTTCCCGATAGCGATCCGGCACCGGGATCTTGGCCAACGAAGGGTGCTATTACCTTCAAGAATGCATCGATGAGATACCGCGATGGCCCCCTTGTTCTAAAAGGTGTCTCGCTCGACTTTAAGGCTGGAGAGAGGGTTGGAATTTGTGGTCGCACAGGTAGTGGAAAGAGTAGTATGATGATTTCTCTTTTCAGGTACGTCACGGACGATATCTTGCATGTTTACGTTATTTTTCCTCTCATAACATCCCTTCTCGCTCTGAACATCCATCATGAACAAATCAACAAAACAGAATCTCGGAGATTGAAAAGGATGGTGGACAAATCATCATCGACGGAAAAGACACGGCTACTCTTGGAACATTTGCCTTGAGATCTAACTTGAGCATTATCCCTCAAGATCCTGTTATGTTCAATAGCACCGTCAAGTACAACCTCGACCCCTTCGAGACGGCTTCAGAAGAAGAGTTATGGACAGTGCTGGAAAAGGTCCAAATGGTAGAGGCCATCGCGTCCTTGCCGAATGGTTTGGAACATCAAGTTTCCGAGGGCGGAAGCAATTTTAGTCTCGGACAGCGACAATTGATCTGTATTGCCCGTAGTCTCTTGCGCAAGCCAAAGATCTTGGTGATGGACGAAGCCACTGCGAGCATCGATAACACTACGGATGCTCAGATCCAGGAGATGATTCGAACCAACTTTAAGGACGCGACGACGCTGACAATTGCTCATCGTCTCAATACCATCATGGATTCGGACCGTGTTTTGGTCTTGGACGACGGAGAAGTTGCCGAGTTCGACACGCCCAAGGCCCTGCTTGCTAACGAGAATTCTCTCTTTCGTGCTATGGTTGAGAAGAGCCAAGACGCTCAAAACCATTAGAGCAGCCTAACCCATCTGCAGAAAATTTCAAGACAACAAACATCAATGGCCGTACGAGCGTAAAATTGTAAATAATGTTCCATCGCTTGTAGTTGACACATTGTACATAATCAATTATAATTATAATTTCTCCTCTGCTTTTTTCTTCTTCTTGCATTGGAGCTTTGGATTTGCTGTAGAAATAACGCAGGGAAGTCGAATTGTTTCAATTTGGCTGATACTTTAAGTGCTACTTGCGCAGTAGCCTAAACAAAGAGCAAGGCTCGAATGGACCGAATTACCATTTCGTTCGTCTCTAGAGCCATAATGGGAGCTGCTGTATCGTTCCTGAAAAAAGCAACCGTTGGCGTGGCACTTATTTCCGCTTCGACCTCGATTTCATCTACGGTCGGTGCTATTTCCAGCACCAGCCAAACTTTTACAGCTATGACAGCCAGAGTCAGTACAAACAAGGAAAGGACCATGTTCTTGCCATCCGCAAAGAAAGATGACGATGCAGCCTTATCAGTGGTGGGCTCGTCAAACGAGGAAGTTTCTGTGAGATCAGGAATAGAATCGTCCATGTCGTTGTCGTTGGAATGGTACATGGGCGAGGCAAACGTAACATGTTTTTTCGGCTTTTCGCTTTTATTGCTCCTGAGGGAAGTCGGAAGCGTTTTTTGCGAACGCATCAGTGGACTCTCTACCGCAGATGCGCCATTGCGAGCGCTCCATTCGAGGCGACGTGTCACATCCTTATGCAATCGTTGGAGATCCGTTGTGGATGCCATTTGAAGTACAATAGGCGGCTGAAGACGACTGGAATTCCTGCAAGTAATTTTCAAAGCCGTTTGGTGATGACGAAAATGAACCTGTTCGGGTTTAACACGAGCCCAACGAACTTGCATAGTGGGTAGATCATTTTGCTGACTGAGAGGCTCAAAAACAAACTCGAAGGAATTGAGTGTGAGACTTCCTGGAATGGATCCACAAAGTTTGACAATGGGATAGTATGTAGTCTCGACAGGTCTAACTCGGGGTTCGGCAGAAATGGTTCCATAGACGCGCGAAAAGCTAGCAATACTACGAGCTCGCAAGCGCTCGGTTATTTCATGGTCCATAATGTCTAGATCATGTTGACGAGCAAAGCGAAGAATGAGAGATGGACTTCCTTCTTTTTTCATTTTAATCTTGAGAAGATGCCTTGTGTTCATTGTTTGCTCATCGGTGTCGGGATTTTCCATGACTCGTACTTCGTGATGCACCACATTTTCCCAAGCCACACGTTTAGCTTTGCAACCTGCACCATTGGCTTTGAAAATGATATTGTTGTCGGTCAGCTTGATATGGCCGAAGAAAGTTCTCCATGCCACATTATAAATGATCTTGCTCTTTTTCTTTTGCGGGTTGCTTTTATCGGAAGGATCTGAATCAGCCCCACCAAATAGATTCTTCCGTACGAGATAGCAGCTACCATCTTCCGCCTTTGCGCGAGGCGGAATTTTCTTGGGTGTTCCCTTTCTTCGATAGCTTTGAGTTTGATCAAGTGAATGATTCTGATTCTTCTCATGAGTAGCAGGCCTTGCAAGAGAACATCGTGTACTTCTTCTGGTATTACTGTGTAGGTGGCTTCTTGTGTGAACTGTCATAATGTTCGCTTTCAATGCATTCAGATAAGGAAGGATGTTCTTGCAATTAATGATATTTGTGCGAAATGTCTGAAACAAACAACAATCAACAATCAACGAATTTGATTTTTGGTTTGTGGCGATTGACGATCGGGTTTCTCGCCAAAAGATGAGGGCATCGCAGAAAGTTGGATTCGGCAGGCGACAGCAGAGATGCAAATTGGTTTTGAACGCACATTCTCCTGCATGTACAACACTCCTGCTACTGCTACTACTAATCTACTCTAGCTAGTAGTAGTCTTCTTCTCTACTAGTAGCTACGAGTACTCGAGTAGTAGCTAGCTAGTGGTGCTACTACTACTACTCTACTAATAGTAGTCTACTACAAGCAAGTAATAGTAGCCACTCGAAGTGCCATAATTTCGATTTTAATTGAAATTGTCGGCTATTCTGGAAGCCATCCAGGAAGTCTATAGTAAAACAGTACAATGAAACAGCATGAAGCACGATGATACGATACAAAGTAAGACAAGTTAAGATAACAGATAAGCAAGTAAGAACAAGATAAGAGCATAAGCAGATATAATAATATGGTAATAAGAAGAAGTTAAGAAGATAACGAGA
>Ga0100391_1006203_pt1 | contig 10863 bp, 9 predicted proteins | sample CryGeymeta201515_FD_81541 | JGI IMG/M metagenome (GOLD analysis project Ga0100391, IMG submission 81541) | Groundwater microbial communities from Crystal Geyser aquifers in Utah, USA - Crystal Geyser metaG 2015-15 | ecosystem: Environmental > Aquatic > Deep subsurface > Groundwater | place: USA...
TATATGAATAGAATAAAACCAACTTTGAAAAAACATTTAGAACATTCTTTTTAATTATTTTTATTGATTGATTTCAAGTAATTTTGCGATTTTCGATATTTTTATCGAATTTCGAAAGCGGTTACGTTTTTTAAAAAGGGGTCTTTGATGTGTTCTTTTAAAAACACAAACTCATCAAAATTGATCGTGACATGCTCATTATAATCAATGAATTTTGAGAATTTTTTCAATCTGAGCGATTCTTCTCTGTCGTTGAAATCATTGTATCTATATTCATTGTTTTCCAAATTGTATTGGTATGGCGTGATATTCAATTGTTTGCACGAAACGAATACATCAATCAACTCCTTTGCATAAATAAACTCACTGAAAATATATTTGAAAATGCAATCGGGAATCATTTTTTTTGTTTGTATTGAGTTGAAAATTATTTCAATTTTGAATTGATGTTGTTGAAAACATATTTGAACATTCAAAAGAAACAAACATTCATAAAAAAAGTTTTCAAAATAAAACAAATCAATTAGAAAACACATGATCATTTTTTATTGTTTGATGGGTTGAGACATTTTTGCTTGAGACAATAATTCATCGTACTTGTCTTTGTATTTTTCTTGCATTTGTTTTTGGAAACGTTCATTTTCCAATTTGTAAATCTGCATTGTCACTAAAATATCATCCATTTCCTGTTGCATCTCTTCTTCTTCGTCAAAATCCATTTTGAAAACAGTAATTTCATTGACGCTCAAGCAAGGAACTACCACAAATCCAGTTCCAAAACCAAACCTCATTTTGAAGTCCACTTCATGTTCATCGTATGTAATTTCTATTCGATGTTTCTTTAAAAATAATGTTCGGCTCGATTCTATGTTTATTATTTTAGAAACATCAATGAATCTACTGTGATGTTTCAAAAAGTGTTGGATTTTCATTTTTTTGGTGATTGTGTTGTTTGTTGTTGAAAAAATAAAATACTTTTTTTTCTCTCATCCACCCATTTTATAATTTTTGAAGGACATGAAGGAATGTTCTTTTTTTTCAAAAAGGTCAAATGTTTTAATGAACAGATTCACAAGAACAAATTGTGTTGTTCGCTTTTGTTGTTTCAAAAGTTTTGTCAAAAAAATTATGGTTTGAATTTGTTCAAAAAAAAAAAGAATTTATTGTTGATTGAAATTTACGACAATCAGGTTAACATTTTCAGGCAATCTTTTTTTCACCTCTTTCAATGAATGCTTGTATTTATTTCCCAATACAACGATATCGTGTATTATTTCACTGGGAAGTTGTAAACTGCAATCTGTTTCAAAAACAGAAAATCCTTCCAATCGATGAGCCAAAAAACTTTTACCAATGTTCGATTTTCCCATGAACACCCAAACATTTCTTTTTTGATTCGTTGTTTTCTCAATGACTTGATTTATTTGTTTGGATTCATCGTTCATCTTGTTGAATTTGAAAGATTTTTTAGATTCGAATGGATTGAAATGATTGTTTTTTTTTAAAAATATATTTGATTGATTCATGTATCATTGAAACACAACAATGTGAAATTAAATGGAACATTCAATTTTTTTCAAAAAATAAATGAATCAAAATGTGAAAAATCAACTTTTGAAAGGCAACATGAACAACATTTTCACAGAAACAAAAAACATCAAACAAATGGAGCAAGAAATAAAAATCACACTAGTCTCAAGAAAAGATTATGATAAAGTATGCGATGCATTGGGACATCCTTCTTTTACAAAAATGCAACAAAACTATTTTTTCGACACAAAGGACAAAAGACTTTGCAAAGATGGATCATTTTTAAGGTTGAGAGTCAAGAATGATGATTTGAAACATTTGACCTTGACATGGAAAAGTAAAAGAACAATTGTCGATGGAATTAGCAAAGCAGTTGAAAAAGAAGAGTCTCTTTTCAATTCGAACGATGGAATAGATTTGAATTATTTTTCAAAAAGCGTTTTATTGGGTGAAGTGTGCACAATTTACAACTTGAAGATTGACGAATCACCATTTCTTCCATTGGTTGATTTTAAAAACAAAAGAAAAGTGTACTTTTTTGAGGGAGAACAATTGGAACTCGATTGTTTTCAAACAAAGATGGAGAATTATGAAATTGAAATAGAAACAATCAAACTTGAAGAAACAAAACAAAAATTGTTGCAATTTTTAAACAAACTGGGCGTAAAATATACACCAAGTACATGCTCCAAATTTGAAACTTGTATGAAACACATATGAATCCATTAATAAACAATGCTTCAACTTTTTAGGATCATTTTTGTTCATGTTTAATGGTGTTTGAAATCACAAGACTTCAATATTTAAAAATCATGAATGTTCTTTAAATTATTTTTGAATACTTTTCCAAATGGAATGTTCTATTTTTTATGAAAAAAACAATCAACAAATTGTATAAAATAAATGATTTCATCAAACGAGAGCATGTGATCATTGACAAGGAAATCAAACCAAAAAAACAAAAATGAGCACCAAAAACACATTCAGAGAAGAAACTATTCAAATACAGGTAGTTGGTCTAAGGATCGAAAAGTATGTCGGAACATCCGTTCAAGGACATAATTGTAAGTTCGAGGAATCAAAAAAAGAATTCGAGAGGCACATCCTTTTTGCAAACATAAAAAACAAGGATTTTGAAAAGAAAAAACTCTCCATTGAATTTTCAATCACTGAAGGAGAATGTTATTCGGGATGGTGTTCATCAACTGAAGCAGAAGTCAAATTGGAACTTTTGGATCACCATGGAGGGTACACACATGTTGCAAAAAATCCAATTGGAATGAGCTTGGATGTAATTTGGGTGAACCATGGTCAAAAAATGGCTTTGAACTGGAATTACAATGGATACGACTATAAAAAATCCGGTGAAAATCAATCAGATGAATCTCCTGGTTTAGAATTCAGAGATTACAAGTGCGACTTGTTCCATGTGAGCCCGTATGGAGGGGACTCGTACTACCCTCAAGGATTCTACACTGTGAACATGAAAATGTTCAATGAAACTGTTCGCCACAGAATCAAAAGACCAGTTTGGATATTTCAAGGAGAATCAACTACAGGAAAAGACATTTTGGCACACAAGCTTAAAAAATTAAACATTTTTGAAACGGATTCTGTTAAAGTCCTTCCCGATGTGATCATTGAAGATGTTGTTGTCATGGGAGACCAAAACGATTTTCAATTAGAAGACGTCAAAAAACGATTGTTTGGTGATGTTGATGTGATTGTAGTGGATTTCAAAGTGGATCAACTAAAAAAATAAATTCAATGTTTTCTTCAAAAAAAATTGTAAAGTTTATTGATGTTAAACATTGTTTATTGTGTTTTTTCCAAAATGATTTGTTTTGCAAGATTTATAATTTTCTGACAATTTTGATATTCTTTCATTTCTACCAAACGAGCGCAATAATTATTTATATTTATTTTTGTCATTGTCTCGAGATCAAATGTGACCTTTCGAACAGCCTCCAAACAAATACTTGGCGTTGGATTTTTTACATATATCAAAGCATTCCCATTTTGCATAACGGCTTCCAAACATATTTCTCTCGATTGTTCTTTCACACACATTAATACCATTCCATTTTGCTTGACTGCCTCTAAACAAATAGATGGCGTCTGTTGTTTGACAAGTCTCAGAGCCCAACCATTTTGACTCACAGCCTGTATGCATATTTCTTCTGTTTGTTTTTGAACGAGATCCAAAAAATTTCCATCTTTTTTTACAACTTCCAAACACACGTCGTCTGTTTGTTGATTGACATATCGAAACGCATTATGGTCTTGCTTCACCGCTTCCAAGCAAATATCAGGAGTGCGATTCTTTACATAAAGCAAAGCCTGTCCATTTTGTTTGACTGCTTCGATGCACATTTCATGCGTTTGATGTTTGACAAATATCAAAAGAAGCCCATCTTTTTTCACAAGTTTTAAACAAATTTCAGGAGTTTGATTTTTCAAGCATCGTAAAACATTTCCATTTTTCTCAATAACTTCCAAACATATATCGTCCGTTATTTGATTTACAAGTTGAAATGCAGTATGATCTTGCCTTAATGCTTCCAAGCAAATATTCTGGGTTTGTTTTTCAACATATCTCAATGCACGTCCATTCTGTTTCACCGCCTCAAGACAAACATCGTCTGTTTGTTCTTTAATGTGTTTCAACATGTTTCCATTTTTGTTGACTGATTCCAAACAAACATCCAATGTCTTTTCTTTTACTTGTTTGATGAGGCTGCAATTTTGTTTGACTGCTTCCAAGCAAATGTCTTCTGTTTGTTTATCTACCCATTTGAAAGCATCGCTTGTGTTTTTCAAAGCAGACAAACAAATATCGTGTGTTTTATCATTGACCCATTTTAGGGCGTTTCCATCATGTTGTACTGCAAACAGGCATATATCATTCGTTTGATTTTTTACATATTTGAGAGAATCTGCATGCATTTTGACCGCTAAAAAGCATAGTCCATTTGTCTGATTTTCAATTAATTCAATGTATTGTGGTTTGAATTCGATTAATTTTATTTTGGAATTAGTGGTCAGAGGATAAACATGATCCATGAGTTGTTTTGTTTGTTTCATGTTTTTGTGTGGGTTGCTCTTGCAATTTCTTGAATACAAAAAACCCACAAACTTGCGATTCAAATATTTGACATGCCCGAACCAGTCTCCATTTTGCGATTCAAAAGGAGTGTAAAACTTTAACTTTTTGACGTTCCATTCAAACAATTGGATCACATGATTCTCGAAACAAAATTTAAATGTCTTGTTGACGAGTCTCATTCGAAGACCCCATATAAAATCCTCATTTTCATTGCAATCATTGTAATAGGATGAGAGTTCATTTTTCGAATAAAAGGAAAATATTTGAGAAACAATTTCTTGAGGAATGTGAATAGTCATTTCTAGTTGGTGTTGAATTTGTGAAAACAAAATAAAAAATAATTGAGTTTGAAATAAATTTTTTTATAATTTTTTGGATCGAACTTTTTAATTGTTTTTTAACCACAATATATTTCAAAAAAAAACAGTGGAATTTTCATTGGTGTTAAAAATATCAAAAAGAGGTAATATTAATAGACATTGCCATTCAAACCCAAAATGTTATAATTATTGAATGTGATTGGATGAGGAATTAAATATTTAATTGAAAAAAAAATGTAAACACAGAAAAATCAAAAAAAAAAACAACAAATACAAAAAAAAAATGATTCAATTGAATTATGATTCAGACTCAGACTCAAATTTTTCGGAAATATCAAACAATAGTGATTATTATTTTCATAACGATGATTCTTCCGATTCTTCCAATCAAAACATTGAAGAAATAAACGCGCCTGATGTTACCATTCGGAAGAATGAAATTAGTGTTCTCGAATTGATTGTACCAACTGATATTGAACAATCTGGCGATGAATTGAATTTGTATGATTTTTCAAAAGATTTAAAAGTGACTCGAGTTCTATCTTGTATTGATTCATTTATATGCGACGACCGTTTTGATAGAGATCTCATTGACGCGATCACATATGAGTGTAAACAACCATCTCTCGATAAACAAACAAACATAAACCCATCGAACAGCGAAAATAGAGACAGGTATCACGATTTTATATACAATCTGGCAAAAGACAAGGATGGAAAATTCATGAAACATGAAACATACATTTCCGATGTTTTTTTCAGGAAATGTGTCACTATCATGCTGAAAGACATGGATTATTGGGCTTTATTTGAAATAATTTCAACTTACATTATCACAATGATGTACATGTCTTCAAAAAATGATGTCCTATTCGAACGAGTGATGCGATTGATGGAACACCACTTTGAAGATCAAAAGAATGTCAAGTTCATTTGGATTTTTTTGATCATCTACTTTTCTCTTGATGAATATCAAAGTATTTCCAAAATGTTGAAAAGAAAAATTTGTTGGCAAAACATTGGAAGAAAAGATACGCTCATTTTTTCACAAATGATGACATACAAAATCATTTCTATTCAAAACGAAAGGCGCTATAAGAAAAAAATAATGAAAAAATTGATTGATTTTGTGATTGATCTTCACCAATCGAACATGATACAAATTTCACAAATGTTTTGGTTCATTTTCAACAGGAAAGGCACCAATTTCAATTTTTTCAACAGAATGATGAGCTCATGTCACAAAACCAATGATTACTCGTTGATCGAAACAATGAAACAATATTCAAGCCACAACACGTATCATAATTTCACGATGAGTCTCCCCTTAGTTGGTAATAGTGTCAGTTCATTCAACTTGAACACGAAAAAGGGAAACAGAGATTTGTCATCAACACTGAAAAACCTTGGAGATGATTCGAATCATGATGACATGAATAAAAGATTCGAACGCATGATGGACATTTTTTCTGGAACCAAATGGATATCTCAAATCATATTGGATATGACCATTGTAAACAAAAACAATTTATTACAGTGTCTTGAACAATTGTGGTCACTGTTGCAACAAAACAAGACCATTTATCGATTAAAAATCAAAAAGACTCGATTGATCATTGATTCTTCTTCTGAAGAAAGTACAGTAATACCAGAAAAGATCATGGATATTTATGAATACTGTTTCTACAAGGAAAATAAACAAATGATTGAACAAATCACAAATGAATCGATGAAAAAACGAGAGCATGTGGATGATTTGATCAAGAAGATAAACGCGTGTGTCCATGAAAGAAATTACATGGTTGAACAATTTACTGTTCTTTTGAAAAATGAAAAGTATGATTTATGTGACTTATTTCTCCAAGAAAATCAAGACCACACTGATTTTATATTTTTCAATTGCTTCAGTAAAACGATCACAACAAAACTAAACGATGTAAGGTGTATAAATATGTTGTTGAAGTATGATTTTGATTGGTCTTGTTCACAACCACACGACAACCGATTGTATGAAAATATTTTTCACGTGTTGATTGAAACTTCAAATTTCAAAGAGAACGCAGCGATTTATTGCAATTTGTTCAAAGCTCAAAGTATCCATTTGCGATATCAACAGGAATGGAACGCGAAAAATCAATTAGGCATAAGTATCAATGATTTTTGCGATTTCTTGGGATACGGTCATTTGTTTTCAACGAAAGATTGCTATTGTGTTGAAAAACGAGAGGATTCAAATTTGGATCAAAACATATGGAACAACATTGTTGAATTTATTGAATTCGATAATAGCGTCCATTATTCGTTTTGGTTATCGAGAATCAATAAATGCACCAATGCTCTCGCTCAACAAATATATCACAACGAACTGGAGAAATTATTTGAGTCCAAACCTCACTCGCTTCAACACTTTGCGATTTTGTTTTGTTCGCTGTTTTACAAGTTGAACACTGTCAAGGAAATTTTATTGCATTCGTTTTACAATAATTTGTGTTTGAGCAAAGAAGATGCTTATTCAATCATAGAAGAAAGTGAAAAATGGGATCATGACTCAAACAACAAAATCGTTCATTTTCAAAAGACAGTGGACTTGATTGTTTCAAGAGAATCCATGATGGAAAACATTGAAAAATGTGAAATGAAATCAGAGGGAATAGAATTAGAGTTGTTTGAATTCTCAAAAAATCATTTTTTTGATTTCTTTGGTTTAAAGATCGATCACTTCAGGGTTCAACATTTTATGTGTGTTTTTGTTGGAAATATTCAAATGAAAAAAAAACACTTGAACAAAAATAAAAGTTCAATGAACATTTGATATTGACTCAAATTGGAAATGTGCATTCCATAGTAACAAACCATCATGGTTAATTGAAATGATGGTCGATAAATGATCAAAGCATGCTTGATGCATGCAAAACAATTCATATATATTGTGTCTGTGATTATTGCATGGATATCGCATATGTTTATTTGTCCACATGTGCACACGAATGTATCAAAAATAAGTGCATTTTACAATGAATTTGACTTTAATTTTCAAATCTATACCATCTTTGTACAAATATTCATCAATCAATTGATATTGATTTCCTATTACGTCTTGCTTGGATTGATTTTTACACATCCCAATTTCAATGAGTTTCAAACATTTTGGTAATTTTTTTGGCAATACATTGTCGTATTTGTGCATTCCAACCAATTTGATGTGTTCAATTGAATCGGGTAAATCTTCAAACAAACAAAAATCACTCCTGAATCTTTTCCTCAGCTTAATGTGTTTTAACAAAGGAAATAGACCCTTTAAAACAATTTGATCTTTGGCATAAAACTCAAAAGACAGAGATTTTATATTTTGAGGAAACTTTTCAAAATGATAATCAAAACCTTTTGATGCGTATATTTCTATTTCTTCGATTGTTTGTGGTAATTTATTTTGATTCCCAAAGATTTTCCATTTTTCCACAATGAACAAGATTGTAATTGGTAATTGTTTCCCAATATTTTGAGTTTGTTTGAAAAATGAAATGTTATTTTTTTCAATGATTTTTGGTTTGAGTGAAAAAATAAACAACATCGAAAGAGTTCAATCGTCAATCACTTGAATTTTGAAATTTGTTGTAAAAAATATCTAGTGTTCCATTTGTTTGTAAACATAGTATGGGATTTGTCAATGGAAAACAGCATGATCACGAAAAAATGCTTCAAGTATTCATTTTTTGATTGGCTCGATTTTTTTGAGAAAGACCCAAACAAAACTTGCACAAATGATAATATCATTTCACTGCGTCATTTTTTACGTACAATGAAACAATGGCAAAAAAAATCAACAAAAATAATCCAATTCAATAAAAGAAAAATATGTTTGCAGCGATGATCAAAAATTTTATTTGATTTTGTCAAATTCAAACACAACATCTCTAAAAGATTGATTCATACACATTTTTTCATTTTCTGAACCAAACAATTCAGGACAACATTCTTGTGGAATGTCCACGTTTTCAGGATGATTCGATCCCAAATATCCATGTACATATCCCCATACGAACAGTTTTCCTGTTTTCGTGATTGCATATGAACGACCATATGAACCTCTGTTTGCCCCAATAAAAGTGATTGGTTCTTTAAAATACACCATGTTCATTAAAGTCGGTTTTTTGATTTGGTCGAAATGACCAAGACCCAATTGCCCTTCACTATTGTCTCCCCAAGCGTAAACTTTTGTTTTGTTTGTTTCGCTGTCTTTTGTGATTACAAATGAATGATGTGTTCCATTGTTGAAACCAATGATTGTTTCACCATTGGAACTCAACGAATCAATTTTGCGTGGTACATTTCTATCTTTTTCATTATGTGGATTCAATTGCCTGTGGTGATCTTTCCCACAAACGTATATTTTTGTTTTGTTGGAATTGTTTTCGTCAACCAATGCAAGTGAAAAATTGCCACTGGCTATAATGTCTCTTATTCTTTGATTTGCAAAGTGATTTGGATCAACTTGTTGAAATGTGCTTTTGTTGTCATTGTGACCCAATCCAAGTTGACCATGAACATTGGCACCACATGAATATATATTGGTCACACCATTCGACATTTGAGTCAATAACAATGTGTGATCATCTCCACATTCTATTTTTATAATTTTTTCATTGTTATAAGTGGCTGGGTCGACCAATGTTGGTTTGGAAATGTAATGATCGTTTCTCAAACCTAATTGACCATAACAATTGTCTCTCCATGCATAAAGATTATTATTTTTTGTCAATGCAAATGAAGAATATGAACATGTAAAAATGTATTTGATTGGCTCATTGTTAAAATAAATCGAATCAACTTTTTTAGGAATATCTTTATTTGATTCATCACTGCAATCCAGTTGACTATATAGATCATACTCCCATGAATACACACTTCCATTTTGTGTGAGTGCCATCGAATAGTATCCACTAGTGCGTATTTGGATTATTTTTTCATAGTCAAAGTGTTTTGAATCAATCTGTGAGGAAGTGCATCGATTGTTATTGTCTCCTGGGCTCAATTGACTATTTTGATTTTTTCGTATGCAATAAACTTTTTTTGATTGAGTCAATAACAATATGTGAAATGATCCACCGCAAACTTGAGTCACTTTTTCCTTTTTGTTGTGTTTTTTCTTTTTATTGATCGATGAATCATTTTGCATGTTTATTTGTGAGAAAAGTCGTTTCATTTTTTTATGTTGTTTTTTGTTAATGTGGTTTGATCCAATAATTAATGTTTTTCATGCAAGATTTTATCATACTTTTTATCAGGAAATAAGAAACATTCGATTCATTTTATCAAAAAAGCACAATTTTATTTTGTTTCAATCAAATTCAAACAAAACATCTTCAAAATATTGATTCTTGTACATTTTTTCATTTGTATTCGAAACACCAAACAATTCGTGACAACATTCTTGTGGCAAATTCATATCTTTACAATGATTCAATCCCAATTGACCATTATTATTGAATCCCCAAATGAACAATTTTCCTGTCTTTGTGATTGCAAATGAATGTCCATATGATCCGCAATCTCCACTAACAAAAACAATTTCTTGTGATCTCTTTGTTCTTGAACTTTGTTCTTTGAAATATTCCATGTTGATTGGAGCAGGTTTAGATATATCATTACAATAACCAAGACCCAATTGTCCTCTTGAGTTGTCTCCCCATGCGTACACTTTTGTGTTATTTGTCCCATGTTCTTTTGTGATTGCAAATGAATGACATGATCCATTTCCAATACTGATTATTTTTTGTCCATTAAAACTCGATAAATCTATTTGACATGGTGTGTTTCTATTTTCGTTATCACCCAAACCCAGCTGACCTTGGTCATTGTCTCCCCATGAGTATATATTCGTTTCATTTGAATCCTTTTCTTGAACCA
>Ga0100391_1006208_pt1 | contig 10854 bp, 10 predicted proteins | sample CryGeymeta201515_FD_81541 | JGI IMG/M metagenome (GOLD analysis project Ga0100391, IMG submission 81541) | Groundwater microbial communities from Crystal Geyser aquifers in Utah, USA - Crystal Geyser metaG 2015-15 | ecosystem: Environmental > Aquatic > Deep subsurface > Groundwater | place: USA...
AGCTGGAGGAGCATCGATCCAGGCGGGACGACGATACGGAATAAGCGCATCGAGACCGGCACAGCCGGCCAGGGGTCCGAGGGAGCAGTAGGCGCCAGCCGCCCTGCCCCCTGGTTAGAGGGAACAGCGCCTGGCTCGATCTCGGAACCTTAGAATAAATTGCCAGTTCATGTTCGATTCCTCCAATTTAAGGAATCATGACATTGCCCGACATCATGGATTTTCAGGAAGCTCTCAAGGAAACTGAGGGAAAAGATAGAACTCTACTCTTGGGGAATGGATTTTCCGGCGGACTAGGTCATTTCCATTATCAGAGTCTGCTGGAACAGGCTGAGATACCCGCAGACTCTGGCGCGAGGAAGCTCTTTGATCGCCTTGGGACTGCTGACTTCGAATACATCATTCGCGCGTTGGAAGGTGCGTCAATGGTGGATGAGGCATATGGTCGAAAAGACATAGCCGATCAGATTCTCGCCGATGCTCAGATGGTGAGAGATGCACTCGTTAAAGCTGTGCATGCAACACATCCGAAGAACAGAGAGGAGCTCCAGCAGCACTATAACAAGGCCCTGCAATTTCTAACCAGTTTTCGGTCATTGTTCACTCTTAATTACGACCTTCTCCTTTACTGGATCGTGATAGAGCACAGAGGCCGTTTCGCTGATGGCTTCGGTCTCGGTGAAATCAAGGATGGCGGGGCCTTCCGCGGTCCTTTCACAGATGATGCGCACTGCGACATGTTTAATCTGCATGGTGGACTGCACCTCTTTCAGGATTCCATCGGAGATACCTGGAAAGCAGTAAACGTCGGAAACGGTGTGATCGATGTGGTGGCAAATGCCATCTCAACCCAAGGAAGCCTCCCACTATACGTCGCTGAAGGAACGACCGAACAGAAACAGGCGCGGATCAATTCTTCCGTCTATCTTCGTCATTGTTATGACAAGTTGAGAGACAATGCTGCGCCGGTTTTCATATTCGGGCACAGCGCAGACGATAGCGACACGCATATCTACCGCGCCATATTCGGTTCAAAGGTCGATCAGATCTACTTCGGGGCGTTCCAGGCAGATCAGAACGAGATCAATCGTCTAAGGGGCCAGATTTCGCGCCATCAGGAAGCAGCCGGGAGCAAGGCTTCGATCGCCTTCTTCAGATCAGAGAGTGTCGATCTCTGGACCCTTCCGTAAGGCTGGGCAGCAACAAGCCCGCCGATGTTGTCAGCGGGCTTGTAATTTAGAATTCGCGGAAGAGGGCGAGAATTTTCATCGCATTCAGGACTAAGACGCTTAGAGCGGCGCCTGCCTTCAGCGGTAAAATCCAACGCCTCAACGACCGCCTTGGTAGGCTAATCATTGTTAACTCCTAGAGCTAATATGGGCGTGCGGCGCTGGATTCTTTCTTTCGCGCTTTTTCTGTAATGGCCAATGCCTAATACGGCGTGCCTATATATATCTTCGGTTTCTATGGTGTTTTTCCTTAGAACCGCACAATTCCCGTATATTAACCGTTTTACGGTTATGCAAGCAATAAGTCGCTTGTCATCCTGAAAAATCTCGTCCTATAACAACCTGAATAAAGGGGGAATCATGGCTTCTCGATCACCGTCTAAAAAAACGTCCGCGAACCTCGGCTTCGAGGCGGAGCTCTTTTCTGCCGCCGACAAGCTTCGCGGTAATGTCGAGCCCTCCGGCTACAAGCATGTCGTCCTGGGGCTTGTGTTTCTGCGTCACATCTCCGACAAGTTCGAGGCGCGGCACGCCGAACTCCTGCAAGAAGGCACGGAGGCGGCAGAGGATCGCGACGAATATATCGCGGACAATATCTTCTGGGTGCCCAAGGAAGCACGCTGGTCATTCCTGAAAGATAATGCGCGGCAATCTCGCATCGGACAGCTGATCGATGAAGCCATGATGGCCATCGAGCGGGATAATCCGTCGCTCAAGGGCGTCCTTCCCAAGGACTATTCTCGCGAGGAGCTCGACAAGGCTAGGCTCGGAGAGCTGGTCGATCTAATCACCAACGTCGACACGCGGGACGAGGATGGAGAAGAGCGCGACCTTCTCGGGCGTTCCTACGAATACTTCCTGGGCAAGTTCGCCAGCGAAGAAGGCAAGGGCGGGGGTGAGTTCTACACTCCCTCGTCGATCGTCCGCACCCTTGTCGAAATGATCGAGCCCTTCCCTGACCCTTCACGCGGCATCGAAGGGCGCGTCTACGATCCCGCATGCGGCTCAGGCGGAATGTTCGTCCAGAGTGGGCGCTTCGTCTCCACGCACGGAGGAAAGCTCGGAGAGATCGCCATCTATGGTCAGGAGCGCACTCTCACGACCTGGCGCCTGTGCAAGATGAACCTTGCAATGCGCGGAATCGATTCAGGCGGGATCCAATGGAACAACGAAGGATCTTTCCTGAAGGACGAGCATCGCGATCTCAGGGCCGATTTCATTCTCGCGAACCCGCCATTCAACATCTCCGACTGGAGCGGTGAACGCCTCCAGGAGGATGCGCGCTGGATCTATGGTCCGCCGCCGGCTGCGAATGCCAATTACGCTTGGCTCCAACATATCGTGTTTCATCTCGCACCCAGTGGCGTTGCCGGGGTCGTGCTTGCGAACGGATCCATGTCTTCCACCCAGAATGGTGAGGATGCGTTGCGTAAGGCGATGATCGAAGGAGGCGTGGTCGACTGCATGGTGTCTCTGCCTGGACAGCTTTTCTATGGAACGCAGATCCCCGCCTGCATCTGGATTCTCGCTCGCAACAAGAATCCTCAGGGGTGGCGCGATCGCCGTGACGAAATCCTCTTCATAGACGCGCGTCAGATCGGGCAAATGGCCGATCGAACACGCAAGGAATTTACACGAGAGGACATTGCTCGGATTGCTGACACATACCATGCATGGCGCGGTGAACCAGGAAATCATGGGTATGAAGACATCCCCGGCTTCGCCAAGGCGGCATCTCTCGACGAAGTGCGAAAGCATAACCACATACTTACTCCCGGACGATATGTTGGCAGCCAAGAGATTGCTGACGATGGAATCAGTTTTTCTGAAAAATTCTCTGAACTGCAGATTTCCCTTGAGCAGCAATTTGCAGCCTCGGATTTACTGACAGATAATATCCGCAATCATCTCTCCAAGGTGATGCCATGAAACTGCAAGATATTGCTCAATTCAACCCGGCTACCAAGCTAATGCGAGATGAGGATGTTCATTTCGTCGATATGGCTTCATTGCCTGTCATGGCCAGAGACATAACCAAAATCGAACGTCGTCCGGCTGCATCTGGTGGTGCAAAATTCATCAATGGCGACACTCTCATGGCAAGAATCACACCTTGCCTTGAAAATGGCAAGGGAGCATTGGTTTCTGGCTTGCCAGGCGACACATCCGGCCAAGGATCGACCGAATTCATAGTTCTTCGAGCTCACGATTCCAGCGATGAAAAGTTCATCTATTACGTTACACGGAACCCTTCATTTCATCAGTATGCTATCCAGAGAATGACAGGCACATCTGGTAGGCAGAGAGTATCATGGCAATCTCTAGTTGATTATGAGATGACTTCCTTATCAACAGCCGAGCGATACCAGATAGGAGAAATTCTCGGCTCTCTCGATGATAAGATCGAGCTAAACCATAATATGAATGAGACGCTGGAGGCACAGTCACATGCACTGTTCCGCGACTGGTTTGTCGATTTCGGACCAGTGAAAGCCAAGATGGCCGGCGACGACCCCTACCTCGCGCCGGAGCTCTGGTCCCTCTTTCCAGATCGCCTAGACAATAATGGGAGCCCGGACGGATGGTCAATATGCCAAGTTCGTGACGTTATGGGCCTCGCCTATGGCAAATCGCTGCCTGCTCGCAATCGGAACCACGGGTCAGTTCCAGTATACGGCTCAGGCGGTATCGGAGGATATCATAATGCTGCCTTAATCAACGGGCCAACTGTTATGGTAGGTCGAAAGGGCACTGTCGGCAGCTTATATTGGGAGAATGGCCCCTCATTCCCTATCGATACAGTTTTTTATGTCGAACCTAAGGTGTCTCTGGAATACTGTTATCAACTTCTCTTGAGCTATCCGCTTCGCGATATGAACACTGATGCCGCCGTGCCTGGCTTAAACAGAGAAAATGTTTATCGGCTCGAATTTAGAAAGCCTTCGGATCAACTTCTCGATGCTTTTAATGCGATAGCCTCTGATATCCGAGCAAAGATGGTAGCAAACTTAGATGAAAGCCGGACGCTTGCCCAAGTCCGCGACCTGCTGCTACCCAAGCTGATGTCAGGCGAAATCCGCATTAGCGCCGAAGAACTCATAGACGAGGCCACATAGATGACGACCATCATCGAGAATCACGTCGAGCAAGCCGCCCTCGAGACATTCGCCGAACTCGGCTATGCAATCGAGAGCGGTTCCAATATCGCCCCAGAGGGACGCGCTCAGGAACGAACAAGCTATCGCGATGTGATTCTCGAAGAGCGCTTGGCTGCTGCTGTAGATAGAATCAATCCACACATTCCCGTTAGCTCTCGGGAAGAAGCCATTCGCCAGCTTCTGCGAACCGATTACGCCGACACCGTTTCTGAAAATCGTCGGCTCCATCAAATGATCGTCGATGGTGTCACAACGGAAGAACGGCTTCCTAACGGCGACATAGTTCGTCACCACATCCGCTTCATCGATCTGGATGATGTCGATGCGAATGACTGGCTCGCAACGAACCAGTATATGGTCATCGGGGAGTCCGAACGGCGGCCAGATGTCGTTGTCTTTATCAATGGACTGCCGATCGGCATTCTGGAGTTGAAAAGCCCGAGCTTCGAAGCTGCAACTCTCGATGCTGCCTACGAGCAGATCCAGACCTATAAGAACCAGATACCAGCTCTCTTCAGGACGAATGAGCTGCTGGTGACCTCCGACGGAATAGGTGCGCGAGTCGGTTCACTCACTGCTGCTAAGTCGAGATTCATGGTCTGGCGGACCATCGACGGAGAGAGTGAAGCTCCGACATCCATGGCCCAGTTGGAGGTTCTGCTTTCCGGGCTTTTCGAAAGGCAGCGCCTTCTCTCCTTCATCCGGGATTTCATCGTCTTCGGAGATACGGGTGAAGAGATCATAAAGATCATCGCCGGATACCATCAGTATCATGCAGCCCTGAAGGGGCTTGAATGCACCTTGCGCGCTACTGCGTCTCCGAGTGATAAGCGTATTGGCGTCATCTGGCATACCCAAGGGTCAGGAAAAAGTCTCTTGATGGCATTCTATGCCGGATTGGTCATCAAGCATCCGGACATGCGCAACCCTACGATCGTCGTGGTAACCGATCGAAATGACCTCGACGACCAGCTTTTCAGCACCTTCCATATGTGCCGCGATCTGCTTCGGCAGAATCCAGTCCCGATCACCAATCGGGCCGAACTCAGGAAAGAGCTTGCAAGACAGTCCGGAGGGGTGATCTTCACTACCATCCAGAAGTTCTCCCCTGGTGAAAACGAAGACAATTTCCCTCTTCTCACCGATCGCGACAATGTCGTCGTCATCGCGGATGAGGCGCACCGCAGCCAGTATGGTTTTAAGGCTCATATCAACGGCCGAAGCGGTGATATGTCATATGGCTTCGCTCGACACCTTCGGGACGCGCTTCCGAACGCATCCTTCATCGGTTTCACTGGCACACCAATCGAGACCACGGATACGAACACGCGCGCAGTCTTCGGATCGTATATCGATACCTACGACATCGCGAAGGCGGTTCGAGATGGTGCCACGGTTCCCATTCTTTACGAGAGCCGCTTGGCACGAGTCGAACTCGATCACGATAAATCGGCCACCCTCGACGATGAAATCGCTGAGGAGATGGAGGACGTTAGCGAGGCTGATGAGCGCAAGCTGTCCGCCCGTCTTGCCGGCATTGAGGCAGTCGTCGGATCGGAAGAACGGATAAAACGAGTTGCCGCTGATCTCGTCGAGCACTTGGAGGCCAGAACTGCCACCCTTGAAGGCAAGGCAATGGTCGTCTGCATGAGCCGACGCATCTGTGTCGCTCTCTATGAAGCGATTCGAGATATCCGGCCAGAGTGGCACGACGAAGATGATAGTGCTGGCGCCATGAAGGTCGTAATGACCGGGTCGGCCTCAGATCCCCAGCCGTGGCAATTCCATATTGGTAAAAATCAGAAATCACGCGCGAAATCCATCGCGCAGCGCGCCAAGGATGCCAACGATCCACTCAAGCTCGTCATTGTGCGCGACATGTGGCTGACCGGCTTCGATGCTCCGCCTATGCATACCATGTATGTAGACAAGCCCATGAAAGGGCACGGCCTCATGCAGGCCATCGCACGTGTGAACCGTGTCTTCAAGGACAAGCAGTCCGGACTGATCGTTGACTATATCGGCATCGCACAGAGCTTGCGCGATGCACTTTCCATATATTCACCCGGCGATCGAAAGGAGATCGAAACGGATTCCTCCAGAGCATCCGAAGTGCTCCAAGAAAAATACGAGATCGTCAGATCGATGTTCAGGCCAAAAGATCCTTCCGGTTTCGATTACCGGCCTGCAACCTCACCAGAGACACCCGCAAAAACCAGACTGTCAATTCTAGCTGGGGCAATGGATTGGATTCTGACAATGCAGCAGCGCCTTTCAGCGCAAGAAACTGATCCGGCCAAGAAGCGCAAGGCGCAGATGCGCTATGCCGATGCAGTGCTCGAACTTCGCAAAGCAACGGGCCTTGCTGCGGGACAGCCTCTATCACATGAGATCGCCGAAGACGTCGCCTTCTTCGAAAATGTGCGTGCTGCACTCATCAAGAACTCTCCTGGAGAGGGAAAGAGTCTTCAGGATCGAGAGACGGCAATACGACAGATCGTCAGTCGGGCCGTCGTATCAACGGACATTATCAACATTCTCGAGGCGGCCGGCATCGGCGATGCTAATATCTCTATTCTCTCGGACGAGTTTCTCTCTGAGATCCGCGAGATGAAGCAGGAGAACCTTGCCATAGAAGCTCTTAGAAAGCTTCTGAACGGTGAGATACGCTCCCAAGGCCAACGCAACGTGACATTGGCGAAATCGTTCTCGACGCGCCTTGAAGGAACCATTCATCGCTATCACAACAACGCAATCACCACGGCTGAGGCATTGGAGGAGCTGATCAAGCTTGCCCAGGATTACCGAGCGTCAGCACAACGCGGCGAAGATCACGGATTGACGCCGGAAGAAATGGCATTCTACGATGCCCTGGCGGACAATGAGAGCGCGGTGGAGGCAATGAAGGAAGAAGGGCTGCGCACTATCGCCACCCTTCTCGTTCAGACCGTTCGTGACAATGCGACAGTCGATTGGACCCAGCGAGAGTCGGCTCGTGCCAAGATGCGTGTCGTCGTCAAGAGACTACTCCGCAAATATGGGTATCCACCCGATATGCAACACCATGCAGTGCAGACAGTCTTGGCTCAGGCGGAAAAATACGCCTCAGGGGTTTCGTGACAGCAAGTCTGATATCTCTCGCCGATCTCCTCGAAGCATATCGTAACGGGCTTTCCGACAAGGCCCGTTACAACTTCGATTCAGACATGCGCCAGTGGAATGCCTGGCGAGGCAATGAGAAACTCGAACCAGCATCGCCTCAAGATGTGCGAGACTTCGTGGTCCATTGCGCAGAAGTTGGTTTCACGCGCGGATCTCTCTCCCACGCATCGATCAGTCATATCCTGACATCAATCTCTGGCGTCCACCGCGAGGTTCTCGGTGCCATTGACCCGACCAAGAGCATCATCGTCAAGAGCGAGATCAAGCGTCTCCGTCAGGCCACCGGCACTCTCCAGAGTCAGGCAGTCGCGTTGCGATCTGAACACGAAGTTCCTCTGCCGTCATCGTCACCAGCTCATCGTCATGGAATTCCAATTCCCTCAGTCGCTCGCCTGAAAGGGTCATGCGACATCTCAACTGCCCGAGGACTGCGAGATCGCGTGCTACTCGGCGTGGGTCAAGATCTCGGCCGGCGGAGCCTAGACCTTCACCTGTTCGACCATAGCCACTTCACACGCCGACCAGACGGGCAAGGCGATGCTTTCATCCAGCGGTCGAAGACCGACCAGCGCGGAGAGGGCAAAACCAAGATCATCAGTCGCCCGACAATGGACGACATAGAGGTATGGAAAGAGTGGAAGAGGGAAAATGGCGCTGCCGATTGCGACGCACTCCTGAGCGGCGTTGATCAGACTGGTGCCGTGGGAAGGAGGCTTTCACCTTCGGGCATCAACTATGCATTACGACGGATCATCGTCGACGCTCTCATTCGTGCTCATGATATCGCAGAAGCTACAGCATGGGATATTGCCAGTGAAGCTAGCAGTCATAGCTTCCGTGTTGGATTAGCCCAAGATGGGGTGGCAGCCAATACGAGTGTGGAAGATATTCGAGACCAAGGAGATTGGGCGCAAGACAAGCGAGTGTTGGCTTATGCTCGAAATCTTCATTCAACATCAGGTGCCGTTGCAAATCTACGCAGATTGGTTCCTCTTAAATAAGCCATTCCAAGAGGCTTTTCATGATTATCGCTCTTCCCCTTATCTCTGCTCTTCTAGGCGTTATCGTAGGCGCATATGCGGTTCACTTTTTGACGATAAAGCGCTCCAAGGTGGAAAGAGCTCGTGATGCTTATGAGGCTGCCTGCATATTGCGTGAGCAATACTCAGGCCTCATGCATAGCTATGCTATGATGCAGATATTCCAGCGAAGTGACGATAAAGTTGTTTCTTCCACCATAGAACACAACAGGCGCCTGTTTTTCGAATGGGAAATGACTAAAACCATATCAAGGCTTGTTTCCACTGTAGAAGTCACGTTCCCTTATCTCAAAGACGACTGCTACAAGCTAGTTTCATGCGTTTACAAGGTCTCATGCTTGAATGTTGATAAATTATATGTTGTCAAGCAGACCTCCGATCAGTGGAGAGAAATTGATGAGATATTCCAGAAAAGCGCATCTGCTCTCTGTGCAGGTCTAGCTACTAAGTCTTGATCGACCCTCGCCCGCCCCTCGAGGGACGAGGGGACCGGCCCGGTCCCCTTGAACCCCTTCGGCCTGATCAGGTTGACCCGGTTTCTCCAGTCAGATTTCTTCTGAAACAATCATGGTGAGAACAGAGCCTGTGCGTCGTGGACGTGCAGGCTTTTCGTGTATTTCATGAGAGAGGAAAAGAGATGTCGGTGAAGGGCGTGCCGAATCGCGAAACCCGCACTGCTGCGGAAGAACGCGATCGCCTCCTCGTGAGGCTCGTCTACGAAGAAGGCATGAGCGCTAGCGAGGCGGGAAGAGCGCTCGATCCGCCCCAGCCGGGAAAATACGTCAACATCCGGATGGCGGCCCGACGCAAGCAGGGTTGGGACATACCTCGAAAAGCACAGGGGCCGAAGGTCGACTGGGATCTCGCCCAGGATCTCAAGGACGAAGGCGTCTCGTCCGAGCGCATCGCCAAGCTGTTCGACGTCCATGAAGGAACCATAGAATATGGCCGCATCAACAAGAAAAAGCCCCGCCGTAGCTCGATCCGCGACCGTAGCCGATTACGTCGTCCTCGCTGGTAGGGCCGTCAAGCGCAAGATACCGTCAGATCACAAGGATCACGATGACATCCTGTCCGACATTCTTCTCACCCTTTATGAGAAGGGCGCTGAGAACTGGCATCCGGGACAGATATTCCGATACGCCCTGCGCTGCGCGCACCAATCGGAACACCCCTTCGAAATCGCCGCCAACGATGACGATCCCATCTGGAAGATCTCCTCCAGAACTCCTGCCATGCAGGAGATCGCATATGATGCAAGCGTCGCCCGGCGCCTCATGGAAGCGCTCCCGGACGAAGATCGGGCGGTCCTCGAGATACTCGTCGATGGCGGAGATGCCCTCGATGTCGCAACCGAACTCAAGATGAAGCCGAAACAGGCCATCCAGGCCATAAGGAGAGCGAGACGCCATGCTGGACTTGTCGACCCTGCTGAGCGGGCCTGAGCTCGAACTCGCCACCCGCCGTTGGCCCGATGGTCCTTCCTGCCCCTATTGCAAGGCAACACGGCTCTATACGATCGCCTATCGCAGGCGTTTCAAATGCGCGGAATGCAGAAAGCAATTCGGCGTCCTCACAGGTACGATCCTGCACTCGTGCAAGATGAGCGCTGCCACGATACTTCATATGCGTGCCGAGCTCGCGAAGGGATCGCATGCCTACGGGCTTGAAAAGACGGTCGGCTTATCGTCCAAGACCGCAACAAGCCATGTTGCCACAAGGGAGGAGACCCTCAAACTACTCGGGTATGATATTCCGGAAGGAGAGGCATCCTATGGACAAGATACCCTTGGCCCTTGGGAGCCTCTCTCCATAAACCCGCGACGTCGGAAACCGGTGCAGGACACAAGGAGACTCGGTCGGCACCAGAAACGGATGTTGATCGAAATAGGCAGGTCTGCCGCAGATATGAAACCGTGGACTGAAATCGCACCCGACCGCAAGGTCGTCGAATCCCTCGTCATGCGAGAACTCGTCGATGCCACGACCCGCTGGATGAGATTGACGCCGAAGGGGGTACTCGCTCTGAGGCATCTCGATAGAAGCATAGCAGGACAAGCAATCAGCGGAATGAGGTGACAAAGGCGTCAGGGCAAAGGCGTCAGGGCACCTCCGCCTCGAGGTTCAAGGGATCGGCCCGGTCCCTTGAACGCCTTCGGCTTGGTTAGATTAAGAAAACCAACTCTTGCTCGCATGCCATTTCTAACGGAAGGAAAGAACCAATGGACATCGTTCCCGTCCTCGTCGCCCTGGACATAACATACC
>Ga0100391_1006210_pt1 | contig 10851 bp, 9 predicted proteins | sample CryGeymeta201515_FD_81541 | JGI IMG/M metagenome (GOLD analysis project Ga0100391, IMG submission 81541) | Groundwater microbial communities from Crystal Geyser aquifers in Utah, USA - Crystal Geyser metaG 2015-15 | ecosystem: Environmental > Aquatic > Deep subsurface > Groundwater | place: USA...
CAAAGAAGAGTATGAAGATGAAGAAGCCTATCATACTGTATCTTATCGACATGATATAGGCGCTTATGCCTACGTTTGTGATGAAGATCGAAATAAATCCTATTCATGCGATGAGTATTACAAAAAGTAATATGAACCATTTGATCGGTAATTTTTCTCGAAGAGATTTCCGTAATTTATTTTTTTGGATGATATAAATCAATATTCAGAATAATCAAATCAGTACTATCTCTTTTCGCATTCGGACGATCTTCCGAAAGATTCAATCTAAGCCTAGTTTGTAGGTTACGAATGTTTGCAGAAAAAATTGGAGCAATAGTCCAACCAAAAAAATCTTTGTCACGATTTTGAGTATGTGCGGTAATTTGGAGTTTATCATCATGTCGATAGATTTGATAGAATAATAGATTTGATAGAATTACAGATTCCGCAGAATTATAGTTCTTTCCTATCATTCTATGGCCCTATAAATCTATTTCTCTATTCCTATTTTTATTTCCTATACACTTTCCTGTATGCCAAGTAGAGCCCAAGCGTGATAAAGAGTATTGCAATAACGTTTTCTGCTGGTCAGGTTTTTGGCACTTTGGTTATGCCTGTTCCTACTGTCGTTCATGCGCTTATGCCTCAGATGTTCACTACATAATGCACTTCTGTGCCGCCATTGTCAGGCACAAATTTGAATATATGTTCTCCATTTTTGCTTGTCTGTAACTCATATTTTTCATTGGACATATTTACCGTTGCTAATCTATTGAATATACCATTTGTGCTATCTTGCAGATAAATATCCACCATATCGCTTCCCGCTACAGCAATCCATGACAAAGTTATCTTTTTGCTTCCTTGTGTAGGGATTGTGCAGTCTGGATTACAGCTGTGGCTGATATTTGCTAGGGACATGTTTGCTCCTGCGGCCGCATGGAGTACTATTCCAGTATACACACCTTCACCATATGTTTGATCAACCAATTTGAACCAGAGATCTTGTGTAGATATTTGTCCTCCGATTCAATTGATGTCTTTTGGTATTACTCGAACATAATAAAGTTTATTGGGATCCAGGCCATCATACAGATTAAGTTCCATATCTAGAACCGTTTCTGTCCCTGTAAAATCGAATGTCTTTTCTTTCGCGCTATTGATGAGATTGGTATCAGTTATGATTTGATCCATGGTATATTCACCATACATGACGGTGTATTTTTTGATTTTCCCGCCAAGCTCATCGACGATCATAGGCGATTGGATCACTACTTTTTGCGGAGTTATCTCTTTGATAGAGATTTTGACGGTTTGATTATATCAAAACGTGGTTTCGTCGCTCAGATCGTCCAGCCGATTCACCAAGTCGACTGTCTGTGCAGAGACAGTGCAAAGTATAAAGTAGAGAGTGGAAAGTACAAAGACTCAGATTACTATTTTCTTTATATATTTCATGTAGGGAGTGAAAAAAATTAAAATTCCAAAAAAACGTATTCAATCTATGCCAGATAATGCACATTCGTTCTCCGTTTTCCACTGGTTTTTTGACAAAAAACTAACACTTTTGTGGAAAAGGTGTCAGTATCTTTGACAAAATGGCAAAAGTTGATATACAATGGTTATCAGTTTTCATGCTTTTTTCTTGTATTTATTCGCAGAATGTGTAATTGTGAGTAGTAAAAAGAAACAACAGAAACAAAATAATGTCTAACTAAAATTGAAAATTATGTCAAAACTGCCGTTTATTCCGTTGACAGCAATATCTCCTATAGATGGAAGATATCGCGAGCAGGTTGAACAACTTGCATTGTATTTTTCTGAGTATGCCCTTATCGGTTATCGTGTAGATATTGAAATAAACTATGCGATAGCTTTGACCAAAAAGGTCCCCAAATGGAAAAAATTTGATAATGAAGGGTCTTTGGGAAAGCTCAAAGCCTATATCGGCGATTTCCATAAAGGAGAATCTGGCTTTACTGTCGAATTAGCACAGCAAGTGAAGGACATTGAAATCGCTATCAATCATGATGTCAAAGCTGTTGAAAAATTCTTACGTGGCCTTGTTGCTGATTCTGAACTTAAAGAACTTATTCATTTTGCCCTTACGTCATTTGATCTAAATGGTGTAGCACAACCGCTTATGCTGAAAAAAGCCCTGCACAATGTATACATGCCTCTTTTGGAAAATGTGATTGATGAATTAAAGGGTATGCGTCATGAATGGGATCACATCACTATGCTTGCTCGTACTCATGGACAGCCAGCCTCACCCACTAAACTTGGAAAAGAGTTTGGCGTGTTTATCGAAAGGCTTGAGAAGCAATATGATTTACTCAAAGGGCTTAATCATTATGGAAAAATGGGTGGCGCTGTTGGTAATTTTAATGCTCACGTTGCTGCCTTTCCCACCATTAATTGGCCGGATTTTGCGGACAAGTTCGTTGGTAGTTATGGTTTAGAAAGGCTTCAGACTACTACTCAAATTGAGCATTATGATGACATTGCCGCAATCTTTGATGCGCTTAAAAGAATTAATACCATTTTAATAGGCTTGGACAGAGATGTTTGGACCTATATCAGTATGGATTATTTCAAGCAGAAGATAAAAGAAAAAGAGACCGGTTCCTCCGCGATGCCACACAAGATTAATCCTATTGATTGGGAAAATTCCGAAGGTAATCTTGGTTTAGCTAATGCCATGTTTGAACATTTTTCTGCTAAGCTTCCTATTTCCAGGCTACAAAGAGACCTAAGCGATTCTACGGTATTGCGCAATGTTGGTTATGCTATGGCTCTTACGGTAATCGGACTGAAATCCATTCTCAAAGGCACTGGGAAACTCCTGATTAATGAAAACAAAATCTGGTTTGATCTGAATAAGAACGTGGTTGTGATTTCCGAAGGTATTCAAACAATTTTGCGCAGAGAAGGATTCCCAACTTCTTACGATGTACTAAAAGAATTAACCCGGAAAAATAAAGAAATTACGCTGGAAGATCTTCATGAATTTATTGATTCTTTGAAGGTATCTGATGCGGTGAAGACTGAATTAAAGCAAATAACGCCTGAAAATTATACAGGTATTTATTCGGAGCTTTATAATCCGGAAGATTAAAATTTATTTATCTATCTCATTGAACGGGGCTTATGAGCCCTGTTTTTTTATTCTGATTTATACTCTGAACCCTATGACTAAGACGTCATCGACTTGTTCCAAATTTCCACGTCGAGATTCGAATGTGTTTTCTAAATGTATCTTCTGCTCTTCCATAGGAAGATCTGCGATGCTTTGGAATAATTCCTTGAGTTGTTTGACAAGAAATTTTTTGCCCTTTGGTCAACCGAATTGATCTTCGAATCAATCAGAGAAAAGATAGATTACGTCTCACTTTTCTCATTGGAATGATTTATTGGTGTAGGTATATTCTCCTGAACCGATGGCATGTTTCTCTTCTTTGAATTCGATACATTCTCTGTTTCTGATAAGTATCGCCGGATTTTTCGCAAGCGCGAATTCAAGCATATTATTTTCGTCGATGGCGCATAGTGCCACATCCATAGTGTCTTTAAGTTTTCCTTCTTCAGATTCTTTATGTTCTTGATGGAATTTTTTTGGCAGATATATGTTGGCGTAATTTAAGATATCAGCAGCTGTCTTTGTACTTTCTCTGTTGACTGCATCATCAAGCGAATCACAGTTGAGGAGGAACATAAACGCTCATGGTACTCCGTGCCCAGTGCAATCCGGCGCGGCAATAAATCTTTTTCCTTGTGTATTTTTTGCAGCTCGATAAAAATCACCGCTCACTATGTCTTTTGGCTTGAAAAAAATAAATGACTGGGGAAAAATCTCTTTGATTTCTTCCAGTGGCGTCATAACTCCCTTTTGAATACGTGTTGCATAATTAATGCTGTCTGTGATTTCTCTATGTTGATTTTCAATGATTTTATTACTTTCTACAAGCCCATCTCTTTGAACCTCGATTTCGTCCCTCTGAGCTGTAATTTCGTCTCTTTGGACCGTGATTTCTTTATTTTTTTCTTTGAGTTGTATATTTTGATTGTTGATCACTTTATTCGTTTTGGCTAGCTGTTTTTTTCTCCTGTTTTCACGTACTCCTATAATGACCATTCATAGAACTGTCGCAAGTATTGCTACTATGAATCATAATAGTTTCTTTTGTTTTTCAGATTGTTTATCCAATTCGCTCTTTTGTAATTTAATTTCTTTATCTTTTTTCTCTGATTCATAAATTATTTCTGTCTCTTGCTGGGATTTTAGTAATTCACTATTAGCAACACTATCTTTGAGTAAAATCCAGAGTTCATGATACTTGAGCGTGCTATCTGCATCCTCTGTGTGCTTTTTATAGAAAAAATACACATGTTCATATCCATTTCTTTCATTTGTGAGGATATTTTTTTCCTTGCTGAGTTGTATTCATTGCTGATAGTTTTCCAGTACCTGGTCATATTCTCCTTGTTCTTCATACAGATCTCCAAAATTGTAATAGATAGCAGGAATATTTTGTAATTCGCCAATCTCTTCTGTGATTGTTTTGGCTTCAGTCCGATGTGATAAAGCGTTCTCGTAGTTTTTTTTCTTGAAATATGAGTTTCCTGTCTCTACAAGATATTGGACCATCAGATTTTTTTGTTTTTTATCTTTGTCTTCTTGCTTCCTCAGTATTTCTAGTCCAGGGGAAAGATATTGTGTCAGAGCCATATCATATTTTAATGAATCCTCTTTTCCTTGCTCGTTATAGACTGCTGCTATGGCGACATTTGTAAGCAATTCTCCTCTGAGATAATTTGTGTCTTTCAAGATTTCTAATGCATCTTGGAAATATTCTAAAGCCTCTTCATAGTTTCCTTGCTTATATTCTATCTTCCCCATATCTCTAGTTACTCATCGTCTATTCTTTATTTCATCTGTCTGTTCATAATATTTGGCGGCAGTGATGTAATTTTTGAGTGCTAATTTGAGCTGATCGTTATCATAAAAATTTTTTCATTTGTCGTCGTAGTATCTTCCGATTTTTTTAAGCGAATCATTCGTTTCCGGTGATGAAATCTTGGTATCTCATTTTTGATTGCATGCAAAAAGTGTCAGCAACAAAGAAATTGCTACTGTCTGGAACAGGTTTTTGGTATCTAAAAAAATATATGATTTTAGAGAATTTTTCATGTATTTCATATACTCTTTTCTCTATCAATGTCAATATTATCTTATTTTATCTGTCGTCTGTGGATGGTTGGCTTGTCGTGGTTGTGTTGGTGTCTGTGTCTCTGTTGAACATGTGAATATGATTAAGAATTAAAAATTATGTATTTTTTCGTAAGCTGTGGAGATTGCAGTATTCTCTTACTGTTGCAATATCTTCTGTGATTTCAAATGTTGCTTCAGGAGCATCATTTGGTGTGAGTTGTTTTCTATAGATCTTATTTTCTGTAATGACTTCAATCCACTGGATGTAATGTTCTGGTGTCATCGGATGAGGAACAGATCCGACTTTGACAGTAACTGTATTACCTTCTTTACTTACGACTGGGATATGTTTTTCTGCAGAGATTTCTGGTTTGACCTCGTCAGTCATCAGTGTCATTTCTTTACCGCAGCAGACGATAGTGCCAACGCCAGTGTGAATCACTTCGGTCATATTTCCGCAGACGGAGCATTTATAGACTTGATTGAGCTGAGTCATGAGCATAGATTATAAAGTAAATGTGCTGAGGGACTTGTAACTAAACTCTTAAGAAATTCAAGATGTTTTTTGCATGCCTGCGGCGCAAATCGTAGAGTAATTTTTTGCCATTGCCGCAAAAAGTCACCAAAAAGGTCTAGTCGACATCAAACCTCGCCCTCTTATTTATCCCACCCTTGAATTCCTGTACTGTCAGAATATCTCGTGTAGTTCATATCCCGCTGTTTTGAAACAAACACCGATCCTTGATTTGTTCCGGCTAATCATTGCTGGACAACTGAGGTTCTACACACTAGTAATCTTCATATTATTGAAGAAACTTGTTATCTTACTCTTCACCCCCATCGCCAATTTAACGGTTTTTGCTTGGGAATTTGTTACTTTCACGTTAGATTTCTTCGATGACAGACAATTCATTAGAGTACCTTTGGTACTTCTTATGTTCTTAATCCTGGGGATCATGATCTTCGACTAAACTTATTTTCTATTCTTACCCAACCCCGCTAAGGCAGGGTTTTTTTATTGTAAAAAAAGGCAGCCATAAAAATGGACTGCCCGGATAATAATTGTGATTTTTAAGGTTTTAGCATTTTGAACTTGGCCACTGTCTTGTCCTCGAGCGCTTTCATCACTACGTTGATGTAGGGTTGAAGTTTGTCCTTGGTCAGGAATTCAGATACTTCTTTATTGTTCCAACCCAATCGTCCTGTCGGTTTGGAAGGATCGCCCACAAAGTCGGTGATGAATTTTTTGTACTGAGCCACATACACCGCTGATTCTGATTCATAGCCTTTGGGGACTCTGACCTGGAAATCAAACCTTTCTTTGTTGTTCCGTTTGGTCATGTGTTTACGTGCCCATTTTGCCGTTTTTTTGTAATCTTTCAGTATCTGCCGAAAGATTTTTTCTTCCATGGTCGCCCTCATAATAGTGTCCATCTGGCCTCCGGTCAGCTCCTGCCTAAATGCACTTTTTACGAATTTTTTCATTTCTTTTTCGTATTTTCTGCTCATGTGTATGGAGCTTTTAGATTTTGGTGATCCTTTGAACCAGTCACCAATGCTGCTGCTGTACCCGAAACTTGTTGTGAAATAAGCGATGAGTATAAGAAAAATTGCTTTTTTCATATGACATATTTTTAATTATTATTTTAATTTTTAGTTTCTATCGAAGATAATACTTAAACACCAGGAAAAGTCAAGTCTATTTTTGGGAAAGTATGGCTTTTGGCTTTATGTTAGCTGTAGATTCTAGCCCAAAATCGCACAGCAGAAAATAGTACAAAGAAACATGTAGTGAGTATAATTAGTGAAAGTACCACCTTTTACTACTAATAAATACTACATGTCACAGCTATCTTACGAAGAATGCTTAAAAATTCAAATTTATTTAGAAGATGATTTTAAAGCGAGAGCAATTGCTAGAAAACTACATAGAAGTAACAGCGCAATTAGTAACGAAATCAAAAATACAGCATTAATTGAAAATACAATGCGAAGCTTGCCTGAGCAAGAAGGAATACTGTTAAAGCATTAGTAAATGCCATGAGAAGCAAGATCGAACCATGATGAGAGCTAGAAAAATATATTATACAGAAGATCAAGAATTATCAATCTCCAGAACAAATAGCATGAAGGTTAAAGAAAGAAAAAATTGTATTTATTGGGAAAGATATGATCTACAAATATATCAAAATGCAACATGCAGAGTTGATTAAGGAGTATTTCAGAAGGAGATGAAAAAAGTATAAATATGGAACAAGCATGGCTTGATATATTTACAATCGTGTGAGTATCCACGATGGACCTAAAGCCGTATATCGTAAAGAAAGATATGGTGATCGAGAGTGAGATACCGTATGAAATGGAATTGTTACTTATGTTGAAAGAAAAAGATTATATGCACTAGTAGAAAAGACAAATGGAAAACATGCTCAAGATATTACCAATGCGACAGTAAAGCTTTTCAACGGCATCCCCAAGTGACTAAGAAAGACAATTATATTAGATAATGGTAGAGAATTTGTAGAGCATTATATGTGGAAATGAATGTGTAGTATAGGTTGAACCTATTCCGCCGACAAAAGAAATCCATGACAAAGATGATTAAATGAGAACACGAATGGGTTGATAAGACAGTTCTTCCCTAAGAAAACAGATTTCAATAAGGTTACAGCAAAACAACTTGAAAAAAGCACTTACCTTTCTGAATAATAGATCTAGAAAAACCTTACACTATAAAACTCCTACAGAGGCACTACATCATTACTACTGTGCAGATTGGGAATAGAATTCACAAGCCTTATTCCTTATCGACAAACATGGTCTTATTTCTGTATTGAAGTGCCTCAGCAAGATGAATAATGCCTACATTTTCTATTCATTCCATGTCGGCTATGGTTCTGGCAAGCTTGATGGTCCTATGAATCACTCTCGGAGAGAGGCTAAGTTTTCTGGCCGCATCCTTAAGAAAATCTTTGGTCTGTGTGTCTAGCGGAATCAGCTTGTCGATATCCTTGGAAGTGATTTGGGAATTTGAGAAGATTTGCGAATGGTGTAATGAGATTCCGGTTCCAACACCTCACGCCGGAATGACTGTTGAATTGGCAAATCTTCTCTGTTGGATTTTTCGTGCGCTGAGAACTTTCTGTCTGATTTCTTCCGAGCTTTCTTGAGGAATCGTGTCGAGTATCTTGTCGACGTTTTCTCTGGGGATCTCTAGAATCATATCTATTCTGTCGAGTAGGGGTCAGGATATCTTGTTTTGATATTTTTTGATGTCAAAGAGCGAACATATGCATGGCTTTACTGGCTCTTTGTAGTAGCCGCATTTGCATGGATTCATCGATGCCACGAACATAAAATTTGCAGGATATTGGATGGTTCCTGCGACTCTAGAGATGACGATGGTTTTGTCTTCTATCGGTTGTCTCAGTACTTCCAAAGTTTCTCTCGGGAATTCAGTCAATTCGTCAAAAAATAAAATTCATTTGTGGGCGAGCGAAACTTCTCCGGGTGTAAGTTGTGATCATCATCCTACGATAGAAATTTTGGACGCTGTGTGGTGTATCTGACGAAATGGTCTTTGGGTAATGAGCGGTTGCTGTTTTGTGAGCTTTCCTACGACAGAATAAATCTGACTGACTTCAAGGATTTCTTCAAATGTTAGCGGAGGGAGAATGCTATGCAATGCTTTGCTCAATAAAGTTTTCCCACATCCCGGTCAGCCGACCATGAGTAGATTGTGCAGTCCTGCTGCCGCAATACTCAAAGCTCTTTTGGCCAATAATTGCCCTTTGATATGTTCAAAATCAGTTTCGTATTCTCTATTGATTATGAGATTGTGGATATTTTTCGCTTCGGTAATTATAGGAATTTCTTTGTTTTCTAAAAAATATTCTACTACTTGCTGAAAATTATCAAGCGGATAAACATTGATGTCATGCACATATTCTAATTCATGCATATTTTCTGCCGGGATGAAAAAATGTTTGTAACCGTGTTTGATGGCGTTGATGACTGATGGTAGAAGCCCGTTAACTCTTTTGATATTCCCGTCCAATCCAAGCTCTCAGAAAAAGATAAAATTTTCAATCTGATCTTGATGATGGACTTTACCTTCGTTGATGAGTATGAGAATCGCTATGGCCATGGCTAGGTCCAGGCTTGTCCCTACTTTTTTGGTGTCGGAAGGGGAGAGATTCAAAATGATTTTGTGTTTGGGCAATGTGATATGTACATGGCGGAAAGTCGCTCTCAGTCTTTCTTTGGATTCTCTGACTGCCGCATCGGGCAGTCATATGATTTCTATGCTCGGAAGTGCGTTGTTGGCATCTGCTTCCACGGTGATTTCATATCCTTGCAGGCCGAGATTCGTAAAGGTTTTGGTTTTGAAAATTTTGGTCATTGGTTTATATGGAAAATAAAATTACTGTTTATTTTTTATCCCTGCGGGGCTTTTCTAAACCTACTTTTATCATTGCCCTCCAGCACTATTGCGGAACAGGCGTTAGTCAGCAAAAGGTCTAGTTCTTTGTACAAGCTCCTTCAAAAATATAATTTATATTTTTGATTGAAGCTTGGATAGTCACTACCACAAACATTCCTCATTACATTTCGGACTTGTTTGGGGAGTAACTACCAGCCTCGCCATAGAGTTCAGTCTGCTTTTCCTGAATGCACCCAGCTCAAACAATATGCAAAGAACCAAAAGCGTTGACTGCATTCATGTGAGAATCCTTTTTAATTTTTTTTAAACAATGTTTTTTTAATTCCTTTTGACGGTTAAAAAATGAAGGTGCAGAGAGAAACTCCACACCTTACTTGCTAGTAGTGTGGTCAAAAAAGTCAGCCATCCCCAATGAGTCCAATCCTTCATGATCGGGTGGACTGATATTTGGGTAATCAAAAGGGACCTTTTGGTCCCTTTCGCATGCTGTTGTCGTGCCTAGCACGATCAATACGATAAGGCACATTGCTGTTTTCATTTTATTTGAGGTTTTGTTTTGTGATTTTGCCAGGTGCCCCCCATTCATGTCTATTATGACTGAGTGTTGTAAAGAACACTTCGACCGGTGGTATACTCATAAATCCGTGGAAAAAAATGGACAAAGTTAGGAAAAAAAATAATACCGACGCAGTCGGCATAATTTCGACGTTAGAAAACATTCACTTCGTTTCAGGCTTTCTTTGCGTCTCAATTAAAAAATGCATCCTCTATAGAAAATAAAGAATGCATTTAATGGTTTTCGGTGGTAAGCGATATTCCAAAATTTATGGAAATCCTGTTTATCTGGATTTGATATTCCGGTCCGCCGAAGAGAGTGATACCTCTATAGGTATCTTTTGATGATTCTACCTTGTTTTTGCCATAGCCTTTAGGATTCAATTCAAATTCAGCGTACAATCCTGTGTAAGTGATGCTTCCGCCTTGGCGTAGATATGCCTTTATCCATGCGGAGCCTACATTGTACTTCATGTACCCGAGGAATTTCGTAGATGCATTAGTGACAAAAAAATCGTTGAACGATCCTGGAGTGACGAGCATGAACGCCATAAAGGAACCCTTTCTTGCTTTGGTTGTCTGATCGCCCCTTGCACTGTGTGGGAGATACAAATAGGAACCATAGAATTCGGCGTTCAGATAATAAAGTAATGGTAAA
>Ga0100391_1006212_pt1 | contig 10849 bp, 10 predicted proteins | sample CryGeymeta201515_FD_81541 | JGI IMG/M metagenome (GOLD analysis project Ga0100391, IMG submission 81541) | Groundwater microbial communities from Crystal Geyser aquifers in Utah, USA - Crystal Geyser metaG 2015-15 | ecosystem: Environmental > Aquatic > Deep subsurface > Groundwater | place: USA...
AGATACTATCACCCTTGTTTCAGCTTCAGGAAAACCTATGAAACGGGAAGCAGATCTTATAGATGTTTGGTTCGATTCTGGTTCTATGCCGTATGCGCAGTGGCATTATCCTTTCGAGAATAAGGAAATGGTAGATAACGGCGAGAGAAGGGCCGATTTTATTGCAGAAGGAGTCGATCAAACTCGTGGTTGGTTCTACACGCTTCATGCAATCGCAACTATGATCTTTGATGATGTTGCCTATAAAAATGTAGTTTCTAATGGATTGGTATTAGATAAGAACGGACAAAAAATGTCCAAGCGTCTTGGAAATGCGGTAGATCCTTTTGAAACCCTTGCAGCTTTTGGTCCAGATGCTACAAGATGGTATATGATCTCGAATGCAAATCCTTGGGATAACTTAAAATTTGATATTGAAGGTATTGCTGAGGTAAGTAGAAAATTCTTCGGAACGCTTTATAACACCTATTCATTCTTCGTTCTTTATGCGAACTTAGATAGCTTCAGTTATAAAGAAGAGGAAATAGCATTAAAAGACCGCCCGGAAATAGACAGATGGATACTTTCAGAATTGCATACGCTTATCAAGAGAGTAGACGAGTTTTATGCAGAATATGAGCCTACAAGAGCTACCAGAGCAATTTCAGAATTTGTTCAGGAAAACTTAAGTAACTGGTTTGTGAGATTGAGTAGAAGAAGATTCTGGAAAGGAGATTACGAGCAGGATAAAATTTCGGCATATCAAACTTTATACACGTGTTTATTGACCGTAGCTAAGTTAGGATCGCCCGTAGCGCCATTTTTTATGGATAAGCTATATAAAGATCTAAATGAAGTTTCTGGAAAAGAAAAATTTGCTTCCGTTCACTTAGCAGATTTCCCAGAATTCGACGAAAGTTTTATAGATGCCGATCTGGAGCACAAAATGCAAAAAGCTCAGATAATTTCTTCATTAGTATTGTCTTTGCGTAAAAAGGAGATGATCAAAGTTCGACAACCTTTACAGCGAATCATGATCCCTATCCTAGACGAAAAGCAAAAAGAAGAGATCTTAGCAGTTGCCGATCTTATTAAATCTGAAGTAAACGTAAAATCTATAGAATTAATAGATGATGCGTCTGGATTGCTTGTAAAACAAGTAAAACCAAACTTTAAAGTTTTAGGTCCGAGATATGGAAAGGATATGAAAGCGGTGGTTGAAGTTATTAACAATTTCACTGCAAAAGACATTGAAACTGTTGATAGAGATGGTGAGATTGCTGTCGAAATTAACAAAAAAATGATTAATTTGGCATCCACGGATGTAATAATAACCTCACAAGATATTGAAGGTTGGTTAGTAGCTAGCAATGGAAATATTACTGTGGCGTTGGATGTGAGCATTTCTGATGAATTGAAAAAAGAAGGAATTGCTCGGGAATTAGTGAACAGGATCCAAAATTTAAGAAAAGATTCCGGATTTGAAGTTACTGATACCATAGATGTGACCCTACTTAAGGATGGCATTGTCGAGGATGCTGTTAACCAGAACCTAAGTTATATAAAGAACGAAACACTAACTGCAAATCTCGAATTTGTAGATGTGATTGATATTGGTACGGAAATTGAATTCGACGATATCACCACTAAGTTGTGTATCAAAAAACATTAAGACCCATGTCAATAGAAATTAAAGAACGTTACAGCGACGCCGATCTGGCTGAATTTAAAGCCTTGATCCAAGGGAAGATCCAAAAAGCTCAAGAGCAATTAGGTCTTTACAAAAGCTCCTATACCAACGATGGTAATAATGGAACTGAAGATACTTCTCCAACCTTTAAGGCTTTTGAAGATGGAAGTGAAACTTTGAGTAAGGAAGCTAATTCACAACTTGCCATTAGACAAGAAAAATTTATAAGAGACCTGAAGAACGCCCTTGTACGTATAGAAAGCAAAACTTACGGGATTTGTAGAGTAACGGGCAAATTGATCGCTAAGGAACGTCTTAAATTAGTTCCACATGCAACTTTAAGTATTGAAGCTAAGAACTTGCAACGTTAGGTTGTAATTTTAATAATAAAATTTTAGCGCTCCAGCCGAAGTAACCTTCAGCGTGGAGCGTTTTTTGTATAAACAAGCTCATGAAGATCTATATAAGTATACTCTTGTTTGTTATTTCCATTTCTGGATTTGCCCAGAAGGATACTTCGCAGCTTATAAGTGCCAACGGGATTAGTCAGATAAATATAGACACCGATGAGGTTTTTAAGATCAACTTAAAAACGGTTTCTGGAGATCAGATTAAAATTACAACACATGCAGCGGGCGAGTATTATAACGATATTTCAATAGATCTAGACCAGAAAAAAGATGTTTTATACATCACTTCCCAATTTAGAGAAATCTTGCAAAGCGGCTTCGATAAATTAAGTGCGCATAAAGTTTTTGCTTTGGAGGTCTCAATGGAAATTCCAGCAGGAATGCAGGTTTATATAAATTCTAATATAGCTTCAGTAGAAGCTGCAGGGACCTATAAATACCTACAAGTTCAATTAAATTCCGGGCATTGCAACATAACTTCATTTTTAGGAAATGCGCTAATTAATACATTTAATGGTGCAATTAACATTGAAACTACAGATGCAACCGTTGTAGCAAGTTCCAGAAACGGCACACTCAGCCTTCCCCCAGATTTTCCTGGAATTCATCAAATACACGCTACTTCCATCAATGGAGATATTCGGGTGGTGGAAAACTAAATAATATTAGTATTTTTGAGCCGATTTAATTCTAACTATTCATGTCTTTAAAAAAAGCGACGCTCCTTATAATTGTTATCTTATTAATAGACCAGATCTCTAAGTTCTATGTGAAAACTAACTTCATTTTAGGAGAAGAGGTAGATGTAATTGGTTGGTTTAGGATCTTGTTCGTAGAAAATGAAGGAATGGCCTGGGGTGCAAAGATCCCTGGAGAATATGGAAAGTTATTACTTACTTTATTTAGACTAGGAGCAATAGTTGGAATTGGATATTGGCTTTGGGATTCGGTTAGAAATAACGGGTCACGAGTTTTAATAGCTGCAATTGCATGTATTTTTGCTGGAGCCTTTGGAAATATTATAGATTCTGTTTTCTACGGAATTATATTCGACGATAGTTATGGTCACGTAGCGCAGCTTTTTCCTGAAAGCGGAGGCTATGGAACTATTTTCCACGGAAAAGTAGTAGATATGCTTTATTTCCCGTTATATGATGGAATATTACCAAACTGGATCCCAATTTGGGGTGGAGAACAATTTTCGTTCTTCGATCCGGTATTTAATGTTGCAGATACTGCAATAAGTGTTGGGGTAGGGCTGTTGTTGGTTTTTAATAAGAAAGCATTCCCGAAAAAGGGATATGAGGAATAATACTTTTCTTAGGCAACACGATCGAAGATCTTCTCGAACTTCTTTAACTCTATAGGTTTGATCAAATAATCTGTAACAAGATTGAAAGATTTTGCTCTTTCTAGATCTCTAGGATCTATAGAAGAGGACACCACATAAAGGGTGATTTTCTTATCGAACTGATTTTTTATCTTAATAAATTCACCTAAAAATTCCCAACCGTCCATTACGGGCATGTTAAGATCTAGGAAAATGATGTCTGGTAATTTCTCTTCAGACATGTTTGTGAGGATAATTTTGAAATATTCTAAAGCCTCCAAACCATTTTTGAAGATCAATAGATTCTCAGATAATTTTTTAATTTCGATGATTTTTCTTACTAAGTTCACGTATATCTTATCATCATCAATAATACACGCTAGCTCCATTTTTTGCCCCATATAGATCTAGAATTTAATTTTAAAAGTGGTACCAATATTAACGGTACTAGTAACAGAAATAGACCCTCCCATAGTTTCCACCTGATTTTTAGTGATAAACAACCCAATTCCTTTAGCATCTGGATTTCTATGAAATGTTTTGTACATGCCAAACATTTTATCGCCGTATTGATCCAGATCGATACCAATTCCATTATCGCTTATCTCCATAAAATTCTGGTCGTTAACAGAGTAGGTCTGTATAAAAATAACAGGGACTCTTCCAGGTTGCTTATAGCGAATAGCATTAGTGATTAAATTTAGTAAAATACTTTCCAAATATTCAGGAATATATTGAATTTCTTTTAATGCCTTAAATTCAGAGATAATTTTCGCGCTTTCTCTATTAATTAAGGAAGAAACCGACGATATTACCATATCTAAAGATTGCTTGAATGAAACATTTGTGCGCTCTTTGGTAAGTAAATTTTGGTGTGCAACCATATCATTTAGTCTGGAAATGGCTACATCTAGATTTTCAGAAATGTCTTCTACATTATCCAAAAGATCTAATTTATCTTGGGCATTTTTAGCTTCATTTAAAAGCTGAACCACCAAACTTAAGTTACTGCTGTGGGAGCGTAAATTATGTGAAACCACATGGGCAAAGTTGAATAATCTGGAGTTTTGTGCCGCAATAATGTCTAATGAATTCTGAAGATTAAGCTCATTGCTTTTATTTTCGTCTATATTCTGAAGCACTCCGCGAATACCAATTATTTCCTGTTCATCATTATACACAGGTTTTCCGGTAACTTGTACCCAGAACTCTCTGCCGTAAAGAGAAGCCATTTTTAATTCTGTGCGGAAAGGAATCCCGTACTTTTCACATTTTTCAAAGATAGAATTGGCTTTTTCCTGATGCTCCAAGGCATAGAACTGAAGCCTTTTCTCGTAATCTGGATTAAAATCTTTCGGGCAATCCAAGATCTTTTTGGTAACATCATCCCAATATATTGCATGGGTTTTTATATCGATATACCAACCTCCGGTCGTGGTCATTTCTGCCGTTTCTCGGTAATAGAAGAAATTTTCTTCTATGGTGTATTGGTCTCTTTTAGATTGGTGAATGTTCACGAAAAGCAGCACTGCAGTTTCATTGTTGCTGTCCTTGCTTTTTAGATTACGGCACTCGAACCATCTAAATTTATCGTTTTTAAGCTTTATTCTAATTTCTTGATTAAGATCTTCGGAACCTGTTGTAAGATTTTCGAAAGCTACTCGATAATCATAACGGTAATCTTTATGAAGGATGTAGTTTATAAAGTATTCGAAAAGAGGTTCGTTAGTAGGCACTTCCCCTACCAGGGCTTCAAAATGTTCAGACCAGGTAATTTCTTTTGTAAGAAGATTGATTTTCCAATAGGCAATGTCAAAATCTTCTAAAATACTATTTAGCTGAAGGTCGTTGAGCATCAATTATTTTGAATAGGTAGATTAAATGTAAGTCAATGTTAAAAGTAAAGCAAATATAGCTGCTTATTTTTTAAAATTATATATTTTATGGGGTGTTACGCAGTAGTTCATCGCAACATCGCTACTCTCTAATTCAGGAATTGCTTCTTCAGCTTCAAAATAAGAAACTCCTACCTTAATTACTTCAGGTTTGCATGATGCCAAAAAGATGTCGTAAAAGCCTTTTCCGTAGCCTAATCTATGGCCATTTTTATCAAAAGCTAGTAGCGGAACAAAGACAACTTCAATACTTTCCGAAGGAATTTCTATACCAGAAACAGGTTCTGGAATATGCCATTCATTTTTGCGTATAACGGTAGTATCTGTAAGCAGATAATTAGTGAGTTTTCTTGTTGAAAAATCGCTTTTAGAAAGGACTACATTTTTATCCTTGCCTTGTAAAATATGAAGTATTGGTTCTGTATCTATTTCTTTTTTTTCTGAAATACTTAAAAAAAGATGATAGAATTCGAAATCCCAAATAGGTAATTTTAATACTTGATTTGCTATTTCTAAGCTGAGTTCTTCTTGCCTTTCTGCTGAAAGTTCATTTCTTAAAGTCTGATATTTTTTCCGAAGCTTATTCTTCATTAGGAACTCTGGCTGGTAAGGAAATATGAAAAATAGCATCTCCTTGATATACGATTGGAGATTCGTTTACATTGATGATGTATCCGGTATGTGTGGCAATTACTTTATGCCTGAACTTCCCGTAAGGATCTGTAATCGTGGCAATATATTCTCCTTTTTCAACATGCTTTCCGCAGATCACTTTTATGTGTAATAGGCCGCTATACTTGGCGCGCATCCAAGAACTGTTTTCTATTAGAATACTATCTAATGGCGATTCTGGACATTCAAACCTTGGCTTCAGCATTTTTAGGTGCTTCAAAATTCTCATGGTTCCATCTACCCCGTGCTTGGCAATTTCTTTATTGCTATCCATAGATTTACCGCCTTCAAACAATAAAACCGTTTTACCTAAACGTCTGCAAGTTTCTCTATAGGATTTGGTGATGGTTTTAGAATAAAAAGTAAAAGGAGCATTAAAGATCTTGGCATATTTCATCCCAACCTCATCATCCTTTGCAATGCGTATTTGTGCAACATTAAATCTGCTGGCACCACCAGTATGAAAGTCTATACAAAAATCTGCAACAGGCAGTATTTTTTGAACGAACTGATAGGCGAATCTGCTGGCTAAAGAGCCATTTTTTGTTCCAGGAAATACTCGGTTAAGATCTCTTCCATCTGGAAATTCTCTCGAAACATTTAAGAATCCGAACACGTTTACCACCGGAATACAGATCACGGTTCCTATTACCGGTTTATTGATGTTTTTTGAAATTAGCTGCCGAACGATCTCTACACCATTTATTTCATCTCCATGAATTCCGGCTGTAATTAGAATTACAGGACCGGGTTTTTTAGATCTTTCTATAATAACAGGAACTTCTACAGAAGTTGTGGTGTACAACTTCGCCATGTTTAGGTTGATAACAGCTCCTTGGCCAGGCAAGATTTTCTTACCTAAGATCTCTAAAACATTGCTCTTGTTAATATGCGCCATAATTATGTGTGTCTTTCTATATATCTAATAATAGATTTTGCAATATCTTTTCCAGTTGCGGCTTCTATACCTTCCAATCCTGGAGAAGAATTTACTTCTAAAATAAGCGGTCCGCGGGAACTTTGCAACATATCTACACCTGCAACTCCAAGCCCCATTGCTTTTGCAGCTTTTATTGCAGCTGCTTCTTCTTCATCTGTTAGTTCTATTACACTTGCAGATCCGCCGCGATGTAAATTAGATCTAAACTCGCCCTCTTTTCCCTGGCGTTTCATTGCGCCAACAACTTGACCATCTACTACCAATGCGCGAATATCTGCTCCGCCGGCTTCTTTAATAAATTCTTGAACGATCACTCGTGCTTGTAATCCGTTAAAAGCTTCAATAACAGATTCTGCTGCATTTCTTGTTTCAGCAAGAACAACTCCTAAACCTTGAGTTCCTTCTAACAATTTAATAATTAAAGGTGCACCACCAACGTGATCTATAACTTCTCCAACGTCTTTGGAGTAATTTGTAAATATGGTTTTTGGTAATCCAAGACGTGCTCGGGATAATATTTGAAGACTTCTAAGTTTATCGCGGCTTCTCATTAAAGATTGTGATCCTGTGGTACAAAAAACAGCATTCATCTCGAATTGTCTAACCACTGCAGTTCCATAAAAAGTTACTGAGGCACCAATTCTTGGTATAACGGCATCTGTATGTTCCAGCACCCTTCCTTTATAATAAATAGATGGTTTTCTTTTTTCTATAATAAGGTCACATTTAAGAGGATCTATTACCTCTACTTGATGATCCCTCATTCTGGCTGCTTCAACAAGACGTCTAGTGGAATAAAGACTGCTATTTCTTGACAGAATTTTTATGTTCATTTACTTTAAAATTATAAGAGACATCGATCAACTCAGGATCTACAATGAATTTTTTGGTGAGAAATTTTCGCCCAATCAAAACCGGATATCGCATTTCTTGACGGGCAGACAAAGAAAGTGAAATTTTATACAGTTTATTAAAAATTTTAATGGTGGATTGCACCTGAAATCGCTTCTGAATAATCCCATTACTGCTCTTCACAAAAACAATATCATAATCCTTGAAAATGATCTCTTTTCCATTGTATAAAGGATGTTCTTCATCTAAAAAAGTACAATGCAAGGCATCTTCTTCCTCTCTAATATTATTACAGTGGATTGAAGAAGTGTAAGCGCCTGTGTCAATTTTTATCGCGATCTCTTCCATTTTTAGCATGGGAAAATCTGCTTTATCAAATCGGCCAATTACTTGTTTTTCCATAGTTGCAAGATAGTGAAATCAATTTTGAGTTTCAGGGATAATACTAAGCGCAAAGAGAGTGGAGAATCCGGCAATCTGGTACAGTTCAATTTTGAATTAATTCACCTTAAATAAGGTTAGAAAAATTTAACATTTGCTTCCAGCTCAAATTTTACTGCTCCGGGGAATAAGTAATATATTTGGGAAAATGGAAACTACTCCCCTAAACATACAATTACAAACCCTTCCGGATAGTCCCGGAGTTTACCAATACTACGATAAGAACGGACGTATCTTATATGTTGGGAAAGCGAAAAATCTCAAAAAGCGAGTAACTTCTTACTTCAATAAGTCTCATGATAGTCATCGAATTGGGGTGATGGTGAAGAAGATTCACGATATAAAACATATTGTGGTTTCTTCGGAAACCGATGCGTTGCTATTAGAGAATAACCTTATAAAAAAGCATCAACCTAGATTTAATGTGATGCTTAAGGATGATAAAACTTATCCTTGGATCTGTATTAAAAATGAACGCTTTCCGCGAGTTTTTCCCACTAGAAGATTGATCAAGGATGGAAGTGAATACTATGGCCCATTTACCAGTTTTAAAACGGTGAATACTTTGTTGGATCTTATAAAAGGATTGTATCAATTACGAACCTGTAATTATGATCTGGCCGAGGAAAAGATTAGAAATGGAAAGTATAAGGTTTGTTTGGAATATCATCTCGGAAATTGTAAAGGTCCCTGTGAAGGCTTGCAGGCGGAAAAAGTATATAATGAGAATATAGAAGCTATTCGAAATATTGTAAAAGGTAATTTTAAAGAATCCTTGCAATTATTTCATCAGCAAATGAAGGAACATGCAGAAAAGATGGAATTTGAAGATGCACAACGCATCAAAGAAAAGATCTATGTTTTAGAGAATTATCAGTCTAAATCTACCGTTGTAAATCCTAAGATCAACAATGTAGATGTGTTCTCTGTAGTAAGCGACGAAGGTTATGGTTATGTGAATTTCTTACAGATCTCCCATGGGGCAATTATCAGGTCTCATACCATAGAGATGAAGAAAAAACTGGATGAAACCGATAAGGAATTGCTGGAGCTGGGTATTATAGAGATCCGCCAGCGATTTAATTCGATGTCTAAAGAGATCTATGTGCCATTTAAAGTAGATGTTGGAGAAGAAATTACGATCACAGTTCCGAAGCTAGGAGACAAAAAGAGCATTATAGATATGTCTCACAGAAATGCCCGTTATTTTAGGCAAGAGCAGTTCAAACAGATGAAAATTGTAGATCCAGACAGGCATGTTAACAGGATCATGGCCCAGATGAAAGAAGATCTGCGGTTGAGTGTAGAGCCGAGACATATAGAGTGTTTCGATAACTCAAACATTCAAGGAACCAATCCGGTGGCGGCATGTGTGGTTTTTAAGAACGGAAAACCAAGTAAAAAAGATTATCGTAAATTCAATATAAAGACGGTAGAAGGTCCAGACGATTTTGCTTCTATGGAAGAGGTTGTTTTTAGAAGATACAAACGCTTATTGAATGAAGGAGAACCATTGCCGCAATTAATTATTGTGGATGGTGGGAAAGGACAATTATCTTCAGGATTAAAAGCCTTGGAAGATCTAGGATTAAGAGGAAAAATAGCGATCATTGGAATTGCAAAGAGGCTAGAAGAGCTTTATTATCCTGGAGATTCCATTCCGTTATACCTAGATAAGAAATCTGAAACCTTAAAAATAATTCAGCAATTGCGGAATGAAGCCCACAGATTTGGGATCACTTTCCATAGAAATAAACGAAGCAGCGAAGCTTTAAATACCGAATTAGAATCTATTGTAGGGATTGGAGATAAGACCGTTATAGAACTTTTGAAGCACTTTAGATCTCTAAAAAGAGTAAAAGAAGCTACCTTAGAGGAATTAGCGCCCGTTATAGGACTTTCTAAGGCAAAAATAATTTTTAGTAATTATCATACCGAATAAATGAAAAACTATCTGCTCTTACTTCTTTTTCTAATTGGCAGCTTCGCTTTTAGTCAAGAAAAGAAGGAGGATGCTAAGGTAGGTTTGGTCTTAAGTGGGGGTGGCGCAAAAGGCTTGGCGCATATTGGTGCGCTTAAGGTAATTGAAGAAGCAGGCATCAAGATAGATTATATTGGCGGGAGTAGTATGGGTGCTATAATTGGAGCCTTATATGCTTCAGGTTATTCTGCGCATCAGTTAGATTCTATTTTTCATGAGATCAATTTCAATCTGTTAATTCAGGATGAAATACCTAGAAGTTCTAAAACCTTTTACGAAAAAGAGGATACCGAAAAATATGCTTTAACCTTACCCTTCAATAATTTTAAGATCTCCTTTCCTTCCGGTCTTTCTAAAGGTCAGAACATCTACAATCTTATTTCTCAGCTTACGCTTCATTTAGGTGGAGTGAACGATTTTAGTGAACTTCCGATTCCTTTTTTCTGTATCGCAGCAAATATTGAAACCGGAGAACAAGTGATTTTAGACAAAGGTTCTCTTGCTAAGGCGGTTTCTGCCAGTGGAGCGATCCCTTCGGTATTTAGTCCAGTAATGATAGATGATAAGATCTTAACAGATGGTGGCGTGGTAAATAATTATCCGGTGGCCGAGTTAAGAAAAAGAGGAGCTGAGATAGTTATTGGGGTAGATGTTCAAGA
>Ga0100391_1006217_pt1 | contig 10847 bp, 10 predicted proteins | sample CryGeymeta201515_FD_81541 | JGI IMG/M metagenome (GOLD analysis project Ga0100391, IMG submission 81541) | Groundwater microbial communities from Crystal Geyser aquifers in Utah, USA - Crystal Geyser metaG 2015-15 | ecosystem: Environmental > Aquatic > Deep subsurface > Groundwater | place: USA...
GCTTATGATGCAATTGCTCTAGCCATTGAGCTATGCCGGCGTTGCGGGGCCCGGATGTGCGCCGGGGTCTGGAGCTTATGGGACTCCCGAGATACTACTTCTCTACCCCGCGATATTATTTTAGCAAATTTTAAAGGGCTTGTAAATCGGTGAGGGCTTTTTCGTAAGCTGATATTACTTTTTTTGCTTCTTCTAAATCTAATTTATAAGTTGGGTCGTGAACGATGTTATTTCTGATTTTATGCGATTTTTTAGCTTCCTCAATATTGGGAAGAGAAACATCAGTTAATCTATCTAACCTCTCCCCAAGAGTCCTACCGCCAAAACCCATTCTGTCCAAAATGCCATCTAACATCGAATCTGCCTCAATAATTGCTAACTTGGCTTCTGATTCTATTCCGGCTTCTAATCTCTTTTTTATTTTTTGCCATTTTCCAGCAATTTTACTCACTCCAAATGGTCGATAGGTTAAAAATTCTTGTAAATCCCAGATTATCATTCTTTTTAGCCAAGAGGTTTTAATTAAGGCAAAAATAATGAAGCCAAAGAAAATCAAAGAAAAAATTAGGCAGAGAATTTTTAAAACTAATAACCAACCAGAAAAAGTAGGATTAAGAATGAATGAAATTATTTGTTCTATAGTCATGCTTTTTCTAAAATTTCACCGATTGCTAAAATTTTTTCTTCCTCAAAGGGTTTTCCAATAATTTGTAATCCCACCGGCAATTTTCCTACCTTGCCACAGGGCAAAGAAATTGCTGGAAGGCCAGCCAGATTCACTGAAACCGTAAAAATATCTGAAAGATACATTGTCAGAGGATCGGTAATTTTTTCTCTTAACTTAAAAGCTGGGGTTGGGGAGACAGGAGTGAAAATAGCATCAACTTCTTTGAAAGCCTGATCAAAATCATCTTTTATTAAAGTTCTCACTTTTTGGGCTCTTAAATAATAGGCTTCATAATAGCCAGCAGATAAAGCATAGGTACCCAACATAATTCTTCTCCTCACTTCCGGCCCAAACCCCTCTTCTCGGCTTTTTAAATAAACATCTAATAAATCTTTACCTTTTGATTCTGAGAGCCCGTATTTTATTCCATCATATCTGGCTAAATTAGCGCTGGCTTCAGAAGGAGCAATTATATAATAACAAGGCAAAGCGCATTCAGTATGGGACAAACTGACTTCTTCAATTTTAGCTCCCATTTCCTCATATTTTTTAATCGCCTCTTTTATCACTTTTTCAACCTCAGGATCCATCCCCTTAATAAAGTATTCCTTAGGAACACCGATTCGTAAATTTGAAATTTGTACCCGCTCGGCGGGTACCCGGAAATTTGCAATTTTAGATTCGACTGACGTCGAATCTAATTCGTCCCCTCCCTTAATTGCCTCAAAAACAATTTTAGCATCCTCAACAGTTTTAGTTATTGGTCCAATTTGGTCCAATGAAGATGCAAAAGCAATTAAACCATAACGGGATACCGCACCATAAGTAGGTTTTAATCCAACTATTCCGCAAAAGGAAGCTGGTTGCCTTATTGAACCACCAGTGTCAGAACCTAAAGCATAGAGGCAGAGATTAGCGGCTACTGCAGCTGCCGACCCACCCGAAGAACCACCCGGCACTCTAGATAAATCATAAGGATTACGAGTCGAGCCAAAAGCTGAATTTTCAGTTGAGCTTCCCATGGCAAATTCATCCAGATTGGTTTTTCCTAAAATCAGACAATTTTCTTCTTTTAATTTTTTCACAACTGTGGCATCATAAGGAGCAATATAATTTTCAAGAATTTTCGAAGCTACAGTGCATCTCACATCTTCAACTAAAATATTATCTTTTATCGCACAGGGAATTCCAGCTAAAACCGGTATTTCTCTACCTTCCAAAATCATATCATCGACTTTTTTTGCCTGAGAAAGAGCTGAGTCTTTTGTAACTGTTAAAAAGGCGGAAATCTCTTTATCTTTTTTTTCTAATCGCGCTAAATAAGCCTGGCAAAGTTCGAAAGCAGAAAATTCTTTTTTTACTAATCCCTCATGGGCTTGGGTAATTGTGAGTTCGGTTAATTCCATACTATAAGATAGATTTAACTTTTAAATAACCATCCTTAGTTTCCGGCACCAATTCCAGCAGTTTTTTATTTTTAGTTTTCAGTTTTCCCTTTTCCTCGTCTTCTCTCATTACGTTTTCCATTTCAATTGAATGACTCGTTGGTTCAACTCCCGAAATATCAACTTCTTTCAATTTCTCAATGTAGTTCAAAATCGCAGAGAGTTCTTTTTGAAACCTCCCTAACTCTTTTTCAGTTAATCCTAATCTGGCTAATTTTGCGATATGTTGAACCTCTTTCTTAGTTATCATAGATTTAAGATTTAAGATTAAAGATTAAAGAGGATTTTTGAAACAATTCGCTGACTTAAATCTGACAACTTAAATCTTTAATCTATTTATTTGGGTGGTTCTAAATATTCTGTTTCCACTAAAACTTCATGTAATTGGTCGAGGTTTTCCAAAACCAGTCCCGCTCCCCTAACCACTGCTGTCATTGGGTCTTCAACAACCTTAGTCGGAATCTTTGTTTCTTTTTGAATTAGAATATCTAATCCTCGGAGGAGTGCGCCGCCACCGGTCATTTGAATTCCCGCAGCCATTACATCGGCTAATAATTCAGGAGGGGTTTCCTCTATTGCCATTTTTATCTCGGCAACAATTTGTTTTACTGACTTTTCCATAGCTCTTCTTATATCCTCATCGGAAACCGAAATTTCTTCCGGAAGTCCGGTAACCAAATTTCTTCCCCTCATTGGAAGTTCTCTTTTGTCTTTCAAAGGATAGGCTGAACCAATTCCAATTTTTATTTCCTCAGCTGTTCTTTCTCCGATTAATAGTTTATATTCTTCTTGGGCAAATTGAATTATGTCTTCGTTAAGTCTGTCTCCGGCAATCCTTAAACTTTTTGATAAAACTATTCCGCCCAGAGATATCACTGCCACTTCGGTTGTCCCTCCGCCAATATCGACAATAAAGTTGCCCATAGCTTCTTGAACAGAAAGCCTGGCTCCAATAGCGGCAGCCATCGGTTCTTCAATTAAAAAAACTTCCCTGGCGCTGGCATTCTTAGTCGCATCAGAAACTGCTTTTTTTTCTACTTCGGTAACTCCGCAAGGAATGCCAACAATTACCCTCGGTCGAGAGCGCAAAATAAATTTTCTTTTCTGGGCTTTCTCAATAAAATATCTAAGCATTTGTTCAGTTACTTCAAAATCAGAAATTACTCCTGCTCTTAAGGGCCGGGTAGCCACGATGTGGCCCGGAGTTCTACCTACCATCTTTTTAGCTTCTTCTCCTATTGCCAAAATTTGACCAGTTTTTTGATTAACAGCTACCACCGAGGGTTCCTGAATGACGATTCCCCGACCTCGAACATAAACTTCAGAGTTAGCCGTTCCCAAATCAATGGCAATATCTTCAGAAAATAAGTGTAAAAGTTTATTTAACATATTTACCAACCTGGCTCAATTTAATTAGTTCCACTTTCTTCTCGCTTCTTTTTTTTATCTCCGCAGAATTTTTCGCTAAAGTTCTCTCGCTTACCACGATTCTGATTGGTATTCCTATTAAGTCGGCATCGGCAAATTTTTCTCCTGGCGTCCTGTCTCTATCGTCATATAATACTTCAATTCCCTGCTTCTGTAAATCTTGATAGAATTTTGCTGCGGTTTTTTTAAGTTTTTGAGTATTTTCAATTTGTATTAAATGAATCTGAAAGGGTGCCACTTCTTTTGGCCAAATTATTCCTTTTTCATCGTGATGAACTTCAATAATGGCTCCCATCGTTCGAGAAGGTCCTAGGCCATAGCAACCCATAATCATCAATTTTCTAAGACCTGACCTGTCAATAAAATAGGCATTCATCGCTTTTGAGTATTTCGTTCCCAAAGGAAAAATATTCCCAACCTCAATTGATTTTTCTTCTTTCAAAATTCGGCCACAAATTGGACATTTCCTTCCTCCTCTTAGTTTGGCAATTTCTCGGTTTTGAGCAAAATCTCTCTTTGGACAATAAATAATGGTATCTTCTCCTCCTTCGGATAGGACCTGAAACTCATGAGTAAATCCCTTAATGAATCCAGCACCAGAGGCTTCAGTAATAATTCCAGATAGGCCGCACCTTTTCAAAATTTTAAGATAAGATTTTTTAACTTGCTCGTAATACTTTTTAAAATCTTCTTCGCTGTCGTGAAAACTGTAGAGATCTTTCATATCAAATTCTCTCCCCCTAAGCAGGCCGGACCTAGCCCGAGGTTCTTTTCTAAATTTGGTCTGGATCTGGAAAATAGCTATGGGTAAATCTTTGTAAGATTTAATGTAATTTCTGATAATATCGGTGATCATTTCTTCGTGGGTTGGCCCCAAACCAATTTCCGAATTATCCTCTCGAGTTTTGTACATCACTTTTCCGATTTCCTTTGACCAACGATCAGTCTCTTCCCAAATTTTCCTCGGCTGAAAAACGGTCATTAAAAGTTCTTGACCCGAAATATTTTCCATTTCTTCTCTGATGATATTTTCAATTTTCCTTAAAACTCTTAACCCTAGAGGTAAATAGGTATAAGTACCAGCCATTTCTTTATAAATAAAACCGGCTCTTCTTAGAAATTTGGCATTAATGCTCTTCTCGTCTTTGGGCGCCTCTTTTAAAGTTTTAGTAAAAAGTTGAGATTGTCTCATGTTAAAACAGACGGGTAATGTCTTTTATTGTTACCCAGATCATTAGGGTGATTAATAAGGCAAAGAAAACGGCGGTGATATTTTGTTCTACTTTTTGACTCACTGGTTTTCTTCTAACTTTTTCGATTCCTAGAAAAAGAAGTTTCCCGCCATCTAAAGCTGGGATTGGTAAAATATTAAAAATAGCTAAATAGACGGAAATAATAGCAACAAATTGTAAATAATAATTTATTCCCATTTGAGCAATTTGAGTCATTAACTTTCCAATACCCACTGGCCCCATAACTTCAGCGCCCGGAGGCAACCCTTTTCCTTGAATCAAATTTCCAAAAACCTGAGATATGCCAACTATTACTCCTTTGGTTAAATTAAAAGTAGCTTCGATTCCTTTGACTGGGGCTTCCTCCCAGGGATAAGATTTTTCTATCATCCTGGCCAAAGCCACTCCCATTGCTCCTTCTCCTTCTGGCGGCGATACCCTGGGAACCAGAGAGACGTCAAACACTTCTTTCCCCCTTTCAATTGTCAAAGTAATTTCTCTGCCTTTATTAGCTTCTGTAAACTCTTGCACTTCTTTCACCTTATCGATTTGGATTTTGGATTTTGGATTTTGGATTTTTCTTATGGTGTCCCCAATTTTTATTCCAGCGATTTGGGCCGGTGATCCGGGCACAATAGCCACGATTTGGACTTTTGGGTTGAGTAAAGTATGATTTTCTTCATCTGAAATAGCCTGTGGCGCCCCTATCCCAAAAACAATACTTAATAAAACAACTGAAATGAGCCAAAAACTAACCACTCCTCCTAAAACAATTAAAACCCTTTGCCAGATTGGTTTTCCCTGGAAAGTCCTCGAAGCCTCGATTTTCTCCTCGGAGGGTGGTGGGTGGGTGGCGTCCTCCCCGTAAAGCTTGACGAATGCTCCCAAAGGTAAAAGATTCAGGGAATAAGTTGTCTCTCCAATTTTTTTTCCGAATAAGCGCGGGGGTAAAAAAACACCAAACTCTTCTACCTTCACTCCAAATTTTTTTGCCAAAATAAAATGTCCAAGTTCATGGAGAACTATTAAACCGATTAAGCTAATAAAAACGATAACGATTGTTAGAAACATCAAATATATCTAAAGCGAGGCAATTGGATTTCGGGACCATCCGCAGGCAAATTGCATGGTTTCGCCGAAGGCGAAAATTTGCCGAGGAACTGAGCTTGCGCCTCGCTGGGGCGCAGAGCGTGTACCGAAAGACATATTGCCGAGCGTTTATTCTAATATTTCTTTTTTCTTTTTCTCGGCAATTTCTTCAATTTTTTTATTATATTCATCTACCAAATCCTGGAGTTCATCTTTTGCCCGAAATTTATCGTCTTCCCTGATTTTTCCTTCTTTATAACCTTCTTGAATTTCATCCCAGGCTTCCTCCCGCCACCGTCTAATAGTTTGGTGAGCCTGCTCTTCTTTTTCTGATATTAAACGCTGTAAATCTTTTCGATACTCTTGGGATAAAGGAGGGAACTTTAACCGAATTGCCTCTTTATCTGCCACCGCCCCAAGACCAATCCCGGTTTTTTCCAGGGCAGAAATTATTCCTTCTATATAGGATTTGTCCCAGGGTTGAATTAAAATTTGCTTTGGCTCAGGAACAGAAATGGCAGCTAACTGCTTTAGGGGAAATTTCTGACCAAAGCACTCTACAATAATGTCTTCAACCAGAGAAGGTGTCGCCCGACCAGTTCGAATTTTCTGTAATTCCCTCTCCAAAAAAATAATAACTTTATCTAATTCTGGCTTAATTTTGTCGATAATTTCTTTGTAACTCATAATTCGAGCATTAGTATTTCCAGGGCTAATCTGGAATTGATATTAGTATTTGAAATTAAAAAAATTGTACTTTGAATTTTTTTTAGAATATTTTTTAATCTTGGGGGGGTGTAACCTGGACTTTTAAATTTTGGTGTTAAACTTCCCAATAAAATGCTTCTAAAATAGAACAGCCAGACCTCTAAAATTTCTTTTAAATTAGGATTCTTTGACAAATCTCTGACATATTGAAAGCGGAAAGATAAATCAGATTTTGAAATTTCAATTAACTCTTTTATGATTCTCTTTTGATTTTCTAATTTCTGAGGATCAGATATAAAATCAATAGCCAGCCCCGGTCTTCCCATTGAAAGTTTAATAATTTGTGCGCTTTCTTTTCTAGAAATTCCTTGGTTTTCTAAATAATTCTCGATTTCTGCCGCTTTCACTGGGAAAAATTTAATAATTTCGCACCGGGATCGAATGGTTGGGAATAACATTTCCGGAGATTCGGTAATCAGGACTAAAAGAGTTTTGCCTTTTGGTTCCTCTAAAGTTTTTAGAAAACAGTTTTGAGCTTCCTGATTCATTAGATGAGCCTTATCCAAAATTGCACATTTAAAAGGAGCTGAATAGGACTTTAGAGATAATTTCTGAATAAGTTCTTTGATTTGAGAAATTTGAATTTCGCCCCCCTGCTGAGGCGCAATTAAAATTAGGTCGGGACTCCACCCACCCACCACCCTCCCGCCTTCGGCGGGCCCCTGCCATTCATTAATTAGTTTGACAAATTCGAGGGCTATTTTCTTTTTCCCCAAATGTTCCGGGCCAGAAAATAAATAAGCATGGGAGATTTTCCCTGATTTAGCAGATTTTTTTAGAAATTGCCATTGTTTTTGATGCCCTATCAACATGCTTCATTTTTTGCTCATTATACTTTTTTTATAGATATCGAGGTTTTCCAAAATTACCCCGGCTCCTTTGGCTACACAATGCATAGGTTCTTCGGCTAAAATGCAAGGAACGCCAATAGTCTGGGCAATAAGTTCAGAAGTATTTCTTAAAAGAGAACCGCCTCCGGAAAGGACCATTCCTTTATCCATTATATCAGCCGATAATTCAGGCGGAGTCTCCCTTAAAACTAGTTTTATTACCTGGATAACATCAGTCAGGGTGTCAGAAATTACTTCACAAACTTCGTTTGAAGAAACTTCGACATTTCTTGGCAGACCCAAAATTAAATCCCGACCTCGAATAGATAGTTTTCTCTCTTCCTTTTCAGAAAGAGCAGTTCCGATTTTGATTTTTATTTCCTCAGCTGTTTGCTCTCCGATGGCTAAATTATATTTTCTCTTAATATAATCTGAAATAGCTAAATCCATTTTGTCACCAGCCACCCTAACCGAATGACAAGTCACTATTCCTCCCAAGGAAATTACTGCCACCTCGGTTGTTCCTCCACCAATATCAATAATCATATTACCAGAGCAAGAATTAATCGGGATATCGGCTCCGATGGCGGCTAAAATGGGTTCCTTTGCCACATAAACTGCTTTAGCTCCAGCATTCATGCCCGCCTCGATTACCGCCCTTCGCTCGGTGGAAGTAGCGCCGGCTGGAATGCCAATCAATATTTCTGGTTTGAAAAATCGAAAGCGGCCTGAAACCTTATCAATAAAATATTTGAGCATGGCCTGGGTAACTCTAAAATCGGCAATTACTCCATCTTTGAGGGGCCGATAAACTCTAATTGTGTCGGGAGTTCGGCCAGTCATTTCTTTAGCTTCCTTACCCACCGCTAAAATTTTATTCTCAGCTAAAGAAACCGCCACTACTGATGGCTCTTCTAAAACTACTCCCTTTTTGGGGAGAAAAACCAGAGAATTACAAGTTCCGAGGTCAATTCCAATTTTCATATTATTTCAAGATTATCTTACCTTAATTTTTAGAATTTGGCAAATTTTTACATAAGAGCCCTACTATGACGACAAAAACTCCACCAAGAATGAATAAAAGTTGATAACCTAAAAATCCAATAAGCAAACCAGAAATTAAAGCTCCTAAAGCTATCCCTAAAGGAGAAAAAATAGTATCAATGGCTCCAGCCTCTTCTGGGTTTTCTTTTAATTTTTGAGAAATTAAACCTGACCTTCCGGCATTAGCCATTAAAGCTCCGGCTGATTTACCAAGATTAATTATTAAAATATTAAAGAAATTTAAAACTGGAATGGCCGCCCCAAATAAAGTTGAAAAGGCCCCGGCAATTAATCCTCCTTGAAAAATATTTTTTTCACTTTTGAATTTACTCAATCTGTCAATAAGAAAAAGTGAAATTGGCAAAAAGATGGCAGAAAATACTGAAACGAAAACCAAAATTAGATTTTGGGACCAACTAAGGGAATCTTTTAAGAACAAAACAAAAAAGGCGAAATAAAAACCAGCCAAAAGTAAAACTGAAAATGAAATTAGAATTGAAGGAAGAACATCTCTCCCCTTTATTCTCGGGAGAACTTTTTGATAATTTTGTTGAAATTTTTGAAAATTAAAAAATTTATTCAGTGGACGAATTTTCTGTCTATTTAATTGGCTATAGCAGAAAATAGCAGTAAAAAGTTGTAATATTAAACTTAAAATAAAAACGCCAGCAAAGTTAAATTTCCAGATAAAGAGAGCACCAATGCAGGGAGCTAAGGCTTCGGCATAAAAAGGGGCAGTGTAAAACCAGCCAAAAGCCCGGTCATAATTTTCGAGGGGTGAAGAAATTAAAATAGCTCGAGCCGAAACAAAAAATAAGGCGGCTGAGATTCCCAAGAGCATTTGCCAGAAATAAAAAAGGGCTAGGTTTCTAATTAAAATCATCCCTAAGGCATAAATGGCGTAACCTAAGATTCCGAATGAAGCCAAAATTACTGGATTTATTTTATGATTTAAAAATCCAACAAAAGGCGCAAAAAGGGCAATCGGTAGATAAATTAATAAATAGGTGTAACCTACCTCGGGTAAAGAAAAACCTCTGGCAACCAAAAACAAAGGAAAATATAAAGAAAAGAGTTTGTAGCCAAACATTAAAAAGAAATGAGAAATGGTGGTGTCCCTGGTGATTTTCTCAATTTTGGGAATAAACATAATAATCTATTTTAACAGATTTAAATTCAATTTGAAATAATTTAAAAATGGGAAGCTCCGGCTTTTAGGGCCGGAGCTTATTCCGCGCGTAGCGGACTAGTTTAACTGTGATCCATGCTATCCCTCCAAAAAAGGCAAGGATCGGTATCACCGCACCTTCCGGAAAACCAGTCTCTCTGGTTGGCGGAACAGGTGGTACCAGCGGAGGTAGGGCCGGTTTTGGTTCAGGCTTGACTTCAGGTTTAGCTGGGGTTGGGGTTGGAGTTGGAGTCGGGGTTGGAGTTGGGGTTGGAGCTGGTTCTGGAATCTGATGAGTCCAGACCAGGATTTTGGAGTAATCCCAGAGAATAAAGAGGTTTTGTTTTTCAGCCAACTCTACCAATCTGTAGCCCAACCACTCTCCTTTCGGCTCCCCAACCTGGGTCCACTGGGAGTCCTTGCTTAGCGGAAAAGGAATGAAGTAAAATCGGGTTTGAGCTCCGCTGAAGACAAGGACATATAAGCCTTGGGGAGAAAGGAGGAGCTGCTTAATCGGCCAGCTGAATTCGGTTATTTTCTGCCATTGGGCGCTATCCAGCGAGCCAACGTCTAAGGCGTAGAGCTCCTTATTGACTCCGCAGTAAATCAGGTTCTCTTTCGGAGAATAGAGAAGCTCCAGATATTTCGCTGAATGAGGAAGTGGTAGAGTTACAGGAGACCCTTCCCCAATCAAGGAAACAGTGTCAAAGACAGTGTCAGTCTCTTTGACTCCACCGGCGACTAAAGCCTTGCCGCTGGGTCCTGCTTCAACCTTCCGAATGAATCTTACCCCTGGACTCAGTCTTTGCCAACTGCTGTTCTCAAAGCGATAAACCATGTTGTCCTTCCCGACAACGTAAACCAGTTTGTTGCTCAGGGCTTTGCCGCCAACTATCTCTACCCCTACAGTCCTCCAAGTCCAAGACAGCCCAAAGTTTTCAGTCAACCAGAATCTGTTTTCTCCTGAGACAAAGACAAAGAGGTTTTTAGACTGAGGGTCTATCTTGGCAAAAGTCAGGGGCTGAGAGAAGTAGAGAAGTCGCTGAGCCTCAACCAACCGGTAATCCGCACCTAATATTATCTTCAGGACATTTCTACCACAGGTAAGGAAGATTGTTCTATCCTGAAGAAAACTGGGTGAAGGCGCCAGAAGCTCGATACTAGAAGCATCGATAA
>Ga0100391_1006232_pt1 | contig 10826 bp, 10 predicted proteins | sample CryGeymeta201515_FD_81541 | JGI IMG/M metagenome (GOLD analysis project Ga0100391, IMG submission 81541) | Groundwater microbial communities from Crystal Geyser aquifers in Utah, USA - Crystal Geyser metaG 2015-15 | ecosystem: Environmental > Aquatic > Deep subsurface > Groundwater | place: USA...
AGGTGCCTTGTCCACGGCGGACGCGCCATCAAATATCTAGTCGTGAATTCTGTCGCCGACTATAGAACCATCAAAATCTACCCACAGATTCCCCAGACGAGCCTCTTTTTGCAGCTCGGCCAGCGACTCGCTGGAGCCCAAAAACAGGTAGGCGCGCGGCAGCAGAGCGTATTGCAGCCGCCTGAGCGCGCGCTCTTGCGCCTGGGGTTTGAAGTAAATCAGCGCGTTGCGGCACACCACCAGATCCATGCGGGTAAACGGCGGGTCAGAGAGCATGTTGTGGCGGGCAAACACAATGCACTGGCGCAGCTCGTTCTTGACGACAAAGCTGTTGCCGCGCTTGACGAAGAAACGTTCGAGCTGCTGCGGCGAGACCTCGGCCGCGATCGACTCGGGGTAGGTGCCAGCACCAGCAAATTCAACGTTTTGCTGCTCGACATCGGTGGCAAAAATCTTCAGTGCCGGCCAGCGCTTGAGCGCATCAAACGTTTCCAGGAACATCATGGCCAGCGAATACGCTTCTTCACCAGTGGACACCGCTGCCGCCCACACCCGAATGGTGTCGCCACCCTGTTTGCGCGCCACCAGCGGCTCGATGATCTGGCGACCCAATATCTCAAAGGCCTCGGCGTCGCGGAAAAAACTGGTGACAGGGATCAGCATCTCACGGCGCAAAATCAGCACCTCGCTACGGTCGTTGCCCAGCAGTTCCAGGTAAGAGTCGAGTGAGATCACCTGGCGCACATTCATGCGCCGCTCAATGCGCCGCATCACCGTGCCGGTTTTGTATTCCTGAAAATCTATGCCACCCAATTGCAGCAGCAAGCGCAGGATGCCGTTGAACGCCGCCTCGGGGCTGAGCGACTGTGCTGGTGCCGCGGGTGCCTCAAGGGCAACAGCGGCCTGGACAATCGGCTGGTTGGTGATGTGCGCCAGCAGCTGCGCGCCAATTTGTTCCACCGGCAAAATCGCATCCACCAGGCCGGTGGCGATGATCGAGCGTGGCATGCCGTCAAACTTGGCGTCTTCGGGTTCCTGGGCAATCAAAAAACCGCCAGCGTCGTTGATGGCAGACGCGCCGCGCGTGCCGTCTGAGCCGGTGCCCGAGAGCACCACGCCCACCGCACGCTCGCCGTAGTGCTGCGCCACCGACTTGAAAAACACGTCAATCGGCAAGGTGAGGGTGCGCGGGTTTTTGGGGGTCAGTGTGAGTTTGCCCTCGCCCATGTGCATGATCGAGCCGGGTGGAATCAGGTACACGCGATTACCTTCGATGGGCATGTCTTGCTCCACCATCACCACCGGCATGGTGGTGTGACGCGAGAGCAAATTGGCCATCATGCTTTTGTGGTCGGGTGAGAGGTGCTGGATGACAACAAAGGTGGCGCCAGAGTCGCTTGTCAGGCCATCAAACAATTTTTCAAGCGCTTCCAGGCCGCCTGCTGAGGCGCCAACAGCAACAATGTGGGGTGACTGGGTCAAGGCTGCAGCGCTGGCAGCGTGGCTGGATTCTGGAACGGTGGGCATGTCAACAACTCTCAAACATTCAACGACACGGGTTCTGTGCTGCGAATTTTTTAAGCCGCATTACAGGGGTCTTATTATCTTAGCAATCACAGTTTGTCCTGGACAATATAACCAATGACTTATGTCAAGACTTTGACTTTGAGGCTGACCCAAGCCGAGGTGGAACGCTTGACCGGGTTGTCGCGCGAGGTGTTGCGCAAGTGGGAGTTGCGCTACGGCTTTCCGCAACCGCTGCGTGGCACGCGCGGTTACCGATATTACAGCGCCGAAGATGCCAAAAAGCTCACCCTGCTTGCACTGTTGATCAAGGCTGGCGGGCGCGTCGGCACCCTTATTCCGTTGGTGCTGGGTGACTTGCAAAGCTTGATGGATGCCGACGCCACCAGGCAGCGTGCACTGCCTGCACCTTCAGCCGCAAGCATTGCGCAGGAGCTGCAGGGGCTCATGACCGCGCTGCTGCCCAACGCACAGCCCAGTGCAGTCGCGTCTTTTTTGCAAGACAGTTTGGCGCGCCATGGTTTGGGTGTTTTTGTGGCGTACCTGATGCCGGTTTTCAACCGTGAGGTGGGGCAAGCCTGGGTGGCAGGGCGGCTAAACGTGGCAACAGAACACCGCTTCTCAAACAAACTGCGTGAAACGGTGGTGCGTGCACTGCCCGAGCCCAATGGCATGGCGACAGCGCCGCGGGTGCTGCTCACCACGCCACCAGGCGAGCTGCACAGTTTGGGTCTGCTGGCGCTGCATGCGCAGTTGCGACTGCAAGGTGCTGACGTTGTTGACCTGGGCTGTCAGACCCCATTGGCTGATCTGCTGCAGGCCATCGATGATCTGAAAATTGGGGTGGTGGCGCTGTCGGCCAGCATCTGCATGCCGGCTTCGGTGTTGCGGCGTTATGTATCAGGTTTGGTTGAAGCGCTGCCACCAGGCTGTGTGCTCTGGCTTGGTGGTGAGGGTTGGGCCGCGTTGAAGCTGCCGGCGCACTCCGCCTACACCCTGTTTGCAGACACCCAAAGCGCGGTGCAGGTGTGGCAAGCCTTGGCAGTAGCACGGTTGTCTACGTCTTAATTTACTATTATATTAATAGCTTACTGCACATGATTTATAAGGGCTAGAGGCTTATTTACTTTATAAAACGGGTTGGCGAATTTTGGCCACCAAAGCGGTGGTGGAATAGCCTGACACAAACGGCAAAGCCAGCGCCCGCCCACCCCAGCTTTGCACCAACGCCGACTCAGGCAACTTGGTCATGTCGTAATCACCGCCCTTGACCAAAATGTCTGGGCGAACCAGCTCAATGAGTTCGAGGGGCGTGTCTTCGTCAAACCAGGTCACCAGACTGCTGCTGGCCAAGGCGGCAATCACACAGGCGCGATCCATCTCGTTGTTGAGCGGGCGATCCGGCCCCTTACCCAGACGGCGCGACGAGGCATCGGTGTTGAGTGCCACCACCAGGCTAGCCCCAAGGGCGCGAGCCTGCTCCAGATACACCACATGGCCGCGGTGCAGCACATCGAACACGCCATTGGTGAACACCATGGGGCGCGGCAAGTTAGCCAGGCGTTGCGCCAGTTCATGCGGGTGACACAGCTTACCCGCCAGCCCGGCGGCCGCAGCAGACTCGCTAAAGGCAGAATTAAAAGGGGATTTGTCCATGTGCTTGATGCTATCAGCCCGGCCGATTCGACTAAGCTCCTGCCCTTGCCTGCGCATTTGCACAGGTGCATTGGCATAATCACACCTCACTATGAACCTGGTTCCCGTCAGCATCGATTCCATTGCCATCAGTACACCCTTGCCCTGTGCCCTGCACGACAGTGAAGGCGTGCTGCTGGCAAGCCAGGGTTTTCTGGTTAACAGCCGTCAAGAGCTTGAGACCATGGTGGGCAAACGCAGCCAGATTTACATTGATGCCGACCAGTCCGACAACTTCAGACGAGCCTATTTCAGCCGGCTCAACAACCTGGTGCTGGAAGATCGGGCCCTGGGGCAGATCGCCCAAGCTCAGATTTCGCCGTACGACATCAAACGGGAAGCCCCCGTCGAAGTCAGTGACGAACCCGACTGGCTCGACCTGCAAACCCAGGCCCACGCCATGTTGCGCGACACCCATGGCGAAACCTTTCTGCCACGGCTGCAACGCCTGCAAACCGAACTGGAACGACACACCCTGCGCAACCCGGATGGCACCCTGTTTGCCCTGATCCACCTTGCAGGCAGCGAACTGCAGCACTACAGCGCCACCCATGCCATGCTGGTGTGCGTGATGTGCAGCGTAGCCGCACGTGACGTGTTGAAATGGCCTGCAGTTCAGGTACTTGCCATGTGTAACGCGGCCTTGAGCATGAACCTGAGCATGACCGAATTGCAAGATCGGTTGGCGATGCAAAAAACGCCACCAACCCCTGAACAAACCCGGCGCATTCAATCGCACGCCGCGCGCACGGTGGATATGCTGCAGCAAATGGGGGTAACCGATGCGCTCTGGCTGGAAGCAGTGATGTTTCACAGCAGCCCCACCCCAAGACCTTTGGCACAACGTTCCGAAGGCAAGCGCCTGGCACGGCTAATTCAGCGGGCTGACATGTTTGCGGCCAGACTGTCTCCCAGGGCTTCACGTGCGGCCGATGCCCCCAGCGTGGCCATGCAGGCCTGTTACTTTGATGAAAACCGGCAGATTGACGAAGCCGGCGCAGCGTTGATCAAGGCTGCGGGCATCTACTCACCCGGCACTTATGTGCGGCTAAGAACCAATGAAGTTGCGGTGGTGGTCAAACGCGGACTGAACACCACCACCCCCAAGGTCGCGGTGTTGATCAACCGCCAGGGTATGGCCACCGGTGAACCGATGCTACGCGACACCAGCCTGGCCGAATTCCGTATTGTGGCGAGCGTGCCGCAGCGTGATGTGAAGCTCAACCACAAGCTAGAGCGCTTGCTGCCGCTGACCAAACCCTCCGCCGCTGACCGCCCCTGGTAGAGCCCGCCCCAGGTAGAGCCCGCCCCAGGTTTGACGCGGTTGGTTCAGCTGAAACTGCGGCTGACCTGAAAATCAGGTTTGGCACGCGGCATCCACCAGGCTCGAACAGAAGCAAAAATGTTCCGGCAGCCCGTGCATTTGTATTGCCCGGTGGGCAATAAAGCACCGCTTGCCACCCGGTCAATCACTGGCTGGTAGCTGGTAGCGCCACATTCATGGCATTTGTACAAGGTTTTATATGAGATTTTTTTGATGTTCAACATAGTGGGGGCAACTGTAGCGCGCCACTTGGAGGCTGGGTCACAAAAAAATGTAATCCGATGTAAACGACGTATCGTTTTTAACCAAATCAACGCTAGGCCGGCTGGGTGTCCAAGAAGCTGGCACGTTGAACCAGTTTTTCCTGCAACTTGAGCAAATTGGGATGCGACTCGCGCCAGTTGATTTGCGGGAACCTGAAGTCCAGATAGCCCAGCGCCACGCCCACTGCAATGTCAGCCAACGTAAGGTAGATGCCAACACAAAAAGCTTTCTCGCCCAAGCCTTTGCTCATGGCCTGCAGGGCTGCATCCACCTTGCCAAGCTGCCGGTCAATCCAGGCCTGACTGCGTTGTCTGGCGGTGCGGCCATCCCAGGTGGCTTCCAGCCGAGCCAGAATGGCGGCATCCAGAACTCCATCGGCCAGGGCTTCCCAGGTTTTGACTTCGGCCCGTTCCCGACCCACGCCAGGAATGAGTTTGCCCACTGGCGACAGGGTGTCAAGGTATTCCACAATCACGCGCGAATCAAATATGGCCTCACCGCCTTCCATCACCAGGCAGGGCACTTTGCCTAGCGGACTGGACTGGGTGATCTGGGTGTCAGCCGACCAGACGTTCTCCAGCACATAGTCGTAATCGAGTTTTTTCTCGGCCATGACTATGCGAACCTTGCGTACATAAGGGCTGGTGTTGGATCCGATGAGTTTCATTGCCATGTGACAGAGTTGCTTTGAGCATTGTTGTGTTGTGTTGATTCTATACAGACAGGTTCCAGCAAACTGACATCGGGATTTTGCCCCTGAGCACGGCGCAACCGACCTGTAGCTTTCGGGTTTTCCCGCGCGTGCCCCCCTACAATGCCGCACATGACTACCTCCGCCATTTCCGCCCTTTCCCCGCTGGACGGCCGCTACGCCGCCAAGCTTGCCAAATTGCGCCCCGCCATGAGCGAGCAGGGCTACATGCACCGCCGCGTCCAGGTCGAAATGGCCTGGTTCATCGCCTTGAGCGATTGCGGCTTCAAAGAATTCAAGCCCTTGACACCCGGCGCACGCACCTACCTGCTGGGTCTGGTGAAAAACTTTTCCGAAGCCGATGGCAAGGCCATCAAAGAGATCGAAAAAACCACCAACCACGACGTGAAGGCGGTTGAATACTGGGTCAAATCCAGGTTTGAAGCCCGCCCGGAACTGGTCGCAGTGCAAGAGTTTGTGCACTTTGGCTGCACCAGTGAAGACATCAACAACACCAGCCACGCCTTGCAGCTCAAAAGTGCCCGTGACCTGGTGCTGTTGCCTGCGCTGGATGCCATCATCAGCAAACTGCGCGACATGGCGCACACCTTTGCCGACGTGTCCATGCTCAGCCGCACCCACGGCCAAACCGCCAGTCCAACCACCGTAGGCAAGGAAATTGCCAACGTGGTAGTGCGCCTGGTTGCAGCGCGCGAACGTATTGCCGCTGTCAAGTTGATGGCCAAAATGAACGGTGCGGTGGGCAACTTCAACGCCCACCTGTCGGCCTGGCCCGAGTTTGACTGGGAAGCCTTCGCCCGCAAAGTCATTGAAACCCCCGAGCCACTGGGCCTGGGCCTGACGTTTCAGCCCTACAGCATCCAGATCGAACCACACGACTACATGGCCGAATTGTTTGACGCGGTGGCGCGCACCAACACCATCCTGATCGACTGGTCGCGCGACGTGTGGGGCTATGTGAGCCTGGGCTATTTCAAGCAAAAGCTCAAAGACGGCGAAGTGGGTTCCTCCACCATGCCACACAAGGTCAACCCGATTGATTTTGAAAACGCCGAAGGCAACCTCGGCTTGGCCAACGCCATGCTGCGCCACATGAGCGACAAACTGCCCATTTCCCGCTGGCAGCGCGACCTGACCGACAGTACGGTGCTGCGCAACATGGGCGTGGCGCTGGGTTACGCGGTACTGGCCTACCAATCACTCGCCACCGGTTTGGGCAAACTCGAAATCAATGAAGCTGCCATTGCCGACGACCTGGACAGCTCATGGGAGGTGATGGCCGAGCCGATTCAAACCGTGATGCGCCGCTTTGGCCTGCCGCAGCCCTACGAGCAGTTGAAGAAATTCACCCGTGGCGCAGCCATGACGCGCGAGCTGATGCAAGGCTTTATTGCCGGCCTGGCCTTGCCCGAAGCCGAAAAAGCCCGCTTGCTGGCCATGACCCCCGCCAGCTATATTGGCAAGGCAGTCGAGTTGGCCAGACGCGTATGACCCCCACGCTTGGGCTAGTCCGGCGCTGAATCTGATGGCCACCAAATCCACCATCTTCAAAGCCAATCTGCAAATTGCAGACATTGACCACAACTACTACGCAGACCATGCGCTCACGCTGGCGCGCCACCCGAGCGAAGCCGACGAACGCATGATGGTAAGGCTGTGCGCCCTGGCCCTGCAAGCGCACCAGTTGCAAACCGTGTGTGCCGGCGATGGCACGCTGGCTTTTGGTGCGGGCCTGTCAGACCCGGACGAGCCCGATGTGTGGCTGCGTGATTTCACCGGACGAACCCGGCTATGGATAGAAGTCGGCCAACCTGAAGACAAACCCTTGAGCAAGGCCTGTGGCAAAGCCGATGCCGTGGTGCTTTACGCCTTTGGTCACGCCGCAGACATCTGGTGGCGCGGCATGGAGAGCAAGCTGACCCGCCTGAAAAACCTGCAGGTGTGGCGTATTCCGAGCGTCAGCGCGCAAGCGCTGATTCCCCTGGCACAGCGCAGCATGAACCTGCAGGCCACGGTTCAAGAAGACACCTTGACCCTGGGCAACAGCACGGGCACGGTCACCATCGAACCCATCCGCTGGATTTAAGGGCTCAAGCTTTATCATCGCGCCATGCCACTGACCCCTGTCCATCCGCAGCGCCTTGCCCACTGGGGACACACCGTGCAGCGGCAGTGGGCCAGCTGGCGCTTCATGCTGCAACTCGGCGCCAGCGTACTGGTGCTGGCACTCACCCCAGGTACTTACACCCCGTTGTTCCAGGCCACCACCGCGCGACGGCTGGTCATCAGCACCTGGCAAGTGTTGCCCTGGTTCACCAGTCTGGCGGCGTTACTAAGCCTGGTGCTGATTCGCATTGTGGTGGTCACGGCACTGAGCTACGGCTTGTCACAGTACGCCCTGCAGATGATGGTGCGGGTATTGGTGCTGGAACTCATCCCTTTGTCGGCAGCAATGTTTGTGGCCCTGCGCAGTGGCCTGGCGTTCAACGCAGGGGCGCTGCCCACAGTGTCCGCCACGGGCGCACACCGGGTTCAGGCTCCGCCCTTTGAGCGTCTGCGCGGCGAGTTGGCTCCCCAGGTGCTGGCTGACGCGTTCTCGGTGTTGACTCTGGCCATGGTCAGCAGTGTAGTGGCCTTGTTGTTGGCCTACCTCACCGTCTACGGCCTGTCGCCCTGGGGCCTGCCGGGTTTTACCCGTACCGTGGGACAGGTGTTTGACCTGGCTGTGAGCCTGGGCTTCATGCTTAAGGCATTTTTATTCAGCATGGCGGTGGCTGTGGTGCCGATGGCCGCCAGCCTCGAAGCTCCACCAGCTACCAGCACCATGCAACCTGGTGCAGTGCGCCTGTTTCTGGTGCTGCTGCTGATTGAAGCTGCCTCGTTGACACTGAAATACATTTGAATCCATGAATCCTTCTGAAACACCCCCTAGCTCGGACACCACAGCGCATCTGGAGCGCAAAGCAGGCCTGCTGCTGGCCGGGGTAGCGGCCGTCATATTGGGATTTGTGTTGTACGTGATGACGGCCCGTGGCTTGTTCGAAAGCACCCAGCAACTGGTGCTGATTTCCGACGACTCCGAGGGTGTGATCGTCGGCATGGATCTGACGTTCTCGGGCTTTCCCATTGGTCGCGTGCGCCGCATCGAGCTGGCGCAAGACGGCAAAGCCCGCCTGGTGATTGACGTGCCGGTCAAGGATGCGCGCTGGCTGCGCACCAGCAGCATCTTCACGATGGAGCGCGGCATGGTGGGCGACACCCGCATTCGCGCTTTCAGCGGCATTCTGAGCGACCCACCCCTGCCCGCCGATGCCGAACGTGAGCTGCTGCGCGGTGACACCGCTGCCGAGATACCGCGTCTGGTGGCTTCGGCGCGTGCCATTCTGGAAAACCTGGAAGCCATGACCGCAGCCGAGTCCAGTCTGAACGCCAGCCTGGGTCACCTCAAAACCACCACCAAACGCATGACCGGCCGCTACGGCGTGCTCAGCGGCGTGTTAGGCAGCGACGAACAGGCCCAAAAAATCATTCAGACACTGGAGCGCACCAATACCTTGCTGACCAAAACAGACCAGCGCGTGTTTGGCAATGGTGGCGTGATGGACGACACCCAGGCCGCCCTGGGCAGTGGCAAAGCCGCGCTGGATCAACTGCACAGCGTGCTGCTTGACACCCACCAGACCCTGAAAAATGTGGATGCCGTGCTGGCCGAAGCCCAGGCGGTAGGGATCAATGCCCGCGTGGCCACCGCCGACCTGGGGCCACTGCGCGCCGAGGTCGAGGCCAGCCTGCGCAAGCTCAGCCAGCTCACCAACGAGGTCAACCGCAAATGGCCATTCGCCCGCGACACCGAGATCAAGCTGCCATGAAAAACTTGTTATCCATCCTGAGTGCCTTGCTGCTGGGGGCCTGCGCCAGCACGCCACCCGTGCCAGACTGGCAAGCCAACGCGTTTACCGCACTCAAAAGCAGCACCAGCGCTTATCTGGAAGGCAACACGCGTGTGGCCGATTTTGAATTTGCGCGGGCTAAAAGCGAAGTTGCCAAAACTGGCCGGGTCGACCTGATGGCCAAAATTGAACTGGTACGTTGTGCCGCACAGGTAGCCAGCCTGGCGTTGCAACCCTGCGCCGCCTACCAGGCTCTGGCTACCGAGGCTCAACCCGCCGAGCAGGCCTATGCCGCTTTCATTGCCGGACGCTGGACGGGGCTGAACCCGGCACTGTTGCCCCCCGCCTACCAAGCACTGGTGGCACAAGCCCAGCAGGTCCAGCCCCACATCAGCAGTCTGCCGTTGGCACAAATCCAAGACCCATTGTCACGTTTGCTGGTGGCTAGTCTGCTATTACAAAAAGAGCTACTAGCCCTTGAATATATTGGGCTAGCGGTCGAAACAGCATCTAATCAAGGCTGGCGAAGGCCGCTGCTGGGGTGGTTGGGCGTGCAACTCAAACACCACCAGACCGTGGGTAACGCGGCAGCTGCCCAACGCATCAAACAACGCATCGAGCTGGTTTTGCAAGCTACCCCCTGAAGCGCACGTACCAAACCACCACTGCAACTGCCAGCGCCACCCCATAAGGCCAGCGCGCAGCGGGTTCGGCGTAAGGGTCGACCAGAGAACGCTCGGCATTGGCGGGCAGCTGAGCCAACTGCGTCAGCGAGGTACCAAACGGAATGTTGATACGTGCGCGCGCATTGATAGCCCAGCCGTTGGCATCCAGAATGGGGCCCAGATTGCGACTGCGCAACTTGAACCAGGCCAACACCACCGCCGGGGCGGAGATCAACAACATCAAGCCCAGCAAGGCCAGCGGAATTTGCCACCAAAAGAGCGAAAACAAGCCCCCCACAAGAGTAACCGCCATGGTGCCAACCGCGCCAACCGCCAGGCCAATGGCGGCAAAAATACCGGCAAACTTGCCCACATCAAACGGCGGTGGCGGCGGCGCGACAGGTTTTGCAACGGCATCGACCGTGCCACGCTTGGAGGTCTCAAGTGCCGATGCCAAGAGTTTGTCGTCAGCCTCCTTGGACTTGTTGGCGGCCATTTTCTGCAACTGCGAGCCCAGCATCCGGGTCAGCTTTTTGTACGGCGACCAGAACGCCTGGCACAGGCTGATCGGGTGGTCGATGATTTTGCTGATGGTGGCATTCCAGTCGCGCCCCTGGCGGTCGTAAAAAACACCATTGCGCCCGACCATCAACTGGTCGGAGTCGCCCGAAGTGAAGGCAGCCGCCAGGCTGAGTTTTTCAGCGCCGCGGGCGCAGTCGCAATACACCAGGCAGATGCCCGACAGGCCGGCC
>Ga0100391_1006241_pt1 | contig 10806 bp, 8 predicted proteins | sample CryGeymeta201515_FD_81541 | JGI IMG/M metagenome (GOLD analysis project Ga0100391, IMG submission 81541) | Groundwater microbial communities from Crystal Geyser aquifers in Utah, USA - Crystal Geyser metaG 2015-15 | ecosystem: Environmental > Aquatic > Deep subsurface > Groundwater | place: USA...
GATTCTTCTCGAGCATCTGGATCCAACTCCGCATGCTTATTCACCTCCTCGCGTAGGGCTACGTTGGATAGGTACATTGTGCTTGACCTGTGAAGATCTGCGCCTCTGAGATTACAACTCAGACTACTTTAGTTCTAATCTCATAATATATATATTTGAACACTCTAAAACCCCTGGTTTTTAGCGTAGTGCAGAGGGGTTTATGGTAACCCTGTAGGATTGTGTACTAGGGGTACGTACCCTATACTCCCAGGAAAGAGACTTGGGTCCCTTTTTCTATATAATACTACGGTAAAATAATAGTAGACTTCTACTAGACTACTAGCTAGTAGTAGTACCATGATATGGTTCTTCCGGGTTTTTTCCTTTTAGCCCGCACGAGCTAATAAATGCATTCATTTGCGCGAGTGAGAGTTCGTTGACTAGGCTAGTACTCGTAGCTAGGTAGTAGTACTGTACAGTACGTTTCTAGTAGTACTACCTGGTAGCTACTACTGCTGTGCTCTACTACTACTACTAATAGCTCTAGATGGTACTCCGGGTAGCTACTAATAGTAGTATTAGCTACTACTAGTACTGCTACCAGCACTACTACTACTAGTAGAGTAGTAGCTCTACTAGAGCTAGTAGTAGTAGTAGTTGTAGAGTACTACCTGGTAGTATCATTAGTAGTATTAACTGTAGCTGATAGTAGGGTCTATTACCAGTGTGCGTATCAGTCTAAACTCTACAGTGTCGCTACTGGTACACAGAAAGAGTACGATGATGATACTGGTAGCCACCACACAATTCCCTGCCTTCGTCATTGTTGCATGTTTCGACTTTGACTCCCTTCAAAACTGAATTTTCTTATTGTTTACTTTTTACTTTTTATCAATCATCTAGACTACTATTATAATTCGCAGAACAGTTACCATGGCCCCGACCACTTCAAACGCTAATAATAAGACTACAGTGGGTATTGACATTGGTACCGAGTCGACCAAGGTAACGCTCGGTAGCAATTATTCGTGTGAAATTGTGAGAACCGATGCTGGAATGCACACCTTTCCCACTGCCGTGTCCTTTCAAGGCAAAGTACGACACATGGGAGAAACCGCCAACACAAAGGGCAAAAATTCCGTCATTCATTTGAATCGATTACTGCAATTGCCTTCTCCTCCACAACCGGTGGTGGGTGAGGGTGGTTGTGACATTTCACTGGAAGATTTTTACCCATTCGAATACTCCACCAACAATGATGACGACGACGACGACAATGGCGAATTGACGGTTACGGTGGAGTACAATGGCACCGCTACCAAGTTTTCGGCAGCCGCCGTACTGGCCATGTTGCTACGAACCGTTAGTCAAAGTGTCCAGGCCACTATGGCTCGACTTGGAGCGACGGATGTTAAACAAGACGACATATTGTACTTGATCTCCATCGTTCCAAACAGTTCCCCTTTTGTTCAAGAACAAGTGTTGGATGCAGCGTACGCGGCCGGATTCGTCCACACTAAATTAGTAGAATCGCCTGTCGCCTATGCTGCCACGTATCAACGTAAATTTCCCGAATTTAATACGGGAAAAACGGCCATGATATTGGATATGGGACACGCTCTCACATCGGTATCGATCGTCCAATTTGGCGAGGCAGATGAAGAAGAAAAACAGGAATCCACGATACCGACATTCAAAGTACTGAGTGCCAATACTTTGCACTCGTTCGGAGCAGCTTCAGTCGATTTACAGCTCTGGAAACATTTCCAAACTTCCATGCCCAAACTTGACAGTGTCAAAGCCAAGTCACGGGCTGGACAACGATTGTTGGCTGGTGCAAACAAAATGAAGCACCTGCTCTCGCAATTGCCGGAGGGGTCTGTTACAGTGGAAAATGTTGGGGAGAATGATACCGATGTTGTACTTCAGGCAACGCGCAGTGCATTGGCGGACTTGTGTACCGAAGAGAGCAAGATGCTGCAGGACCTTATCCAGAAGACTGTAAAAGAAGCCAATTTGGAAAAAGCACTTGATGCGGTGGAGATTGTAGGAGGTGGATGCCGCATTCCCTGGGTGCAAGCTGCCATCCAACAAGTTGTAGGTGCAGATGCAACGCTTTCGAGAAGTCTTGACGATACATCGGCGGCCTTGGGTGCCGCTTTGGTGGGCGAATTGGAATTAAGCCAAGAGACAGAATTGACTATGTCCATTGCAGATCCCAATGAAGCTGTCTTGGAACGTCGAAAAAAATTGGTGGAGGACGAACAAGTCATGGCAGTCCTGGATGAAGACGAGAAGGCCAAATCAAACCTCCGAAATCAGATGGAAGCATTAGTGTTGGAGTTGAGATCGGCAAAACAGGGACGACATGGTGCACTGTTGCCAACGGATGCTTTGGATGAATATCTCAACGAAATGGACGATTGGTGTTTTTCCGAAGAAGCCGACGACGCAACACGAGATGTTATGGTGAACAAGCTGACTGACTTTCAAACAAAATCGAGGGAAATGTGCGCCGAGTATTACAGTGCCGTTGAAAAGGAACATGCAACAAAAGAACAAGAAATGGAAGAAGAAGCCAAAAAGGCGCAACTAGAAAATGCAGCTCATGGTGACGGCGGAGACGAAGAAGATCACGACAATCGACGTCTTCCCAAGAAACGACGAATGGAAATTGTCATGAAGAATAAAAATGAAGCAACAGAACTGTTCAAGGACGGCAACTGGAAGTTTGCAGCAGCGCGATACACCAAGGCCCTCACGCATTGCGCGAAATTTGTAGATTTGTCTCCCGAAGATGCCCAGGAAGTGAACGATCTCAAAGTCACGCTCAATCTGAACTTAGCGCTATCCTACTCTAAGCTGGGAAATTTGGATCAAGCTTTGCGAGTATGCAATGAAGCTCTCAGTCTCTCTGATTCATCCGCCAAGGCTTACTATCGACGGGCCTCTATTTACTACGAAAAGAAGCGATGGGATGATGCCAAGCAAGATATCGTGAAAGCCAAGAAACTTGCCGAAGGCGATAAAGCCATCCAGAAGCTTTCGGAGCGTATTGATTTGCAGCTCAAGAAACAAAAGGAAAAGGAAAAGAAAATGGCCAGCAAAATGTTCGGATAGTGGCCAACACAATGCAGGGAATAGCGAGCTGTAGGCTTTTGTAGGTTTGATCTTAGATTTAGAGCTATTTGAGTACAAAACAATGCTACCTCTAGTAAAGAAGAGTATCGGGCCGCTTTTCGTAAGGCGCAATAAGTAGCGCTTATAGCATTACTACTACAGGCAGTACCAAGAACAACGTTTGGTGCTAATTGTTTGCTTTCGCATCTGGAAGCGTTGGTGGAAGAGGAGCTCATTGTAGGTTTTGATTGGTTTTGTCTACAACTCCAGTGTTGCAGCTACTTGTTGCTAGCATTTGCCATGGAGGGGTTTTGGCACTGTGTAAAAACTCGTTCCTAGCATCTTGCAGTGGCTGTTTTTTTGCGCTGGTGACCAAATTAGCTTTCAGGTACTAGTAGGTAGTAGAATAGTAGGCAACAGCCAGACTGGTTCATTTCAGTCTACTAGACTACCGTACCTTGCAAACTATGAAGTAACGCTATTAGTAGTACTAGTAGTAGTCTAGTACTACTGTAGCTAGTAGTAGGAGAGAGTAATAGTAGTAGGGTTAGTTTTCTTTAGTCATAGCCAGTCATCACAATCCATTCACCTGACATACTTATTACTAATTGCCAGCACAGTTTTGCATTTGTTTGCAAGAGGGTCCAGCAAAGCTCTCGGATCTAAGTAAATCAATTTTACTATTGCATATTATGTCGAAAGAGATAAATGGAACAACAAAAAGTTCAGCAGATAAACCAATAACCTTCCTACCACCTACTAGAATAATACCACTCGGAGTGGTAGTGCGGTACGAGTTGATAACAGATCTAACAACTACCTGTTGCTATCCAACCTGTAAAAGATGAGCAGTAATGGCGGTATCTTCGAATCATGTATTGCAGTTCATTCGCAAAGTGACATCGATGGCATGCTGCAATGCGTGAGCTCCCAATTGGAATCCCAACAGCAAAACACATCAACTTCTTTGAACGCGTCGCTCTTGGTACTGAGTGTAAGTCTTGAGCTGCCTCTTAACTAGTCTTGGCTGCGTTGATTCTCATTTTGGTTTCTCGTTTCAATTTTACTTACTCTTTCCTTCTCTTCCACCAAATAATACTGTTTTCGTCGGCTTTGTAGGGAGCTCTCGTGTTTTTTATGCAGGCGGGTTTTGCAATGCTATGTGTTGGATCTGTACGAAGAAAGAACGCTCAGGTATGCAAGAATGATGTGACTAATTTTAGTGGATGCGTGGTGTGGATACAATATGCAAAATATTTTTCGTTACATTGCATAGTGCATCACGTCTCATCGTCTCTTTCTTTGTTCCTTGACAGAATGCAATGTTAAAGAATTTGCTGGATGTTTGTGGGGCAGCTGTAGCCTATTTTTGCTTTGGCTATGCTTTTGCCTTCGGTGGAGAGGGTGATCTCAACGCAGACAAGACTGGGACTACATTTATTGGAACGACGGTGGGTACCCGCAAGCTGAATTCTTTTCCATGAGCAAAATGTGCACATGCTTTGGACGTTTGCTCATTTCCTTCTTTGATTCTACAGAATTTCTTTGGTACAGGAGATATTTCATTTCCATTCTACTTTTTCCAATATACTCTTTTGGCAGCCGCTGTCACAATTGTTGCTGGTGCTCTGGCAGAGAGATGTCAAATGGCTGCCCATCTTTCCTACTCGTTATTCTTGGCAGCATTTGTGTATCCCGTAGTGGCACATGCAGGCTGGAGTTCCACTGGCTTTCTCAGTTCTTCAAATACTGATCCTTTGTTTGGCATTGGATTGGTGGATTTTTCAGGCAGTGGTGTTGTGCATCTCACAGGAGGAACCACAGCTCTCTTTGCTACATACATATTGGGATCTCGCCGCGGAAGATTCTTTGATGCTACTACTGGTACGCCTTTAGAGGTACCAAAACCCTTTCCTGGGCATTCGGTTTCGTTACAAATGCTCGGTTCTTTTATCCTCTGGTTCGGTTGGTTCGGCTTCAATCCAGGCGCAGCACTGCTTTTGACTGATAATCCAGATCAAGCCCAAATTGGTGCCTTGTGTGCTGTAAACACATTTTTGTCTTCATCTGCTGGATGCATTTCTGCTTTGTTCGTCAAGATGGGTATTCGGCACCGCTCCAAAGGAGAGGCGACCTTTGATTTAACTGCTGCTATGAATGGGTCTCTTTCAGGACTAGTTGCGGTATGTGTAACAATGTCTACTATTGGTCTCTTTTTGCACTTCCTGTCTTACAGATGTCTCATTTTTCTTGTGTTCATGTTCATTCCAAAATTGAGCTAGATCGCTGCTGGGTGTGCTACTCTGGAGCCATGGGCTGCCATTGTGACTGGATTTATTGGAGGTATCCTCTATCTATTAGGATCGGCCTTATTGATTTACTTACGGCTGGATGATGCAGTCGATGCTATTCCTGTCCACTTGGTCAATGGAATGTGGGGTCTTATTGCTGTAGGTTTGCTTTCATCCCCACAGAAGATGGAAGCAGTGTATGGAACTGGTGAACACTATGGTATTTTTTATTCCTGGAGCAATGGACACTCAGATGCAAATTTGCTGGGATGTCAGATGCTAGGATTGCTCTTCATCTTCGGGTGGACCTTTGCAGTTATGCTACCCATTTTCATAGCACTGAATGCCCTCGGCTGGCTCCGCAGCGAGTCGGTACAGGAGCTGGTTGGATTGGACATTGCTTACGGAGGTATCGATGATAACATGGGTCTTTTGCAGGCAGAAGGGGGTGATGAAGGTATTAAAGAAGAGTATCTAGAGGCTTACGAAGAATATCGGCAAAAGTAAGTGTTCGATTTTGAAATAATGTGTTCCACCAGCTATTTTCACCACATGTGCACTTACTGTTTCCTCATTCGTTCAAATCGGCTACAACATAAATTGATTGCAACATCGGTCATCTGCAGTATGCGTGCCAAGCGAGAAAAGGACACTAATAATAACGATAGCAATCAATAGCATACTTAAATTGACAATCACTTGAAAATTCATGGGGCGAAGATTATGTTACCCGTCAATGACAAGAAGGGTTGGTTGAGGACTAAACCGGCATCCATATTGGTCAGGAATTTCTTCAACTTTCGGGGGGCGTCAAGAAAGACATAGCGGGGAAAGTCTTATTCCTATTGACTATTGGACAAATAAATGTTAATGATATACCAAATTCGAGGACCAATTATGCTTCTTCTGTTGCGTTGTTGTAGTATTCAGCTAGCTTGTAGTCATCTCGTTGAATGGTTACTTTGCAACGACAGCTGCTGCTTTGGCAGCGGATGGAGCCGCAGCGGTGTCCGATTCATCCAGATTGACAGCACAAAGTGCGCTCTTGAAGCGCGAGTTGTTACTGTCGTCGCCCTTATTTAGACGAGTGTTGAAGGCTACGTAGACGATAGTATTGTGTTCCTTGTCGTAAACACGCTGAACACGCAGCGACTTGAAGAGCAGAGACTTGGACTCCTCGAAGACCTCCTACAGTTCAAGAATTGAGATGTGCACGTGCAGCCAGTGCAGACCACAACAAATAAATAGAGAGATGAGTTTCCAAAAAATCTATGCAATCGGTGATATTTCGCGCATAAAAAGGTGTCAATCAATCCTTCTCACGTACCTCTCCTCCGCTGCCCACTGCAATGCTACTGGCGAATTGAACCGGTCCTGTCTTCGCACACCCAATGCCTGCACTACTAGGGTCAGAAAAGAAACTGAGGTAACAATAAGATGCAAAAAAATAATGTAAGTTATAAGGAATGTTACGGTTTAGCAAGGAGATGTGCATGCTTACTCTTTTTGAAGCCTATCCGTCAACGGGCGCTGAAAAGCGAGCGAGAAGAAAATCCAATTAGAAATCAACGATTGCAACATGACACCAACCAATTGGCCGATTGAGCACCCTTCGTCGCAGCACAGCACTCACCTGAAAATTCGACAAGTAAAGAGTCACACCTTTTACTTTTGGGTCTTCAAAGGACTCGATAATCAGCGAATCCTGAAAATACAACATGAGAGTGTGCAAAATACCAATACTTAGTCACTCGAGAAATTGTCATGCCACTAAGTGCTGGAGATTTTTTCGTGTGCTTACCTTGAATACCAAACCGCTCCCTTTGAGTTCGCCAATAACTTTGCTTTCAATGGCATTGGCCATAGGAATCATCGGATGATGGTTGCTCGTATCAAGGCTTGGAAGAGGACCGAAGGCTGTCGAAAAGGCTAGCATTCCCGCAGCAACAATCTTGGGAAGGTTAGCGAAAATCGCAGCCGATGCAACCTCATCCTGCTGTTTGGAGACAGCTTCCATAGCAAGACCAACTAGTCGCCCTGGAGGGCATGTCTTTGTTGACGAAGGGATAAAAGCGAAACTACTAGACAAAGCCCAAAGGAGAACCACCGATCGAATCATCGCTGCCATTATCAATGCTTAACTCGACGACAGAACTCTTTAGTAGTTTTTGTGTTGGCTGCCAATTTAGAGTTTAAGGGCACTACTACTACTCTAGTACAGGTCTAGTAGTAGTAGTAGTAGGTCTACTGCATGTACGAGCACTTCATTATTATTTTGCAATGGATGTTATCGATCAAATTCAAGGATACCAAGAATGATTTCGGTCACGAATACTGCATCAATATTCGAATGGAGTTTCGTCGTTTCAATACCAATACGGTACGGTAGTCTACTAGACTACTAGTAGCTAGACTAGAGGTACAAGCAATGTGATGATGACTAATAGACTAGTACCACGGTAGTCTAGTAGACGGAAGATCGAGTTGGTTGTAATTAGTACTCCGCAGTAAAAAAACTATCGTAGCTTATGTTTATGCAGTTCGATCGACACATATCTGTATCGGCTATTTCGGAGTGGAATAGAGTCTAGGAAATAACTTCTGTATTCCGTTAAGGTATCACAATTTTTCTATTTTTAAAACGTCACTGGAAATAGTGCGGCAAAATTCGCAAAAAGCACACCTAAATCGGAAGTGGCTCTCTTGTGTTACCTAATCTCGCAAGGTAGACAAAAGCGTCTAATTTTGAGGAAAGGCAAGCCAGTGAGAACACGGAGTTAGTTAACAAACAATGCACGATCGATCAATACACTACAATGAAAAAAAGCTTACCAGTACCATATCCCTCCATAGACATGATACTCAAGTCACCACCAAAGTATCGACAATAGGATCGACTGATGGGCAGTCCATAACCCAAGCCCGCGAGTGGTGAATCGGTACTGTGATCTCCTTGATGATCTCCCACCATGCCATCTTGAATTGTCGGATCGGCTGTGGTGAACAAATAACTCCAAATTTTCTTGGTATTGCTGCGGGGAATGCCACCCCCTTCATCGCTGACTTTAATAACAACATCTTCATTGTCATTTCCATCGGCAATAATGACTTTGATGGGGGGAAATTCAGCATCCACTCCGTGCCATTCCACGGTGGCCCGCATGCTATTTTTTAACAGCTCGAGCATGATGTAATGCAAATGGGTGGGCACGTACGGGAACGTCAGATCCAATCTGCCACTCATGATGACTTCCGGGGCATCCCCGTATTTGCGGGTGCACATAAAAGCTGCATCGTCAATAGCACGCTTTACAATTTCGTACGGACTCGTGTGACTGCATACAATGCCAATGTAATTTTCGACGGGTGGCTGTCTCAGTGCCAAATATTGTCCAATCAGAACGCGCATACCTATTCGGTACAAGTAAAAGCGATCCAAAAAATTGTGCGTTTCTTCCATATTCTCAAATTCGGCACCTTTGGTCGTCCTAATCAGCCTGCGATACTCGTAGGCCCCCCTGGCCATTTGGACCAAGACTTTGGAATGTCGTTCGTAAACATTTTCCAGTAATTTACTAAATTCTGTTTCTTGTTCGGCCGTTCGAATGACGGGATCAAAGTCGTCCAATTCCAAAAAGGAGGTAATGTACAAGTCGCGGACTTCGCGGACGCTGGGAATATCCTTCATCATCGGTGACAACCGTTCCAAATCACGAATCCGATGAGCCAATCGGACGGGCATTTCTCGTCTCAAAAATCCAGCAACTTGAATCAACACCAGTTCGGTGGCCGTGTGATTCTCTTTTATGCTGTCGACTTCGTCAAAAGTCTTGTGCAGATATTCCCCTTGACCGGTGCGCATCAAATCTTGTAAACTCACAGAAGTTTGCTGATTCAATAAGGCTTGCGCAATGCGTTGACCAACATCTTCCGGAAATCCATCTAAGACCATGGTTGGACCGATGGGAGAAATATTGTCGTTGTCTGTTTTTGCTGCGAACGACGCATGGAAAGATCTTCTTGTGACAACAGGATGTGCAACGAGGGCTCTAGCTGCTTGGTGGACAAACCGGTTGCTGCTGGAGGTTGAGATGCATCTTCTAGTAATGACCGGATGCAAAGCCTGAGCTAGTAAGATTGGTCGTAACATGATTATTAAAATATAATGTGCTGCAAACAATGTAATGTGCTGCAAACAAAGTAGGAGTTCTTGTATGAATATAATTTTTTGCTTGCGAAGGCTCTGGAGTTTTTCGCAGCGGATATCGGTGTCATCAACGGAGCATGTTGTGTCGTCATCCCAAGTTGTCATCGAACCTTTTAGCGTTCAGGGTAATAATCAGATCTGGCCCTAAAAGATGCAAAACCGCAGACCAGTAGACTACTAGTATTTATTTTATGGTACTATTAGTCTACTAGTCTAATAGTAGTAGTAGACTAGTACGGTACTACGCTAGTACTATTACGAGTATTTGAAGTATTAGTTATCTTTCGCTGTTGTAGCAACAGCAGCAGGGAAAGAAGAAGTAACAGCATCTAAGCTGGAAGCAGTATCTGCAGCTATCATTGATGCATTGACGTTGCGAGCTGGCTACTGTTGCGGCTTTCCGGTGCTCCTCTTACCATCAAATTCTTCTTCCCGTATTATCATCGGCAATTCGTAGGCTTTTTGTCACTTGGTAAAAATCCCTGTAGGTTATCATCATGGTCTCTAAACTTTGATGCAGTTTTTGCACTAGTACAGGGCACTCCTTCCATATTCTGCCATACAGTCACAATAGGCAGAGCTTTTGCGGAAGATCTGGAGTCTCGGCCTTGCTTCCATTATCATAGTACCTGGTACTACCGTATCATTATTAGTAATTTTTAAATGATTGACGCGAAGGCTGAAATACTTTTCGGGGCTGATGAGGAACAGTTCCATTAATGACGTACTGGATACTGGAGTACTGCTAGCTAGACTACCAGTGTACTAGGGTGGTACGGTACAAGCTACAGTACTACTGTATGTAGTACGGAAGTAATCGCATTTTGCCACAAATAAGAACAATTTCGTTCAACTCGCCATGATATTTTGGTTGGCCATTTTCGACTCGCTACTACTGGTACTTAGTACCAGGTACCTGGTACTACAGTACGTAGTAGTCTGATGGTATCAGTAGTACCTACTGCTACTAGTAGTAGTACCAGGGGACCGTGCTGGTAACCGTAATACAAGTACACACGGAGTATTATTTTACCGGGTATTATTTGTTATTTGACCTCGAGAGGTAGGTAGTACTGCTAGCACCCAGGAAGGTCCGCCAAACCCCTGAACCCCTACTTTTATCCCTAATAGACTATTAAACCAAGAGGTCCATAAAGCTTTAAATACTGACAAACAGCTTGAGTCATGTTGAAATATGTTGAAATA
>Ga0100391_1006243_pt1 | contig 10804 bp, 5 predicted proteins | sample CryGeymeta201515_FD_81541 | JGI IMG/M metagenome (GOLD analysis project Ga0100391, IMG submission 81541) | Groundwater microbial communities from Crystal Geyser aquifers in Utah, USA - Crystal Geyser metaG 2015-15 | ecosystem: Environmental > Aquatic > Deep subsurface > Groundwater | place: USA...
AACGCCGGGCGCCTCCCGGCGCATGACCACTCCCTTGTCGCTCGAGTACCAATACCCCGGCGTCTGAATCGTCGTCACCGCCTTCCCATCCACCAGCGCCAGCGACTGCTTCACCTTCGGCCCACGGACGGCGAAGCCGTTCTGCGGGAGCAGGAGCTTCTCCCCCTTGACGGTGACCTGCTGCGGCTTCTCGCCGAAGTTGACCACCACCTCGGTGCCGGAGCTGAACGTCGTCCGCTGCACCGCCCGGTCTGGCGTCACGAACTCGTGAGTGAGCAGCTCCTCGGGGGCGAGTTGCTCGTGGAGCTTGCAGGTGTTGCGGTAGGTGCGGAGGAAGACCTCGCGGTTCTTGCGCCAGGAGCCTTCGGCGTTCGCCCACAACAGCGGGATGGTGCCGTACAGGACGTTGAAGGCGTCCTTCTTCGGGGTGACCTCGGGCGCGGCGTCGAGCAGCCAGTCGGAGGCGTCGCCCCAGTACCACGTGGTCACGATGCAGTCGTGGAAGACCAGCTCCCACAGCGGCACCCGGTACTCGTGCCCGATGCCCCATTTCTCGTACTCCGAGAAGGGCGGCAGCTTGCTGCCCCACGGGTTGCCGAGGTCCTGATCCTTGGTCTTCGGGTGGAGCAGGTGCCCGGCGGGCCACGAGTAGCTGCCGCCGCTCATCATGCCTTCGAGATAGCACATGCTGGGCACGCCCCACCAGAGGCCGTGCTCGCCGCCGCCCACCAGTTTCTGGTCGCGGACGTAGGCTTCCAGTTGCTGGCCGCACTCGCGCTTCTGGGTGCGCGTCAGCGGGTGGACCGGGTCGTAGCACTCGTACAACCCCTCGGCGGTCGTCACGTCGATGAACCGCCCCAGGTAGGGCAGCTTCCCGAGTTCCTTCGGGATGACCTGCTTCGCCGCGTCCAGCCACAGCGCCGGGCAGCGCTTCATGTACTGGGTCTTCTTGTCGAAGGTCAGCCAGGCTGTCATGCGCTGGTCGTCCTGGTTGAGCACGGCGTGCTCCGGTATCGGCGCGTGGCTGGAGTCGATCTCCTTGCCGGCTTCGAGCGGCAGAATGTCGGTGTAGTTGTCGTAGCGGCTGGTCAGGTAGCCGAGGTCGTTCTGCTCCTTCATGTCCGTCGCGCTGGCGCCGCCGTGGATGAGCATCCGGTCCACGCCCAACGCCTTGGCTTCGCGGGCGAAGTTGAGCGACGAATCGCCCCACAGGTCGGGCGCGCCGAACAGCCGGCGGACGTTGGGGTTGCGTTTCGCCTTCTCAGCCAGGGTCACCAGCAGACCGCGACTCTTCGCGTACGCCCGGTACGCCTTGGCCAATGCGACGTAGCCGCCTTTGGGGCAGAAGCGGTAGGTCATCCGGCGCGCGTAGCGGAAGCTCTTGTACGATCCCCGCCAGCGCACCCGCGGCACCCGCGTCGTCCGCCCGTCGACGCTGCGCTGCTCCATGTTCACCCCGCAGTCGTCGGGCGTGTCGAGGATGAGCGCGTAGCCGTGTCCCTTGTCCAGGTCGGTGAGGCCGACCCACGGCATGTCCAGCCGGTCGCCCGAGAAGCCCGCGCGTGGGAAGGGCTCCAGGCTCAGCGGGTACAGATGCCCGTTGCTGTAGTCCGCGACGGCCAGAGCGCCGTTGGGCGAGCCGACGGCAAACGGCTCCACGGCGACGAAGGCGGGGCTGCTGACGCTTCGGTCGGGCAGGTCAACGCCGACTACCAGGTCAGCCGACTTGTCCGGCACGGTCAGGCGGACCAGCACCGGCTGCTTCATCTCGGGCACGTCGGTCTCAAACTGGATGCCGGCCGGGACGGGCTTGGCGTTGCGGAACCGGGGGGCTGACGCCGCCGCGCTCGCCGTTGGCGGCACCTTCCCGTCAGCGTCGGCAAGGGTAGCTTGGGCGAAGGTGTCCGGCTGCGAGTGCTTCCACGTCGCTGGGAAGTAAAGTTGCCCCTCGCGGCTGCCGGTGGCGTCGGCGTCGTTGATGCCGATGGCGAACGGGAACGAGTCGCCCGGCTTCGGGGCTGCGCGGCCGAGCAAAGACCAGGGCAGCGCCGCCTCGACGACATAGCCTCTGCCGTCCGAGTTGGGCTTCAGAGCGATCTGTGCTCCGTCGAACTGCCCGCTTGCTGACCGCGCCTGCGAGCCTTTGGGCGACAAGTTCAGACCGACCTGCGTTGAGCCGACCCAGAGTTCCAGGGAGTCCTTTTCCCACCACTGCTGCAGGCCGGGGTCGGCGAAGGCCAGCCGGTCGTCAGCCACCTTGAGACCGACGTATAGGTCCAATAGGTCCCATACGACGTATGCCGATGCGCTGCAGTCGGCATCGCTGTCCACCTTGCGGTCGTCGGACAGCATGTCGTGGGTGAGGCGGATCGTCGGGGCGCCTTGCCAGTCGCCGGGCTGACCATCGATCTTCGGAGGCGTCGACGACTGGCGGAGTGCGAGCGACTGCTTCGCCTGGCTGACCCCCGGCTGCCGCCAGGTGTAGCCCGCGTCCTTGTCGAGCACCGACAGCGTGCCCGCCGCGGGGTCGACGAGCACGCGGAGGCGGGTGTTCTCGAGGAGCCACTTCCCGTCCTGCCGGGTCACGGCGGAGTCGCCCTGTGCGGCTGGCACCGCAACCGTCCAGCACGCGAGGATGGTGAGGGACAAACTGAGAGATCGCGTCATCGAAGCACCTCCGCCGTCGGACGCCGTGGCGACGCCCGGGCTGTAGTCCGTTTGTTCGCGCTGGGCCGTCGGTTTCCTTGGTCCCGCGGCCAGCTTCGGCAGCTCGCTACTCGTCCCAGCCGCCGTCCTCCGGGCGCAGCAACGCCTCCACCGCCTCGCGCACCTCCGGCGATAGCCGATCCAGCACGTCCGGGTCTTGCGTCGTCAGGTAGTTCACGGCGATCTCGACGACGAACAGCCGCTCTGCCAGAGCGTGGGGCAGGACCTCTCGCGCGGTGGCAAGGAGTTCGCCCGCCAGTTGCGGCCGGCCGCTGGATAGGACGACCTGGAACGCCCTCAGGACCAGTGGCAGTGCCTCCTCATGGTCCGCAACTTGGCCCGCCTCTGCAAGCGCGGCCTCAAGCTGCCGCCGCGTCTCGGAGACCTCGCCCGCCAACAGAGTGTGCTGAACACACTCCGTGCGCGTGCGCGCCATGCGTCGCAGCAGACCGTCCACACGCCAGGGACATGCCTGCCGGGCAATCGGTAAGGCCCCTTCGTAGCAGGCAATGGCTCGCTGCAGATTCTGCCCCCGGTCCCCGGTCGGCAACTCTTGGTAGGCGTTGCCCAGGTTGTTCTGCGTGGCCGCCCACTGCGCGGGGAAGTCGGCTTCGGTCCTGACCCGCAGGGCGGCTTCGTAGCAGGCGATGGCGCGCTGCAGGTTCTCCCCCCGGTCCCCCGTCGGCAACTCTTGGTAGGCGACGCCCAGGTTGTCCTGCGTGGTCGCCCAGTAGTCGGGGAAGTCGGCTTCGGTCCAGGTCTTCAGCGCGCGCTCATACCACTCGATGGCCGATTGCTTGCTGCCCGGCTTGAGACCCAGCGGGACCTCATCCCAGGCGTATCCCAGAGCAAACAGGACGTTCGGGTTGTCGGGGTCGAGGTCGCGGGCGTCCTGGAGCCGGGCGAGAGCGGCATCATACTGGCGGGAGTGGACCAATTCGTAGGCTTCGCTGACCGCCTCTTTGACTGCCCCACTGAGCCGCTCCAAAGACACGTCCAACGCCTGCTGGTAGGAGGCAATCGCGGAGGTGGACAGCGAACGAGTGGCCCCCACTGCTCCCATGTTCTCTCTGGCACGGCGCAACTCGGGGACGGTGGACAACGCTTCCAGGATCTCGACCACGAGCAGCACGTGTCGTTTGCCGGGGCCGCCCAGGCGCCAGTGGTACCACGACCGGAACAGGCGCTCGGTCAGATCGTAGCGCTTTGTGCGGCGCGGCTGCGTCTGCGGGAGCGGCGCGGCGACGCCTCGGTCGCCCAGGCGGGAGAGCTGGGCGCGGACCTGGTCGGCGCTCAGACCAGTCTCCTTCGCCAGCTCGGCGGGTGTCAATGGACCGGGGCCCGACACCAGAGCATCGACGAGCTGGCGCTCGCGGTCGGGGAGCTGGTTGAGCCGGTCCTGGAAGTAGGGGGTCATGTCGTCCATGACGGCTTCCAGGTGCTCGACGACCTCCGTCGCGCGCTCCGGCTGGTGGGAGAGCACCTCGTGCGCCACGATGGCGAGGCGCGGGTAACCGCCGGTGATGTGCCAGAGCGCCTCCAGGCGGCGAGGGTTCTGTGACAGCCGGTCGGCAAGCCCCTCGGGTCCGTATCGGTCGGCGAACACCCGAATGAGCCGGCCCATCTCCTGCACGGTGAGCGGCGGAACCGAGAGCGACTCGAACAGGTGGAAGAACACCTCGCCCGACTTGGCGTGCTCCTTGAACACCGAGAGCGACCCGCCGACCACCAGCCCGAACGGCTCGTTCATCAGCGTGTCGCGCAGCGCTTTCTGCTCCTGGCGAGGGAGCACGCCTAAGACGCGATCCACGTTGTCCATGAGCAGGAGCAGCCGACGCCCCCGCGCAGCGAAGTCCTTCAGGAATGCCGCCGCGCGCGGGGCCGTCTCCTTGCCGCCCCCTTCGACCTCGGCAAGCACCTGAGGCAGACCGCCCGTGGCGTCGTCTCCTGCGTCGCGCATGGCCCGGAGCAGGCGCCGGTAGAACGTGCGCAAGTCGACCACGTCATGCAGCTCTTCCGGGAACAGCAGGGGAAGCCAAGCCTGCGACAGGGCGGAGTCGGTGAGGCAGCGGTGGTGAAGGATGGTCAGCAGGTGTGTCTTGCCAATGCCGCGCGGGCCGACAAGGACAAGATGCTGCGGGTGCGCCTCGTCCGCCTCGCGGCGCAGGTGGCTCTCGAGACGGTCCAGCAGGTCGCCCCGGCCGAGGGTGACCGCCTCCAGCTCCGTCGGGTCCACGCGCTGCGGGTTGTACTTGAACAGCGGCGAGGCACTCACGCGCTTGCCCCCAGGCGGCCGTGACGCTGCCACCAATCGCGCAGCACCTTGCTGGTGAACTCGAAGTTGCCAGCGGCGTTCTTGCCGATGTAGAGGTCCTCCTCCAGGAGGGCGAGGAGCTGCTCAGCGTCGGCATCCGTGGCTGCGGGGAGCATCCGGCGGATCACGGCCGTGAGCGATTCGGCGGCTGCCGGCCCACCGGTCAGGTGCGTGAGGATGTCGCGGGCGGGCGCCTGCCAGTCTGCTGGGTAGCAGTTGGCGGCGCGGGTGTAGTGCTCGAAGAAGCGTTTGCTGTCGGGTCCCAGCAGGTCGCCTTCGTAGAGGCGCTGCACGTCCGCCGCCGCCAGCTCGTCACCGGCTGCGTGCTCCACGATCCGGCTGGCGAAGAGCTGGAGGAAGTAGGGGATGGGTGTGCCGATGCAGCCGAGGATGGCGTCCAGCACCTCGCTGGAGGGGTAGAGGCCATTTGCCGCGAGGACCGTCCGAACCAGTTCCCGCCCGGCCGCCGGCGCCATCGGTGGCAATGGGAAGCGGTGGAAGGCGCCGAAGAACGCCTCGACGACGGGTTCCGGCAGCCCGTGCAGGAGAGCGCCGAGATTCGCGGAACCGGCGATGAGCAGGCGGTACGAGGCCTCCGGCGCGGCGACCTGCGTCAGCGCGCGGACGAGTGCCGCCGTTTGCTCCTCGTCGCCCGCTTCCCTCAAGTGCTCGATCACCCAGGCGAACTCGTCCATCAGCAGCAGGGCGGGCACTTGTCCGGCGGACAACGCGGCGAAGACCTCGTTCAGGTAGTTGGCCCACGTGCCTTCGTGCTCCCGGGCGAGTTCGCGCTCGGCCGCCTCGACTTCTCGGAACCCGGCATCCTTCAGGCACGGGCCGGCGGCCGCCAGCACTTCCGGGAAGTCCGTCAGCCAGGCCGTCCGGCGCAGTGCAACGACCACCTTCGCGACAAGCTCCGCGGGCGAGGTCGCGTCTTCCACGTCGGCCAACGCCGGCAGCCACGGGGCGGGCGGCTGGTCGGTCAAGGCATAGAGCAGACTCGACTTGCCGAACCGCCTCGGCGCGGTCAGCAGGACGTGCCCCTCGACGAGTGAGGCGGCAATCTCCTCCAGGGCGTTCTCGCGGTCGTGGAAGTTCGCGCCGCGGGCGATGGTGCCGACGGTGAGCCGGGGGCGGAGGTGGGGGGCGTCTTCGCGGAGTCGGCGACCAAGGCGCGCCACTGCCGCCTCGTTCACCGCGCCGGTCTGTGGGTCGCAGAAGTCCTCGATGTCGCAGACTCGTCCCGGCGGCACGCCCGGGCTGCCGAGCGCGGCGAGCTCGTGCTCCAAGTCGCGCGGGTCGAGCAGACCGTGGCTCGCGAACCGCCAGCCTGTGGGCATTGCGTCCACGAAGGCATCCTCCACGCCATTCCGCACCTCCGCATACCGGAGCGAGTCTGCCAAGTCGGGCAGCGTCACAACCAGCACCCGAGGTGCGTCCTCGCCAACGGGATCGGGTGGCTGCGCCACGAACAGGATTCCCTGGGTTCGTCTCATGCCTGCCCTCCTTCTCGCTCCCTGCGGAGTGCTTCGAGGAACTCATCGGCAACGTACAACAAGTCGCTCACCGCTTTCACGCGCAGCCGGAAGCGGTCGGGGATCGGCTCTCCCGTCCGCTCCGGTTCGTAGACAAGGTGGTGGTCTTTCTGGTCCCAGGCGTGCTCCAGCAGCGTCGCCACCTGCACCTCCATCTTCACCTCGCGGAACCGCCTGGACTCGAACACGAAGTAGTGGGCCCGCACGCCGCTGAGGCGGAGTCTGCGGCGCCGGTCTTCTTGCAGGGCGTCTTCGACCGGCAGCCGGACTTCCCAGATCCGATCCTCCGAGGAAACGATGTCGAAGTCCCGCAGAAGCGTTTGACTGGCGGCGAGTCGCTCCACCACCCGCTCCACGTCACCCAGGTAGTTGCACAGGATGCGGAACCGCACCAGGTCGTCGATCTCAGCGGCGAAGTTGCCGAGGGACAGCTCACCGGGCTTGCGGAGGATCTTCTCGACAATGCTGACGGGACTCTTGTGCTGGTGGTCGCGAGCGATGTCCGCAACCAGCCGGGAGGAGCCCTCGCCAAGCTCAGTCAGCTCGCGACGAGTGATGCCAAGCACCGCTTCCAAGCAGATCCTGTGGTTGCGCGTCACTTGACGCACATGCTCCGCGAAGGCGTCCATGTCCGCGAGGTCGTGCGTCGCGAGCCACTCGTCGATCTGTTCTGGGGTGATGTGCTGGGGCAAGTCGCGGCCTCGCCTGTAGTGTCGCGCCGCCCCATCAGAACGCAGCCGTTTCGCAACGCCATTGTTGCGAAACGCTCGCGTTGCGAAACAACGGCGTTTCGGTAAGTCTACCGCGCCGACCGGCAGGTGTCAACTCCGCCCGTACGCCCATGGCGGGGCAGCGCTGCTCAATCGACCACCGTCCCTCGCGCCTGCAGCTCCCGCCGCAACGCCGTGCCGTCCACCTGCCGCGGCGCGATTCCCTCCGCTGCACACCAGGCTGCCGCCAGACCGGCGGCTTCGCCCATGGCAGTGCAATTGCCGGTGACGCGGTAGGAGGCGTGCGCTTCATGGGTGCCGGAGATGCAGCGGCCGGCGGTGAGGAGCTGGTCGATCTGCCTGGGCACAAGGCTGCGGTACGGGACGTGATACGGCTGGATCCGTGGGCGTTTGCTGCGGTCGTCTTCGCCGGGAAACAGCGGGTGGATGTCGACCGGGAAGCTCACGAGGCAGATACCGTCGTCGTGCCGCCAACCTTCGAGCAGGTCGTCCAACGACACGACGTACTCGCCCATGACCCGGCGCGTCTCGCGGACACCAAGCTGCTCCGCTGTCGAGACCAAGCGCGCTTCGCTCAACTCCGGGACGTGGCGAAACAGCTCTGCGACCTGCATCGCCTCGCGGCGCGCGGCTCGGCATGCCTCGGAGAGCTGGCGCGCGTCGGTCGCGTCCATGCCGTACACGTGAACGAGCTGCGCGACAGCATCGCCCGGAGTTGGCAGGGGGATGATCCACGGGTGGGTGAATGGCGGCACCTCCGTGCCGAGTTGCCGGGCGGCTTCCTGCATGAGTCCGTAGAGGTGGTCCGGTCCTTGCTGCAGGAACCGGCAGTTGCTCAGCCGGAACATGAGCGTCTGCGGCTGCATGAGGCCGTCTTCGGGGCGGCCCTTCTCGAACGGCGCTCCCGCCCGGGCAGCGACGTCGCCATCGCCGGTGCAGTCGATGACCACCTTCGCCAGGACGGCGCCGTGACCCGATTTGCTCTCCACCACGATCCCGCGGATCTCTGAACCGTCGCCGCCCAGAACGGCGTCCGCGATCCACGAGTGGAGCAGCACGTCGACACCAGCGGCTTCCAGCAGTTCGTCGAGCAGGAGCTTCATCGGCTCGATGTCGAAGCACGTCAGGAAGCCGGGCCGCACCGGATCGTCGCGCCACGCCTGCCGCTCGGCCAGCTTGCCGATGAGTTCCCGGATGATCCCGCCCTTGTTGGCGTGGTCGAACAGCGGGTTGACCAGCCCGGTCGTCCACAGCCCGCCGAGGCTGCCGTACCGTTCGACCAACACCGTCTTCGCCCCCGCGCGCGCGGCCGACAACGCGGCGCCCACACCCGCCGGACCGCCGCCGGCGACAACCACGTCGGCTTCTGCAATGACGGGGGTCTGCTTCACTGGCTCGGTGATCGTTTTCATAGCGCTTGCTCGAACTGTGGATTCGCAGCCCTTTGAGACCTTCCGCTCGCGCCCGCAGGGCGCGCGGCGTTTCGGGGCGGTCGGAGACCTGCCCCGAGCTAGTGCTTGCTCGCACCGTCCTGTCGTCTGTCATAGCCGAAACGCGCCCGCCGCAGATCCTCACTCACCACACCGCCGGCACATACGTGAAGTAGCCCCACAGGAACACCAGCAGCACGAGCCCGTACGCCCCCCAGAACGTCTGCTTGTTGGGGCGGCGCCAACCGCGCGTCTCATGCAGGCGATAGAGGAGAGACTGGAGCAGGACGGCAGGGAGGACTGCGATCAACGCCACTGCCACCACCTCCGGCAGCGACGCTTGGATCGCGCGCCCCTTCTCCTTCACGTCCGCCAGATGGTCGTAGACTTCTTCCGCTTGCTCAAGGCGTTTGAGCTGGCTGTCGGTCAGGTGCAGACCGGTTCCATCGGCAGTTGACTGCGCAGCCTTGATCTCGTCTTCGTCGAGAGCGCCATCGCCGGTGGAGTCGAACCGGCGGAGATCGATACCGGCGCCCTTCGAGGACTTGGTGGACCTGGGGCCAACGCCGAGTGCCCGCAGTTTGGCGCGGACCGCCTCCTGCTCGCGCTCGTTGAGTTGACGGTCCCCATCCTTATCGAAGCGCTCGAAGAGCAGCTTGCGCAGGCGCGCGGCTCTGTCCGCGTTCCCCTGCTGTGCCCAGCCGAACGAAACAGCGGCCAACGCGAACAACGGGACCCACCACCTGCGGTGGAGGACAAACCCGGAATCTGTAATCGCGGATCGCAAACGGCTCGCCCGAGGGCGCTCACTCCATCTCCAGGAAGCCCGTGGCCGGACAGAGCAGTGTCAGCTCGTGCGGACCGCCGGAGGTCTCGACGAGCACTTGGTCGCGCGCGGGCGCTTCGAGCCCGCCACGGCGGAGGTGCCTCTCGATGAAGGCGGGCAGCGCCCGCATGGCCGCCTCCAGTAGCTCCAGCTCACCGCAGAGCGGTCGGCGGAACACTGAGCCGGGCTCGACGCGCATAAACACCGGATACGCCTCCTTGCCGGCGACGGGCCACTTGTGCACGACCAGGTCGTGGTGGTCGTCCGGCGGCAGGTAGTCGACTGCGTCGAAGTTGACGTTTAAGGCGCGGGCGGACTCCAGTCGAGAGCCATCGTCGCTGTCAGCTCTGGCGTACAGCGCCCCCAAGTCTTCGAGCGTGTCGAAGAGGACCAGACCGTAGTTGATCCCTCCATTCCCCATCACAACCGCCACGCAGGAGCCTTCGGGCGCCAGTGCCGAGCGGATCTCGATGGGCAGGTCGTCGCCGATCCAGCGCCACGGTGCCCCGCGGTGGAAGTCTGCAGCGGCGCCAAAGGCTCTGTGCACTGCCGCCGCCGTAACCCCGGGCGTCCGCAGCAGCCCGGGGGGAGCGTCGTCCTCGCCCATCGCCTCCTCCATCTCGTCGACGACGTCCTCCACGTTTGGGAGCGACGACACCAGTTCCAGCTCGATTGCGAGCCGGTCGGAAACGGCGATGAGCTCCGCCAGCAAGGCGGCTTCGTCCACCCGCACCAGCGCCGGCCGCCGCGGGTGTCCCACCATCGGGCGCACGCACGACTTCAGGAGCGAGTGCGCGCAGTCTGCCATCGTTGGCGTGTCGGAAGGCACCTCGGCTCGGAGCAGCGGGCCGCCTTGCTCCTGCACGCAGACGATCATGTGCGCTCGAGTAGGCACCCCGTTCTCATCCTGGAACCACGCCTCCAGCTCACGGGTCGCCAACTCCCACACTTCGGCCGACCGCGGCAGGGCGGCGACCTGCCCCACCTCGGCAGACACTTCCTCTCCCAGACTGGTCATGTTCCGTCCGCAGCACTCGCAAAACGCCTTGCCGCTCCGGCAGACGCAAGGCTGGCTCCGCAGCAGCTCCAGCCCACTGGCGACGAGATCCGGATTGGCGCTGAAAAACGCCAGCACGCCGGGGTCTCCCTCGACTACCTTCTGCATGAGCGCAGAGAGCATCGCTTCGTTAATCTCTGCAGTCACGTCTCGGAGCGGCCCTTCGCGCGCGCGGCCCCCAACACCAGCGAGCTTCCCGGCACCA
>Ga0100391_1006244_pt1 | contig 10803 bp, 6 predicted proteins | sample CryGeymeta201515_FD_81541 | JGI IMG/M metagenome (GOLD analysis project Ga0100391, IMG submission 81541) | Groundwater microbial communities from Crystal Geyser aquifers in Utah, USA - Crystal Geyser metaG 2015-15 | ecosystem: Environmental > Aquatic > Deep subsurface > Groundwater | place: USA...
GTCATGAAGGCTTAGGTGGTTTAGATGTGTTTAGAAGTAATATGGTAAACGGTGTATTTGATAAACCCGTTAACCTAGGAAACACCATAAACAGCAATGTTGATGATTTTGCTTATGTAATAAAAGAAAAAGACGATAAAGGTTTTGTCTCTTCAAACAGAACAGGTTACGACAGGATTTATGGATTTGCTAGAGAGGAAAACATCTTAACCAAATATCAAGTAGAAGGTATTGTACAAGATAAAAACAGCAAAGCATTATTAGCGGGTTCATTAGTAACCTTATTTAACGAAGCAGGAAATGTTATTCAAGACTCAATTGTGGGTGATGATGCTTATTATTTATTTAAAATAGAGCCTAATAAAAAGTATAAAGTACGCGGAACACGTAAAGCGTATATTCCTCAAGATGTTGAGTTTTCAACCGATACTCAAGGAAAAATCCAACACAACATCTACTTATCTTTAGAATCTTTTGCTGATGCAGAAGAACGTGTAAAAGAAAATGAAAAAGGCGATGTTCAAGTTGAGTTAGATAAAATTTTCTTTGATTTTGATAAATCTAAAATTCGTGATGATGCGGCCGTAACCTTAAATGTGTTGGTTGATTTAATGAAAAAATATCCAACCATGGACGTGGAAGTTTCAGCACATACCGATTCACGTGGACCAGATCAATACAATCTGGAATTATCTAAACGAAGAGCGGCTTCAACTTTAGAATACTTAGTAAGTCAAGGCATAGAAAGAAACCGATTGAAAAGTATAGGTTATGGAGAAATGCAACCCCTAAACGATTGTGTTAAAGAAGGTGTTTGCAAAGATGAAGAATATGATATTAACAGACGTTGTGAATTTACCATTTTAAATTAATCTGTCACTCTGAGCGCAGTGGAAGAGTCTCAATAAAATCTATAAAGCCTTTCTATTTTAGAAAGGCTTTATCTTTATATTTTTCTTTTGATATTCCTGCTCAGTTAGGAAGTTACTATAAGCTTAACAAGCAAAAAAAAAGGGGTACAAAAAGAAAACAATTCGTTGCATATATAGAAGTTTTTTTACACAGATCAGCTATAAAGACTAATTTTTGATGGTTTTCTTTAAAGGGGTATGGAAAAAACTGAAGTGGGATTCGGGATTAACCCAATAACACTTAATTAAAAAGAACATGACCGATTAATGAACCCCTTTTTACTTTTTTTAAACTGTAAACTTTAAATCTAAATATTGGCAAATAAAAAAAACCGTCTCGTATTTTGGTGTTGAGACGATTTCATTTTTTTTATTAAACCTAAATATTAGTCTTGTACTTGGAAAATAATAGGTAACGAATAAGGAACTGTTACGGGTTTTCCGCGTTGTTTTCCTGGTTTCATTTGTGGTAACAAACCAATAACTCTGGCGGCTTCCTTTTCTAATCCTGGATGCGGAGCTCTTGCACGAATACCTGTAATATTACCAGTTTTGTCTATTTTAAAAATAACATTGATACGTTGTCTTCCAGACAAACCTAATTCACTGGCCAATTCTGTATTAAATTTTTTGTTCACAAAATCAGATATCTTTTTAGACATACAAGCCTTTTTTGCATCGTTATTACCTGATTCACAACCTGGGAAAACAGGAACATTTTCGATAACTGCAAAAGGCACTTCTTCATCTTCTTCTATCTATTCAACGGCAACATCTTCCACTTCAACAATTTCGGTATCCTGATCAGATTCTGTAGATTCAATAACAGTTTCTTCAACTTCAACCTCATCTTCTACCACTTCAATTTGCTCGGGTGCAGCTGGCGGTGGCGGTGGCGGTGGCGGTGTTTGAAGTTGCTCCGTAATTGGAATTTCTTCTTCTAATTCTTCATCTAAGTTTAACTGACCGATATCGATAGCCGACTTATCATAAGTCTTATAATTGATAGCATAATTTGTAAGAAACAACATTAAAGCTAAACCAATTGCGAAATAAAGTGAACTGTTTCGTCCAACATTTGCTTTAGGATTTTTCTTAAGTTCCATATTTTAATTGTTTTTGTAGATTGCTAAAATAACTATTTATTTTTCAAAAAAACAAACCTTTATATTATTTTAATAAGTATTTGTTTTTCATGCCAATTCCAAATGCCGTTAACAATACACCCAAGCTGTTTGCAAACACATCATTAATATCTGATGATCTGTAGCTTGTAACGGTTCCTTGAAGTACTTCAATAATTATACCAAAACTAATAGATACAACAATTGCTAATATTAAGGCATTTGCTTTAGCCTTTTTAAAGTAAAAATAACATGTATTATACCATAAAATGGTTAAAACAACATAAGATAAAAAATGAAATATTTTATCTGCAAACGGAATTCCAACTTTATTTACGCTATTAAGTTGCACTAAACAAAGTGTGGCTAATGCTATTGAATATAAAATGGTAACTAAAAGATAATAGTTTTTAAGCACCAACCAATGTTTTGTATTCTTCTGCTGATAATAGATTCTCTGCTTGAGAAAGATCTGAACATTTTAATTTTATCATCCAACCGTTACCATAAGGGTCTGAGTTTACCATTTCAGGCTCATCTTCTAACGCTTCATTAAACTCAATAATTTCTCCAGACATTGGTAAAAATAAATCTGAAACCGTTTTAACAGCTTCTACTGTACCAAAAACTTCTTCTGCTTCAAGGGTTTCATCAACGGTTTCAACTTCAACATAAACAATATCACCTAATTCGCTTTGGGCAAAATCTGTAATTCCTATAGTTGCAATATGGCCTTCTATACTAACCCACTCATGATCTTTGGTGTACTTTAATTCGGATGGAATGTTCATTTTTTATATAAATTAATTTTGACAAATGTATTTATTCAAATCTTAAATTCAAATATTTATTGATTAATTCCCGAAATTATATCTAAGGGTTAAACCGGCCCTAATGGTAGTTTGCGGAAATGCTGTTGAAATGGCATACTCAGAGAATGCATAATCAAAATAAAAAATGCCCGTTAAGTTTTTGCTAAAGGTATAATCTGCTGAATATTTTAGTCCCCAAATAGTTTGACCAGAGGTTATCTGGTTGTTTTCTAAATCTAAATATCTGATAATGGTTTTATTGTCTCTTACAGAAATATCGGCTTTCATGTTTAAATCGCTTACAACGCGTTTTCTTGGGCCAGCTAGATTGGATTTGATTCTAACATCTTTAATGCGATAGCCTAAGCCTAAAATATATTCCTTGCCTTGAATTTCTGTCATTAAATTGTTATCAAAACTTAATGATAATAAGCGGTCTTTTTTAATTTCGGCAAGAATTTTTATGGAATTTTTCATTTCAAAATCTACCCGAATTAGCGGACTGAACATTTCTGTTAGGTTAATATTGCTATATAGGGTTTCATTTTTATAATTACCTGATTGGTCTAATACATTATTGGGTTGACTGTTATAATCCACATTAAAATCAATCTCGTTAAAATCTAAATTGGATCTGAATTGATTTATGGTATAATTGGAGCGATACCCATGCGTTAAGGAGAATCGTTTAAACCGTTTTTTAAACCATGCAAACTTCATTAATCCGCCATATTTTATATCCCAATTAGGAATTGGCATATCTCTAAAAGCACGTGTTTTAACCTTACTTGGATCTTGACCTGAATAGGCCGCTAAAAATGATGGTATAAGGACTGCTTGACTATTTTTTCCAAATCCTTTTGGATAACCGCTTACATCAATATTATCAGGATTATTTAAATTTACGCCATTTTCTAGGGCCAATCTTTGTGCTATCTTTAGTCTATTTGACCTAAAGTCATCAAAGGCTTTTGACATGTTTTCGTCACTTTTACTAAAGGCAGTTTTAATTAAAATGGTCGAGATATTGAAATTACCAAAGGTATTGGGTGTTAACGATTCGTATTCATAGTTGCCATCAATTAAATTTACCCTAAAATTCTCAGAATAGTTTTCATAATATGTTCTGTTTCCAATAAGATCTATTTTTAAATCTTTAACAGGTTCTAAGCTAGCCGACACATCTAGCTGTTGGCTATTGGTTTCTGTATATTGCTGGTTAAAATCTGGGAAAACCGTTAGCCATCCATTCCTAGCGGCCAAAAATCTTATATCACTTTGACTACCAAACGTGTATCCCAATGTAGGTTTTGCGGTTCCTATAAATCCTGGCGTTTGTAAATAACCCGGTAAAAATGTGCCGTTATTTTCAGAGTAATTTACCTGAATTCTTTTTATGGTGGTTAAAATATCGATACCAGCATTTATAAGTTTGGTTGCTCCTTTTTTTTGTTTTTTATTTTTGGGCTTGAGCCTGTATTGGCTCCTGGAGGGGCACCAGTAGTTCTAGCTCTTACAGTGGTTACCGGCTTTTTTGTTAAACCAATATACTTATACAACTTGTTCATATCAAACGTTGTATTAATAGTATGTGTGTTGGCGTTTTGAATGGTGTTCCCTAAATCGTAAGTTTGCCCATCCAACTCTATATTTCCCAATAAGTCTGAACCTTTTTGCCATTGAAAATCTCCGCTGTATTGATAAGTAGCATTAATAAAACTAAAGGTTGGAATTTTATTTAAGGGCAATTCATAAGTAATGCCTAACTGTTGAAATTGCCGGTTTGGATCGCCAAAATCAAAAAAACCATCCCAAACATCAAGGGTTGGGTCTTGTTCGCCATTAATGATACCGTCTTTAAAATAATTTCTAACAATGTTATTGTTTGAAGCTGAGAAATTTAGCTGCAGGGCTTTGGTAAGATTAAAATTAATGGTGTATTGAAAATCGAACGTATAATTTCTTCTGAATAATTCTTCAATTCCAATATTATTCCCGCCCAATTCAACTTCTCTAAATCTTTGACTGTTAAATTGCCTGTTGATGTCTGAGTTTACCGTAAAACTGGTTGGTAATAGGTTAAAATTAATATCCTTAAAAATCTTCCAATATTTACCGTTAAACAATGAATCGTTTTTCTTAAAGGGCTCAATAGTTTTTGGATTGAAATTAAAAGCATAGTTGGCGCCAACCCTTACGTTTTTGTTTACTGAGTTTTCTATCTCGAAATCCCTGTGTTCTACTTTATTATAAGAATAATTCAAGGTAAGGTTTTCAACATCATAAAAACGAGGTGTTTTATCTGTGGTCCTGTTTTTTCTTACCCCAATAAAATTAATGCTTTGCCTTTTGGTATAGTCTTCAGATTGTTCTTTAATGAGCTCCTTTTCGGCATTTGAATTGGCGGCATCTAATCTTGAATTTAAGGTAAGATCTTTATAAAATTGGTCATATTTAGGGGTAATCAATTCTTCACTCTGTCCGTAGTTAAATGGAATTTGAATGCCCCATTTTTTTGGCAATAATTGTCCAACGTTAACATTGGTTACTACATCATATTGTTTTACATCTTCTAGGCTACGCTGAGTTGGACCTTGCTCTAACGATCCAAATCCAGAAGTACTTTGTCTTCCTGTGGCGCTAATGTTCATAAAATCTGCAACATTGGCATCCATACTTACCACAGCAGCCCAACCGCCTTCATTATCCATATCGGATAATCGCAATTCGTTAAACCAAACGCTAGCGCAAACATCGCTATCGGCTGTGCCATTTTTTAATCCAACCATTAGGGTTCTAATATCTCCAAAATTTGGGTTTCCTTTAATAGCCACTCTATGTTGCCCGGAAATATAATTTGAAAATGGGTCTCCAATGATTGGAACAGCTTCTCCATTGATAACATCATAAAACGTTGGGTCTAAATTTGATAAGGTCCCGTCTGAAATACCTAAGGCTTTTATTTGTGCTAATATGTTAAGCGGTAAATTAATTTCATTATCTTTTGGCCAAAGTTCATCTCGTGAAATTCCGGTAGATACTTGTAATGGTATTTCAATTTGATAATAATTTTCGGTTAAATCATTACCCATTCTAATAAAACCAATTAAATCATTGCTTGATAAACTTCCTGTTTCTACTTCTTCGGCATGTATAAACATTCTTATACGCTTATATTGGCGCATGTCTATGTTTATATTTTTATAAACCGCTTTAGAATCTTCGGTTTCAAGATTACAAACATTCACAACCAAGGACTGTTCATTTTGGGCAACCACCGTATTATTATTGAACAATTCTTCGGGCTCTATGCCTGGTGGTCTTTGGTAGCTTCCTTCATTTTCAATAGTGCCAATAATGCCAACAGTAAAATCTGTTTGTGGGTCGTCTGGTGTTGGGTCATTCTTATCTAATGCTTGAGTAAACCGTCTCCAATCGCTTCTTACCAAGTCTATCGTACCAAAACGAAACACGGTACTTTGAGTAAACTCTTTTAAATAAACTCTTGCAAAACGCACCGATCTTAAATCTGATATACCACCAACAGCACTGACATGACTGCCTTGCACAGGAATTCTAATTTGATACCATCTTACATCTACACTGTTGCCATTTGGCAATGCTCTGGGCCTTAATTTAAAATCTTTTATAAAATCTTTTAAAGGATTTGAAGGTGACAGATTGTCAAATTCTTCTTTTGTTTCTGGTAAATTTGTTCTGTTTATTTCAAGCTCATATTCAAAATAACTATCAATGGTGTTCATGGTATTATCACGATTGATATCTTCTACATCGGGTTGCGTATTGGCCCCTCTATCGGTATCTGTAAAAGTGTCTGGTGTATTTCCTTCAACCCCATTATATTCTTTATAGCGGTCGAAAATATTTCCTTGAGCATTTAAGAAGTATGTGTAATTGTCTTTTGCTGGATCTTCTCCAAAAGTGGCTCCAAAAGCAGCAATTTCTTCACTATCATTATAACCATCATAACCAACATCTTGATTGGCTCTTTCTTGCCCAGTAGTATCAAAGGCATAAATCAATGATTGGTTTTGTGGTATTACTGTTCCCCAAGTTGTGACTGGCAACAAGGATTTGTTACCATCTTGTGGCAAGCCATTTTCATATAGTTTTCTTCCGTCTTTAATAATATCTTCTGAAATATTCCCAAGATTAAACACTAATTTTCCGCCTGGATTTGTTGGATTGTCCTGAAATGGATCTTGTAACCAGAATTCTATATATTCTACATTAGCTTGCTCTAAATCTGTGGAAGTTAATTGTCGGGTAATCCCTGCCCAACTTTCTAATGGGTTGTCTATAATACCATCTGCTGCAGAGGCTTCAAAATTATAAGGCCCTCTTTCTTCAGGGTAATATGCTAAATCTAGGGTATTTAAAACTGAGTTTTGACCTGCCACTAAATCTCTTTCTGGAAATAACTCATTAATAAAAACACGACTTGTAAATAAATTTGAAACATCATCGTCAGAAACATCGTTGGGTCTTTGACTACTGTAAAAAATAGGATCGATGGTGTACCAGTTTAATTGAGCTCTTTGATAACCGTTTTGAACACCATTATCATCTTCATCAGGATTCGATGCAACGCCCAAACCTAAAGGTCTGCTGGATAAAAACCATGATTGTTGCGATTTTAAATCGATGGCATTTTGTGAGCCTTCAAAATCATCAATATAAGAGGTAGATTCGCCATTGAGATTGGTTCCTTTAGGAGCTCCAGGTGCTAAATAGGCAAACTCACCTCTTAGTGAGAGATTAGATTCTACATCGGTATCAATATTTGGTAGCTTATTAACTAAGCGTGTTAAAAAAGGGACTTTAGTGGCATAATTTCCATTAAGTCCAAAAATGGTGTTGTTGATAGGTTCTGTACCAAAATTGGCTTTTTGGGTAATGGGCCGTTCGTTTAAATTTAAAAGCGTTGCACCTAGTACAAAGTTTTCATTAAACTTGTGTTCAACATTTAATCCTGTAAACCGTCTTGTTTGCTGGCCAAAAACCGCATTATTTTCTGTAGTTACCTGAATAGGAGTATTAGAAGCTTTAAGGGCTGGATCTAAAATTTGAACTCTACCCAATTGATAATCTACTGTATAATCAATACCTTCAACTAAAACTCTTCCGCCAGCAGTTACTTTAACCGATCCTCTTGGAACATTGAATGCACCTATTGGAATTCCGTCGCCACTTTCAGATTTATAACGTCCTTTTAATTTGAACTTGTTTTTTTCAATTTCTTCTAAAGCGGCCGTTTTGGTGCTTTTGTAAAGAATGTCATAGACATATTTTTGTTGATTAGCGTTATAAGTAGATTTGTTATCGTAATCTTCATTTACGTTTAATAAAAGCTTATTGAAGAGGTGTTTACCGAAAGGTTCTGCACTTGTAAAAATTATTTTACCGTTTTGTGGGATGACCGTTATTCCTGGTACAAAGTCAAAAAAACCATCGCCATTGGTTTGTGGGTCATTGTTAAAATTTAACTTATCTAAATTAAAGACCCGCAACAAAGGGGTTTCTTGTAAGTTATTTTGGTTTGGTCCTGGCGTTGGAAAAGGTGTTCCACTAACGGGCGTAATAAAATTTAAAGGCGATGCTTCGTTGTAAAAAATGTTTAGTTTAAAATCGTCTTGACTTAATTGGTAGGCTCCGGTATCATAAATGTTTTTCATCATTAAATCCCATACAGGTTGATCTACATTAGTGATACTGCTTTTTAAAAGTTTTAAAACCAAATTGCTATTAATTACAGAAGTTACCTGACCCGATGTATTTGTAGTAACATTCGTAGCATCTACCCCATCGTTGGCAAATTCTCCCACTTGATACACTTGACCGCCAACGGTAAATTGAAAAGCAACGGCCAATACCTCATCATTATTTAAGCGTTGGTTTAACGAAATATAGCCTAAATCTTTATTAAGTATGAATTCCTGTCCTTCAATGAGTTTTCTAGCATTTTCTAATTTAGCATAATCAAATCCTTCTTTGACATTAGAAACTAAAATGCCTGATTGTACAGTTGCAACATCTCTAATGGCATTGGTAAGTTGTGAACCACCACCACCAATATTGGTAGGGTCAAAATCATTATTGGGGTTATCGGGAAAAGATCCAAAACCTGCATTAACAAACCCTGCGGGAGGCGTTTGTAAGCCAATGACATCGGTTTCTCCCAAGTCTTGAAAAGCCACAACATTTCTAATGTTATCGGTTCTGTTACTTCTATTGGTAACCCAAACTTCTAATCTGGTTATTTGTAATCCGCCATTGTTAAAATATGGGTACGTAGCTAAAGACTTGTCATAAGTATTTCTAAAATACTGTGCTAAAAAGAAGTGTCTGTTTTCATCATAATCTCTTATAAACAGTTCAAATTCTTGCAAGGTACCACCACCTTGAGCAACTACGGTACTAGCTTGTGATTTTTGTTCAGAAAACACCCCGGTAACTGTTGTTTTTCCAAATTGCAATTGCGCTTTTACACCAAATAAACTTTGTGCACCCGTTATTAAGGAACTATTTAATGGCATACTTACATTACCCACTTCTATTTTTTGAATGATGTCATCTTCGGTTGGTGTGTATTCTAGTTTTATAAGGTTTTGAAAATCAAATGTTGACTGTGTATCGTAATTGGCAGTTACTTGCAGACGCGTTCCTACTTTACCCAATAAACTTAAACTGATTCGCTGATCGAAATCGAACGTAAAATTGCTTCTGTTTCTTGGAGAGAATGATGGATTGTCTTGTTTTGAAAAAAGAACACCTAAATCCATTTCAACCGATCCTTGTGGAATGACATCAATATTATTACCTCCAAAAATGGTTTCAAAGAGATCTGATTTTACATAAAATCCGGGCAGTAAGTTTTTTTGCTCGTCTTTAGCGCCATCTTTTTTACCATCAAAAGCATCAATTTTTTGTTTGTAATAAGATCTTAAATTTTCTTTGGCAACTAACTCTTGGAACTCTTTTGGTGTTAATATGATGGGATAGTTTATATTAAATTTTCCTATTGTTTCGGTGTAAATATATCTATCTGTAATAGGATCGTAGGTGTATTTTGATTGAATACTGTTAGGGTTTGGTAATTTAATTTTTCCTAATTGAAATCCTGTCTGGGTAGAATCTTGTGTTGGTTCTTGTGCCCATCCACTCAATGAAAACATCATTACAAAGGATAAAAAAAGATATCTTTTAATTACTTTATTAAAGCGTTGTTTGGCGGTATTCAAAATCAATTATAAAATTTTTAAAGCTTGCTTAATGATAGTCTCAACAGATGCATCTGGTTGAGAAATTATAATTTTATCAACAACACGTTCTGCCTGTTTTTTTACAAAGCCAAGAACTTCTAACGCAGATAACGCCTCATTTTTATTGGTATTGTCTTTATTAACAGAAACTTCATCAAGATCGTAAATTTTTAAAACTTTATCCTTTAGTTCAATGATAACACGTTGAGCTGTTTTTAGGCCAATTCCTTTAATGGATTGAATTAAGGCTACATCTCCAATAGCAATGCTTTCCCTTACCTGTTTAGGCGTTAAAGAAGACAACATGGTTCTGGCAATATTGCTCCCAATACCACTTACAGAAATTAAAAGTCTAAAAATTTCACGTTCTGCCAAGGATGAAAACCCATATAAGGTATGAGAATCTTCTTTCACTTGTAAATGTGTATAAAGTTTCAACAATTCATTGTCCGGAATTTGAGAATAGGTATGTAATGAAATGTTGAGCTTATAGCCAACACCATTGCAATCAATAACGACATCTGTTGGATTTTTTTCTATAAGTTTTCCTTGAATATGTGTTATCATGAAGCCTGATTAGTTAGCCTTTCAAAAGTAATAAAATTATTGGCATTTCAAATTACTTAGTTTTGCTCTTTTCCTGTTCCCACTTTTCCTTGTTTTGAGCATCAAC
>Ga0100391_1006276_pt1 | contig 10778 bp, 7 predicted proteins | sample CryGeymeta201515_FD_81541 | JGI IMG/M metagenome (GOLD analysis project Ga0100391, IMG submission 81541) | Groundwater microbial communities from Crystal Geyser aquifers in Utah, USA - Crystal Geyser metaG 2015-15 | ecosystem: Environmental > Aquatic > Deep subsurface > Groundwater | place: USA...
ATTATTGTATTTTCGGCTGTTGAAATACTTACACATATTAATATTCCTAATTACTTTATAATAAATATATGTATTCCTGTAGATGATAAAAATCAATATAAATATAATACTGGAAAGGCTTGATGTGTTGGGCCTTCTTTTGTAAACCCCACATAGATTTAGAGAACTTGTGAATATTGTAAAATTCACCTCCCTCGTCCAAGCAAAATCTACTTTCGTAATTAGATAAAAGTCATCCGTTATAACGGATTACATTATTTATTACCAGGTACCAGGTAGTGCACTGTATTCAGTATGACAGTTTGATGCTTTGGCTCGCACACTTCCTCCATTCAACCTTGAACTCAATGTCCACGCTGTTCAAACAGCTGATGAAGCTGGAAAAAAGTTCGTAGACATGCGAAATGCGAACCACATTATCTCGTCTCCAAAGTAATACAATAAACACTGTGAGGGTTCACCATTATCTGGAACTTGAAAGTTGCGAGGAAGTCGCAGTGGATACTCTCGCCATATGCGAAGCTGCTGGAGCTGGAGCACAGCGATTTGCTAAGAAAACTGCATTTGCGGCCATTTTTTTGTAACACAACTGAAACTCCCTTAGGAAAACAATGACAGCGGACAGCGGCTAGTAGGGTTCAGCTGACAATGACAAAAAAGAACACCCATCACTATCGGCCGTTCCACCCGAGCCCAGTGGAGGTGGGCGAGGTAACAGCAATCATGACCATGAAAGATCGAACATATTCACTTCGAAGATTGGTAGGTTTCGATCTCCTTGAATCAATGGATGGTTGCTAGTTTCAAGATTTTCCAAAAATGCTTGGCAATAAGCGCCGCGGGTGTGTCGAAAAGACTAGCAGAGTTGGTTCTTGGGAAGGCCAAAAGCATGTCCAGCTTGAGTGGATAAACGAGTTTGATTTAGCATTTTAGCATTTTACATCATGCAGTACTATTTCTAAAGCTATATTAGCAGTACAATCGACCATTCAAGCAGCTGGGAGGCTCAGGCCTTTGGTTGCTTTTCCCTTCCTTGCATTGTCGGTGGCGATGACATATACGGACGTTTCGCTCCTGTGAACAAAACACTGTGCATTGTCGAACTATCAATTCCATTTGGCGGATGTTGGCTAAAGGCTGTAACAGAAGCAGCAGCAAGCATAGCCGGATGACTTGCTACTGTTGCTGTTCCTATAGCACCGAAAGCATTTGATAGAGATGGTGGCGATCCAACGTAACTGGCACCTTGGAATGCACTTCTTTCTTGTCCTGGAGTGATGGCTACCCGGCGAAAGACGGCTGTGTTGTCATGGTCGCTGTCGTCTACGTCATTATTGCTACGACTGTTGTTGCTGTTGTTGCCTACATCGTCGTAGTCAATTTCCATGTTGGTGTCGTTGATGTTTTGTATTTTACTGCTATTGAAATTGTTGGTTTCGCTGCAATTACTCCAAGATCCCGGTGTTTCTCGCAACAAACCGTACAGTATGGATTGACCATCGCAGGAACGTCCCTGAAAAATAACATTATCATTTTGCGCTTGCAACAAGATCTGTACCAACGTTTCCAAATGTACGTCGTTCCCTCGAACGAAAGCCCGCCCCAAACGATTGAGAGTGGTCCAGTACTGGATGCGGGAATATTCTTCGCCCAATTGTCCCGTAAAACTTACTGTCGCAGCTTTTTGTAGCGTTACGTTTCCCCACGCCAATACTTGACTTAATAGTAAACACTGTGAGGAGTGATTGCTGTGCTGTTGTTGAGATGGTGAGTGTGATGGTGGCGTTTTCACCACCAGTTCGTTGAGAACCAGCTGTCGAAGTGACGTATTGCCCCGGAGTGCTTGGTACAGGATAGACAGCTGTAACGGAAATCCATCCACTTTGAGAGATTGCAATGTTCCATGTCGCAACAAAGAGGCCAACGGTTGCGTTAAGTTTCGCACTTCCTGTGGATGATAATCGACGGATATGCTGAGCACTGTCAAATTTGTCAGATTCTGTACCATGTGTCCAATGAGATCTGCTGCTTCCTGTTGCATTGTCATCCCATTCATAATCGATGTTGCTGTTGTTGGTGGTGCTGTTGTTGGTGGTGCTGGTGCTGGTGGTGGTGGTGGTGCTGGTGGTTGGTATTTGCGAGCCCGAAGTATCAATGTTCTCAAGTTCCCAACAACCGATGGGTACCGACACGCTGTGACGAAACTGATCCAAGCATGTAAATGCCATTGTGGTGGTACCAGTTCCAAGTGCTGCAATTGCGGCAACACTTTCGTCAATGCCTGTGCGTGATCCGGTAATACCGTATCTTCCGCGAAGCATCCAATGGGAAATTGGAGCGACGTGACGTGTGGTGGTACGTGACTGAGTATACATTCCATGAGTTGTCGAGAACAGTGACGAAGAGAAAAAACTTGAAATACTGGTGGAGCCGAAACGGGCGCCTTGAGTACGGTAGATTCCGGATACAGTTGGAGCAATGCCTGCGCTCCCTCCAACGCTGGAGCAACACCTCTGTATTCCAACAGCAAATGCAGGGGCAAATATCCTCGCTGATTTCGAACCCGAGTAGCCTCTGGAAAGGCCTGTGCCAGCATGGCAATAATGTCTCCCTCTGTTTGTCGGACACTGCAGGCCAAGTGCAACGGGTAACCGTCCAAGCAGTACAGGTACTCTCCATTGCTGCTGCTGCTGCTGTTGTTGTGACATTGTACGGCTTGGGGAAAACGTTCGAGAAAGTTCTGAATGACTTCCACGTTGGCTTTATTGGAGATTAAAAATTGAAACGGCGACAACAGTAAATCCTGTCGGTGTGTAGGAAAGCGCTGGGTAGCCAGCGACGGATGACGGCGACACAGATCCAGTACGAGTTGATTGGGCGCAGCTTCGGCCTGAGCACAGCGCGTCGCAGTCGCTGCATAGGACAAGACCGGTCGAATGATGCGACGCAGTAAGGATTCCGCTTTTTGTAAAGGGTCGTGATGGCGTTTACTGCTGTTGCTGTTGCTGTGGCTGTGGCTGTCGCTGTGGCTGTTGCTTCTTCTTCTGCTGCTTCTTCTTCTGTTACCGGTACTCCTTTTGCCAGTCGTGTCGTCGTGCTCGTATTCGTCTCTTGCGTCCATACTACTACTACCAGTACTACTAGCCAATGGTATTACTATGGGCATCTCGTGGTGTTCAGCATCGTTAGCATCATTACCAGCATCGTCAGCATCACCAGCATCGTCAATCAACTTCAACTCTTCCTCATGAATCGCAAACGATGACATTGTCGATGCTCTACAAGTGGGTGATGGAAGGTGGAAGGAGTGCAGGTAGCAGCGGTTTTACCCTTTTTAGTTATTACGAGTAGTAGACTAGTCGAGTCAGCCGGACTGTAGTATGGTGCGGTGCTCTCAACTCTCAATACTACCGTAGGAATAATAGAATTAATAATAGTAATAATAATTAAATACAATATTGACAATGATAGACGACGAAGACGTTCCTGTTTTATTATTTGCACCTCCACTTCTACCAAGCAACGATGACTTTACTACCAGAGTAGTACTCTAGCTACCTGGTAGTACTCTAGCTACTACTAGCCTACTACTGTAGCTAGTAGAGAGGAGTACCACCACCATACTACTTAGTACTAGTTTACTAGTAGGTACCAGCCAGTATTAGTACTCCACCTGGTAGTAGCAACAACATTAGACCTGCTACTGCTAGCTATGTTAGCTTCAGTACTAGCTACCTGGTACAGTACTACCGTACCAGGTACGACTAGTACTAGAGTAGATGCTTCTGTTTGGCGTCTTCCCGAGTATTATGAAGCACTGTCTTAAAAATAATTGTCAAACAGATTTTAAGAAAGGAGACATTGAACAATAATTAACTTCGTACCAGGTATCAAATACCACTAGCAGGTACTAGCTAGACTAGTCTACTACCAGTATGATACTAGCTAGAGGGCAGGTGTACGCATTCTTTACCAGTGAGTCCGTACCAGTAATCCAAAAACAACAACAAAAAGAAAGTCCTAAAAAATGATAATAATATCCTTCATTCTTCATTCCTATCAATCACAACATTTAGGAAACCAACAGCAACAGCATCATCATCAACAACAGCAACATCACCATGAGATATCCTTGCCCGATCCTCTCATCTCTCACCATACTGCTACAGCTTCTTCTTCTTGTAGACATCTTCGCTGTAGTAGTGGTATTGAGTGTCTTATCGGAAGATGGGGTTACTACAGGAACGTATGGTGCAGATGCGGTAGGTGCCAAGTGCCAGTGCCAAGTAGTACCGACTCCCCGTACCCCGTAGTGTGCTCGGAAAGGCGAGAGCAGAGGCACTGGTGTATCAGCATTGTTTGACGTGTTTAATTCATCAAAATCAATTCAAATTTCACGTATTGTACATGGTACTCTCTGACTCTGACTCTAACTCTACGCCTTACGCCTACCTTGCTCTAATCCTGTATCTTGTGTGTACTATGTACCCCTTTTTTCTTCTCTTCATTATAATCGTAGTCTTTTCCCATGCATCACGCATCTGTTTCAACCGACTCGAACAATATTCTGGGACCCGAAAAGCAGCAGAAGCTTTACGACGAACACATGAAAGGTTGTTCAGACTATTATCATTACAATAGTAGTAGTAGTAGTAGTAGCAGCAGCAGTAGCAGCAGCAGCAGCAGTAGTAGTAGCAGCAGCAGCAGTAGAGGTAGTAATGATCACGAAAATAAATGCTGGCAAATTGAAAACGAACGACGGAAAATGAACTTACGACAACCACAGAGCATGTACAATTACAGTCAAAATGGTTTCGTTAAGGTCCGTGCACCAGCAATGGTATGGAAATTGGTTCAACAGTTTTGGCAAAACAATCGACACAACGAACGTCAAGAAGAAGCATGGAATGCGGGAAGTATATTTGTCAATCATTGGGATGTTCCAGCATATTTTGTAGATATTGATAACAAGACCCTTGTAGGTGGTGGACCTTTATTGAAACAACAAATTTGGAATGCTGCAAGGAATACACTCCAAGAATGGACAGGATATCACCTAGCGGATTGTACGTGTTATGGTATACGAGTTTACCAACGAGGTGCTGTACTCGTTCCTCACGTTGATCGATTGCCCTTGGTCACAAGTGCCATTCTGAACGTCGATCAAGACATTGATGAGGATGAACCTTGGCCATTGGAAGTCATCGGACACGACGGTAAAGCGCACAACATCACCATGGTAAGGACATTATTTATTTTCGTGTGTGTATTTTACATCTGTGCGTGTCCAAATGAGTTAGTGTTGGTTTACTTTGCTTTTGTTGTTTTGAAAATGAGATTGTATGCGGGAAATGAAGCTCACAATTGAACCGAAAATAATTAATTGGTACCACTGCAGGTTCCAGGAGACATGATTCTGTACGAGTCACACTCAGTCATCCACGGGGTAAGAAATATTTTTTGCGTTCCTGTTTGATTTTTCTTAGCTGAAGGTTGTCGATGACTACTAATGCTAATTTTCTTTCTTATTCACATAACAACGAACGATCATTTTTATTCCAATAATTTGCAGCGCCCTTTTCCGCTGAAAGGACGCTTCATGGCCAATATTTTCATGCACTTTGAACCAGTTGCACCACTGTCGGACCCAAATCCCGTGTTTAAAAGTGATTTTCCGCCGTACATTATTCCTGGATCACCAGAAGAATCCAATTGGCGAATGCAAAATCCTAGTGGATGGTATGCTCATCAAACGAAACGGATAACTATGGGTACCACTGAAGCCCATCAGGCGGTGGGGTATGGAGATGTTTCCCATCTAACAAATGTCCTAAATCAACATCCATCGTATGTCAATGTCCACGACGAAGAATTTGGATGGACACCATTACACGAAGCAGTCAGGGCGCGACGGCTGGACCTGATCAGAGTCCTCATAGATCACGGTGCCGATATCAATGCCACAACCAAGAGTGGAGAGTCTGTGTTACAGTTGGCATATTACTATGTGAAAACGAATGATCCAGAATATCAATCCAACCCAGACCGTCATCCTATGATACAATATCTGTACGAGTTGGGAGCAAGCCGACTACCAGTGGTTGTCCCTGCGCAAGGACGCGATGAAGAATTGTAGGTCTACCAGCTAATGCATTTTATTGCATAGTAGTTGAATTACTTTTTCCGCTGTATGTGTACTCCGGTTCGGACCTGGTGCTGAAGGTATTTGGAACTTGTACTTCGAATGTTCGTGGAAAGGGAAGCTGGATTCTGGGAGGAATAGAATGACAAGTGACAAGGTGCCACTGGACATCGGTGTATCAATGTTTTTAAAAGGGGTTACGGACTTGGCAAATCATTTCAATCATTGTCCTACGGTATCTCGCCGTTGTCTTTACTGGTTGCACCTACTCTTGTCTAAATGACACCGACGCCATGGCTACATGCGCCTGGCTCCGAATGTGACGGTGGTGAATAATGACACTGAAGCCGCAACTCTTGCAAAATTTACACAATCCTTCAATTGCATTAAAGTGCAGAAGGTGCTCCTCTGCAAAAGCATCAACAACGCAAAAAAATCAACAGCACAAAACACCGGCTAGGTTGAGGATCCTTCATTCAATAAGTAATTGCCAGAATATCCCCCGTTGCAGAGGGATGAGCTAATAGAGCAGAGTAGACTATATATTTTAAACGTTCATTGCCTGTCAACACACCGGCGAGTAGGCATGTTTTTGCCGGTCTGTGTTGTCTTCTCACGACGACATAGACATAAGTTTCTTTTTCAATTTACTTTTCCGTTCAGTTTTTTCCCTCAAAAAATGAGATCATATTTTTTCATTCATCCATTTATTTTCTTCACAGTTGTGTCAGCAGAGCACACCATCATTATAACGAAAGGTGCAAAAAATCTCCTCACAGCTGCTTAAACATCCAATACTGAATCTCCTGGTGGCTCCCGAGGGTGATCGGTGTGTGAGTTTGCTGTCGTATCTTCTTCCACGGCAATGGGGCTTGATATCTTTCCTGCTGGCTCATCGTTCATGACTGGTTTTTTGGCAGCACCAGAACTGTTGAAGCAGTCCTTCTGGGCACCGTCAGCCCCACCATCTCCTTCCATCCAACGACGAACATAAAGAAAGGGCTGGTTTGGAACATCCGTCAAGTATGAAACGACAGATGCAGTCATCAAAATTGTTATGTTAATTACAGCGATAATGCCCGACGGTCCAGGAGCGCACTCAATCGTTTCTCCTTCTGTACAATCCTCGTCGGCGAATACGGAAAAAATAAGTACGGAACAAACAGCCGAAGAAATGACCAATCCGCGGCAAATATTCCAGATCAGTTGTTTGCGCCAGGTGACGCATCCTTCAATTGCAACCACCATAAACAAGGCAAGGGTATGAGCCATCCACCCCAAGATACCAAAAGCTCTTCCTCCCTTCAAGGCAGCCCCAACATCATCGCCGGGGGGAATGGCGTCACAGGAGTAACGATTGTCACCGTCGTAGGCTCCCCGAGAAAAGAATCCGACGTCTAGTCCATCATTGTAATCTCCGTATGAAGGATATACTCGGACAAACGTACAATGCTGCGGAAATGCGAGCAGTGAAATCCGTGAGCAACTGCCGAAACTTGTGGTCAGGTACAAGACCAGTTACCAACATTAAAGAACGAAATAATTGTAGAAGCACTTACAAACAATTCTACATTCCAAAAAATCCAAGAAAACAACAGGAGACTGGTCAATGCAAGTCTGATTACCATTATTTGGAGAGAAAGAGAGGTTAGAGTCGACGACCAAGGCAAAGCACAGTGGATGCACTACAACTCTATAATGTGGTAGTGTATACATATACTTCTTTTTTATGCACGTATATAGTATATTCTGTACCTCTTGCATCCAAAGGAGAGCGGTCCCTGATTGTTTTCGTCTTTGCAGCAGCAGCCCATGGCCAGTATTTTCAAGAAATTTTCGTGACAATTTTGGGTAATACCAGGATATGTTTTTATGAGAGAGAATGGGAGAGTGATTTGGAGAACCCAAGGAATGGAAATGAGACGTGGTGATGCAAACCTTCGAGTCGTGGCTAGTCTTGAATTGAAGTAGTACCCTGGCAGCAGTCGTGCGTGCGTACCGCCCCCCCTTAAGATATTTTTAGAGTTGCTTGGCTGGCGTCAATTAATTGGGCTTAAATAGCCAACATTGAAATAGTACCTGGTAATGAGAAAAAAGATGCCTTTGAAAGCAGAAAATTAAAGAGCTATTTTAGTCTCCCTGGCAATATTTTGTACTGTAGTAATTTGTGTGATCCAGTGACCTCCCTTAAATAATACTCAGCACGAAATACTTTGCTTATTAGTTGTACCACTACTACTACTACTACTACTTGGAACATTCTGGATTACTACATACAGGTACTGGTACCAGGGTCAGCTTTCTAGATTTCTCGTAGTTTCTACTCGTACGCACAAGTACTATTATTAGTAGAAGTGAAGCTAAGAAAAAAAACTTATATCAATCAATCGAGAAACATATGCATGAAAACTGCAGAAATTTGAAAACTAAAATGCCTCCTCGTCACTGCTGTGTCACTTCTTTTTCTTTTTCTCTTCTTTTTGTTTTTGCTTGCTTTGTCTCTGTGCTTGCTGGGTCCGCTTGCGGTGCTTGGCCTTGTCTGCATTCCGGTATTCTTCGCTCGCGTAGACTCCAGATTTAGCTCGTGCTTCTTGCAACTCGATGGGCACGCGATTTGGAAATCCGTACAACACTCGTCCCTCTTGACGCAATTTGACAGCTCCCAGTGGTGCATTGCGTGGCTTTAATATGTGCTTGGTCTCTGCGAGCGTTACCGGAACTCTTTGTTCCGTTCGTCCGTCACTGTAAAAGGCTGCCAGATTGGCCGCAAAGGCCAAACAATTCTCGGTCGGTTTGACGCTGCCCCTACGATCCAACACGAGAACGTGAGCACCCGGGGTACCTCTGGCGTGCATCCAAACGTCATCCCCCCGCGCTTGTGTCAAGCTCAAATACTCATTGCCGCGTCGATTTCGACCCACAAGAACGGTAGCTCCCGCAGGTGTGATCAATTTGCGAACGTTGGATGCAGGCGTACCCAGAGGTTCCTTCTTTTTCTTTTTCGTCAGCTGATGGCGTTGCTGCTGCTGTTGCTGTTGTTGTTGCTGTCGTTGAGAGTTGCTTCGTTTACTACTGTCTGGTTCTTTAAATTTGGTTTTATCCGCGGTTCTTATCAGTCGATCCTGTATCAGTGACATTCTACCCATCGTGGTGTCATTGCTGCTGATATCTGCCAATGCCACCAAATCTGATCGACAATCTTCTATTATCGAAGCAGCTTCTTCGACGTCTTCCAATAGGCTTTGAATCACTTTAGATCCTCGTTTGATTTTTCGTGCTTGAGCAAACAGGGCATCCGCTTCATCCGATGGCGATGCATAATTTTCAGTGTCCAAGATCAGTTCTACTTCTTTGTTTTGTTCCCAGTCCATGACAGTGTACACGTTCTCCTGTTTGTTGTTGTCGTCGTTAAAAAGATACAAATTGTTAACAATGAGTTGTGCTCGTGCAACTGTATCCTCGATCGTTCGTGCCTTGGTGGCTTCTTTTTCGAGAGACGTTTTCTTTTTGATCAAAGCTTTCTGAGCCTCATCGATGGCCTGCAGCCAAAGCTCGTATATCGACTCCTGCTCGTGGATGTTAAAGTCTTGAGAATCTTCTGGAAAATCGGACGTGTCGTTGTCGTTGTCATTGACGTTGTCATCGTCGTCTTTCGCGCTTGCTACATCGTCGTTATTTGTGTATTCTGCAGTGAAAGACAATTCTTGCTCTTCTTCTTCTTCTTCTTCTTCCCAAACATTATTGTTATTGTGTCTACTACTCTGCTGAAACTCTTTTACATTATCAATATCAATCCCTGCATCATCATCGCTGGTGCTGCTGCTGCTGCTGGTGGTGGTGGTAGTAGTAGCTGTTGTTGTTGTTGTTGCTGCTGTTGCGTCGCTGCTGCTGTACAATCGATGCAAATTACCCGGTACGTGCGTTGGTTTGACCAATGCTGCTTGATATCCTTTAATTAACCAACGCCATGACACTGGAGGACGATTACAAACAAACGACGGTGATGATAATGATGATGCTGATGTTCCCTTATAATGGTGAATTTTTTGGTTATTATTTGCAAACGCCGACGTTAAAGTTGGTTTGGAAAGGAGCACCGAGATCGGGATTTGAAAACAGGCATAAAAACCACAACTCCGCGTCACTACCAAAAAGAGAGTGACTGGAATTTGGAGTCTTGACATCCTTTGTAAGCTTCTTTTAATGCGCTGACTGCGTGAAGATTGAAGGCTGCGAAATTGGGCAAGAGAGAGACGAGAGAAGGAGACACACAACTTTAAACTGTACGAGTGCAATTCATACTAGATAGAGAATCATGTTATTATTTAATTTTTCTGTCTGGTCCGGGTTTTTTGCTGATGAGTTGGTTTAATACTGTAGCTAGACTACTACGACGTAGTAGCTACTACTCGTAGCTACTACTAGCTACTGTAGAGAACGTACTACTACTAGCTAGCTACAGTAGTAGTTTGGTCTACTACTAGTAGGTTAGTTCCAGTAGACTACTAGCTACTGTATTTGCTTGTACCTGGTACTCGAGTAGTAGAGAAATCTGTCAACTCGTTTTAGTGACAAGGGTAAATAATGGAAATAGAGTTAAGGTTGGAAATATTGATAATATTATTATTATTATGTA
>Ga0100391_1006283_pt1 | contig 10768 bp, 11 predicted proteins | sample CryGeymeta201515_FD_81541 | JGI IMG/M metagenome (GOLD analysis project Ga0100391, IMG submission 81541) | Groundwater microbial communities from Crystal Geyser aquifers in Utah, USA - Crystal Geyser metaG 2015-15 | ecosystem: Environmental > Aquatic > Deep subsurface > Groundwater | place: USA...
GAAAAATAATTTAACAACCTTAAAAATATAGAACTGCTTTTCCTGACAAAGAGCCATGTACGGTGAACTTCAATACCTTCAATTATTTCCTTTACTTTTCTTTTACCACGATACCCTTCATAAATTTCCTGATGTGGATAATTTGGTAACGCAGTTAAAACAACAATCTCATCGCCCATTTGCTTTAACCTAATAGCAAGCTCAGATAATCGGTTTTGAGGAGCACCAATTTCGGGAGGATAATATTGAGTGAGGAGGAGGATTTTCATTTCTATAACAGTTTAGAAAAAGTTTCTATTCTAGCTCCAATTGAAGAAGAATAGCCATCTGCAATTACAGTATTACTTCCAACTAAAGTTCCTATAGCCAAATGAACATTAGCACCAATTTTACATTCATGATCAACAACAACAGACACATTAACAATTGTATTTTCTCCAATAATTGAATCAGAACATACCACAGCATTTGCAAGGCAAACAACACCATTTTTAATAACTGCACTTTTTTCAATAATTGCAGTAGGATGAATAATTGTTGCCGGTAAAAGATATTTTAATGCTTCGTTATATATGTTTTCGCGAATTTTATTGTTTCCAATGGCAACAATAAAATAATCGGCAATATCTTTAGCTTTTATTAGACTATCCTGCGAAATAATTACTTTTATATTATTTATAACAACTTTTCCAACTTCTATTTTTGAATCAATAAATCCGACAACATCATATTGTCCACCTGACAAAATAGCTTCACATACCACTTTCCCATTTCCACCAGCCCCAATTATTACAATTTTTGGTTTCATATTAATAAATATCAAAGTTTAAATATTTTCTAGTTCCTTTATAGCATCAGAATAAGATATAAAAGTGTTATTCTGCTCTTTTACAAATTCAATAAGCCACACATACCATTTTTTCCAGTCATCAAAAGACGAATCGAAATATCTGTCGTGAAATAACACTGAAAAATACTGTAAGTTTTTACTTTCAGCTTCTTTAAATACTTCAATTGTTTTATTTTTCACTTCTTCTAGTGATTTCGATTGCCAAGGTTTTCCATTCTCAAATAGATAACCCTCCATCAAAGACAATGGAAATTCCCACATCTTTCCTATTTTATATGGATTACTAAGTGCGTATACTGATGAATCGAAGATATAACCAGCTTTTTCAAGGTTCAAAAAAGTATATTCATTTTGCCTCAAATAATGCATCCGTATCCCGAAACTATTTTTATCACTGCCATTTTCAAATAGCTGATATTCTTTCCTTATTTCTTCTTCATTGTCATAAGCTATTCCATGAACTCCAACATCAAAACCTTTGTCAAGAGCATATTTTATCCAAGGTTGTACTTTTTTGTTTGAATAAACCATTCCTTTACCTTTTGCCATTCCAAAGAAAAATGTAGCAGGTATATTATTTTCCTTATTAAACTTTATTATTTCTGGAATACGATGCCAGCAATTTGTAAATAAAACAAATAACCTTCTTAACCAAGAATGCATTGAAATCTTACCTGTAAGTAACTCAATACATGCTCGAACAATGAACTTAAAGACAACAAGATCGGCATAATGCTCAGTCACTTGCAAATGGTCAACATCATGCGAAATAATTATTTTCATTTCAGAATACTTGTCTTTTCTTGAATTTTAAAAGTACTTCGAGCATAAAACATGCCCTGTTGACAGTATAATACGGCACGATGTTACCACCAAATCCCCTGAAATACCTTTCAATGGACGGAACCATCGAACCTTCAAAATCGAAAATTTTTACTCCCGATCTTTTAGCATGCAAAATAGCCTGCCATAAGGTTAATGCACCCGCTCCCTTATGCCTGTTTTTATCATCATAACCTCCTAACAAATAATACACACGCGACCCGGATACCAGACAAAAAGTACCGGCAATTGGCAAATCATCGCGATAAGCAATATATGCATATGAATTCTCTGGCGTTGCGTATTCTGTCAAAATTTTATTGACCATTTCAAAATCCAACGATTTTGATTGCCTGTCGAAAGTTTTCTTTACAAGATCGTGTATTATTCTAAAATCTTTTGTTTCTGAAACCGTAATGCCATCTTTCTGGGCTTTTTTCATATCATTACGCCTATCACCTGTAAGACCAGCTAATAATTCCTCCTCTGTTTTGGATAAATCCAGTTCATATGTATAATTGGGAACTACCTTAAAGCCAGACCAAATAAATGGTTGCATATCAACTACTCCAGAATTAAAAGAAAAAGACAGTATCTGAAAGGAAAGTTTTTTAATGTAAGCTGCCATTTCTTCTAAAACGGTTTTAAGCTGAGAAGTACGGGTTACATAATGCTGACCAGAGTTCGCATAAAAAAAGCCAATATGTGGAGTAAACAAAGGATTCCGGAAATATTTTAATAGTCCTATTTTGCTTTTAAATAAATGAAAACCACCCACCAATTCACCTGCATTATCAAAGACTCCATATAATGCCAATTTTTTCCCATGCAGTGAATGCCATCCCTTTGAACTGAAAACATCGCCATACAGTTCTGAAAGTTTATAAAACTTTTCAGTTTGAGATGAATTTATGGGATGTATTTGCATTTTTTATATACGATTATAAAGCAAAAATAATGTTTCCTTTTCTTTTTCCCACGACATTTCCGAAAGAATTTTTAGTCTGCCGGTTTTTCCTAATTTATTTCTCAGCTCTGTATCGTCCAGAAGTAAAGTAATAGCATCAGAAATGGACCTGGAATTATATGGGTTGGAAAATACTGCGCAACCATCAAAAAGTTTTTTCCAGTATGGAAAATCAGACATAATAATTGGTTTTTCCATTGCCATGTATTCAAAAGCTTTTACTGGCAAGCTGGTAAGATAGTTCTTAATCGGATATAACATAGCAAAACCTGCATCAGCCATGTCTATATATGTAAACACTTCATCGGGTTTAACTTTTCCAAAATACTTTGTATGTTTCCAACCCTGAGACTTTTCACATACATTTCTGTACTCAGAATCATCAAATTCTCCCAGTAAAACAAGTTTACATTTTCCCTGATGTAATCCAACCGCATCAATTATTTCAAGAATTCCACGTATTCTGGTTAATCCACCAGCGTATACCATTGTAAATTCATTTGGCCTTTCTAGGCTAGTTTCAGATTTTCTAAACAAATCAAGAACCGGATAATTTCGAACCAAAACAGTTTTACGTACAGGAAACTTTGCAGCAATATCTTCCGTAGCCGCAACAATCCCTTGAAAAAACAAGCAAGAAAAAGTTTCGAACCATTTAATGAGAATTGAGAATATTTTTTTAATTATTTTCGATTTTATCCATTCTTTATATAATACCTGCTTTGAAAGATCTTCATGAACATCGTAAATTACTTTCAGTCCAATAAGTCTTAACAATGTTCCACAATACATAAGCTCGGGATCGTGAAAATGACATATGACTGCTTTCGTTTTGCGAGCCATATTAAATGCTTTGAGGTTACCAAGAAACAATCTTTTCCACCTGCTTTTGTATTCGGGTATTGCATGAATATGAATTCCCTGAATGGTTTCATTTTTACTGTATGGTGCCACTAAATGTAATTGAAAACCCTGCTCTTTCAGTGAAAGAATTTCTTTATAAAAAATCCTGTCATCAAAAGCACCATGAACAGTTGTGATGTGGCAAATTACTATGGATTCTTTATTTTGCACCTTTATTGAAACTTTTTAAAACATCCATGTAAATATCAACCTGTTTTTTGATAATTTTATTTACGTTAAAATTTTCTTTCACATATTTTTTTAACATTTCTGCTCTTTTCAGTGCATCAGAATAATTAAGTTTAACTTCTCTAATGGAAGTCACAATCTCTTCAACATTTTTAGGTGAAATAAGAATACCTCTTCCCTCGGATAATATTTCAGAAATTTCACCCACTGCAGTTGCAATTACAGGAACTCCAACCATGCCTGCTTCAACGACTACCATTCCTATCCCTTCAGAATAGGATGGCAAAATAAAACCATCAGCAGCTTTCATATAATTCATAACTTGCTCCTGAGGAAGCTGACCCAAATATTTTGCATTTGGTAAGTTATTTATTTCATCAACGAGATTGGTTTTACCTCCACAAAAAATGCCTAAAATATTTTCATCTTCCTGTAATATCCTGTATGATTGAATTAATTCATTTACACCTTTACCTTCACTTATATACCCGGCAAATAACATTATAAATTTATCTTCAGGTAATGATAATTTTTTTCTAGCATCAAGTTTTGTAATCGAGGGAATAATTTTATCAGAAACTGGTAAGTAAAGGGTCTCCGATTCTAGACCGGTAATTCTTTTAATTTCTGTAGAGAGCGTTTTGCTTACAGCCAGAATTTTATCAGACTTGTCGGTAAAATACATGAATCTGGAAAAACATTTTTTACTTTTATTCGGGTAATCATTAACATCACTTCCAATGAATGTATTAACAATAGGTATATTTAAATACTTCGCATAATTAGTTGCAGCATATGCCGATGGATATCCACTAAAAGAATGAATCAAATTGGGTTTTGGTAATTTTAGCTTTTTAATTGCCTTAAAAATAAAATAATGAGGCAAACCCAAAGTTGCTTCGTTTGGGTGTGTAAGATACCTGGGACGATAAATTTTAACTCCATTCACTTCTTCATGTCTAGGGCTTAATGCGTAATTTTTCCATTTATCAGAAAACAAAGACAGGAATTTATTGGAATAAGGAACAGGTGCGATAATGGTTAAATCAATATCTTCTTTAACTAGGTTTTCGGCTAAGAATTTATAAAATATTCCTGCCTGTACATCATAGGTATGTGGGTAATTCGATACAATCCAATGTACATTCATTTTCCTAATATTTTTTATGTTTTAACATAATTTTAATCCACAACTTAAGCCGTACTTTAGTTCCACATTTTATAGAAAAATACGAAGATTTAAATATGCTCCAGGCTTTTAATCCTAAACCAGAATTGCCACATACCATTGCCCATTTGACCGAAAGCACTTTTTCAAGCGATGTATTATCTAGTTTTTGGTGATCATTGTTAAATTCAATAATTTTAACAAACCATTGGTTAACATTTTTAAGAAACTCAATTTCTCCTTTACTTTTACCATCAGAAATCAGATTGTGCATTTCAATTTGTTCTGATGTAGGAACAATACCTATATACTCAAAATAATGTAAGATATTTTTAAGTTTTGAATTCTCTTTTTCGCTAATTAATCGTTGAGTTATCTGGTGTCTATGGATCCGGTAAAGTAAAAGGACATCAGGAAGATTCGCCAGTTTTGAAATTTTTGCAAATTCAGTCCATAAATGAAAATCTTCGGCTGAAGGAAATTCCTGAGAATATTGAAAGTTATTATTTTTAATAACATCAGATCTTAACATAACCGTTGGATGTGCAATCGGACTTTTAAACAACAACCATGACTTTAAATCTTCGTTAGTACAGGGCAAGCTTTTTCGTAATAACTTTCCATTTTTTAACGAACAAAACTGAGTACCACATAGTCCATAAGAAGTATTATTTTCGAGAAATGATATTTGTTTTTCGATACGTAAAGGTAAACTTATATCATCGCAATCCATACGGGCAATATAGGTACCTTTAACTAAGTCAAGTCCTTTATTTAATGTTTTTATTAAACCCATATTTTGTTCGTTATTAACATAAACAATTCTTGGGTCATTAAAGCTTTGGACGATATGTTCACTTTTATCTGTAGAGCCATCATTAATAATTAAGAATTCAAAATTAGAATAGGTTTGTTGTAAAATACTTTTTATAGCTTCATTCAGATATAATTCTCCATTATATACTGGCATAAGAACACTTACCAAAGGATTACTATGTATTACATTTTCAACCATTCTGCAGGAATTAAATCTTTTGTATTCTTCTCTTTGTTATTAAACCATTTAGTTGGGGCAATCACTATTTTTTCGGAGTTATGGTTTAACCATGCAGCCCACCAGCTAAAGCTACTATTTGCAATAATGTTATGTTTGCACAAACTCATTAAACGCATATCCTCATAGCTTTCTTTACCTTTATTATAATCAATAAAAGTAACTGGAAAATTAAAACTTAAATTATGTTTTGTCCATTCAGTATCATCAGAAAAAACAAAAAGATTAATTTCATGTACCTTTTCTGATAAGAATTTCACTGCTTTCTGATAATATTCAACATTACACAAACCATGTTGCTGTAATCCAATTTCATTCACGTAATCAGTCCTTCTTACGTGAATACTAACAGAATTAACGCCCGATATATGATTAGCTAATTCTTTATTAGTTATTGACGAATAATCTTTAAAAACAAATTCGTTATGGATAATGGATTCTATGGATTTAAAATATTTTTCAGATTGCCAATAACCTTCAACGTAAGTATTATTCTTTTGTTTAAAAAATTTTTCTGTATAACAAAATTCAGGTTCGTAAAAGTATTTATACTTGCCAAGATTCCTGAAACCTCTGATAAACCAATTTGAATTTTTAACGTCTAAAAAAGGTTTTATATCTTCATCCGAGATAATGTTTTTAATTCCTGAAAAAACATCAAGTTCATAATACCTTTGTGTCCACTTATTCTCCAGTTTTATATTAAAAAAACTAACATCAACTTTTAAATCTGTATTTAACTTTATAGTAAGTGCTTTTCCAGCTGCATACTGAAACATTTGATTTCCAAGGCCACCATTAAGTTTTACAACTATCATTTATACAAAAAACTTAAACCAAATATACTTTTTTTTAATCTTAAAAATTTTAGCTAAATATATTATTTTCAAATAATAACCTTTTCCATTCCATTTAGGATAGTATGCTTTAAGTTTACTTGAGCTAAAAATTTTATATTTCATAAATAATCCAAGAAATAATTTAATATATTTTTTCTTGTCTTTATTTTGAACTAATTCTTTAAGCTTATCATACAAATTCATATATTCACACAATTCAATATCAGGTGTATTGCACTCTGCACTTACATTATGAGACGCATTAGAAACTGAATTAATTATAGGTGAATTTATATAAACCACTTTCTTGCCTTTTTGAATTACCCGAATATAAAATTCAAAATCCACTACATATTTAAGTGTTTTATCGAAAACTAATCCGATATCTTTCTGGTAAATAGTAGAACTTGGAGCTCCAAGAATATTTCCTAAAAGTAAATTCACAGGGTTTGCCAGAATATCATTTACTTCTAAAATAGTGGGTTGCAACACCCATTCTTTGTTCTCCTTTTCGATTAATACATTCACTGCACTAAATACAAAATCGGCATTATTCAATTCAATTGTTGAAACAAAAGTTTCTAAACTATTTTCATCTGCAAACCACTCATCGTGGTGCATAATTTTAATATATTCACCTTTAGCTTTTCGTATTGACTCATTCCAGTTTTCGGGAGTCCCTTTAGGAGGATTATTTCGAAAATATTTTAATTTATCTTTGAACGTTGTTTCGAATCGTGAAACAAGATTTAGTACATCATCGGTTGAAGAATCATCTGATACTATTATCTCATAATCCTGAAATGTTTGAATTGCTATTGAATTCAAATTCTTTTCCAAATATAAAGTTTGGTTATATGTTGGAACACATATAGAAACTTTTGGTGTAGCCATTGTTAAGGTTTAATAATTAAGCCTTGACATGTTGGTAATGAAAGTATTTTAACATCTTTCGATGTTGCCCATTTATCGTGTTCTATTTTTTGATTTAAACAACCGGGATATCCATAATCGTCTAACACAATCATTGCACCACTTACCATTTTATCCCAAAAATAATCCATAGCAGCAATTTCAGGAACAGCAGTATTCATATCAATAGATAAAAATGCAACTTTATTGGGTTTTGCCAGAGATAACGTATCTGGAATTGCTCCTTTTATTAGCTCTACATTAAAATCCTTAAAAGTATTTTTAACCTGGTCATATAAATTTACAGTATGTGCATATCCCAGTTCAGAATTTCTCCCAAGTTCGTACTCAGTACTATATTTTTCGCTTAATCCCTGGAAAGTATCCATTAAATAATACTTCTTCTTTAAATTTTCAAAATCTATAAAATTGATGATCGCCATAGTACAGAATCCTGTATACACGCCACAATCCACAAAATCACCCTCAAGTTTAGCACCATGACTTGCAGCCCAGCATAACACATGAACTCTCCACTGGATATCGTAATTTTCAAGTAGTCTGCCACCAATTTGCTTACACAAATTATATGATTCTGCAAACTTAGGTTCTTTAATAAAATCTGAGTTATGATAAGTATATAGTAAATCATTCGCATACGTAATATCCTTTTTAGGCAGAACGTAATATCTCTCATGGTTTACAATTCTATATTTGAATTGTTTTAACAATGAAGCAGGAATTATTTTTCTTAATATTTTTTTCATTTCATTTCTCGCTTTTCTGTTTCCCATTTACATAGTGGACGAACCATCCCAGGGAAACCTAAAGTATAATTACCCCTAGCTGAATCTCCTTTCATATAATCAATAACATTGAAACTTACGGCTTCTTTTTCGTGGTAATAAATAGTAAATGGCTCTATTTTAATAATTGCAACTCCAACTACAACAACCCCTTCAGCTAATAAATTTTCAGGAATCCACATAGTGGTGGTATAAATTCCTTTGGATCGAGGTTTTGTTCTTATGTCAGAAACCACATCGTGAGTATTAAAGACATTAACTCCTTCTTCATTAAAAAAATTATAAGAATGAGTAAATACATCTCCATCCTCTAACACTTCATATTCCATTGAGACACCTATCTTTTTAGTTATCTCAAAAGTTGCTTTTATTTCATAGCTTTCATTATGCACACTTACTTTTCGTAACTTAACAATATTATTTGAGGGTATATTTGGACTGTTTAGCCAACTCCGATATGAACTTGATTCTGTTCCGGTATTTAGATAAGATTTAATTACTGTTTCAGTTGGTCCTATTTGTTTTATTTCTCCATTGTCAAGAAGAATAGTTTTATCACACAACCGTAAAACAGTTTCCATACTATGGCTAACAAACAATACAGTACGCCCCTCTCTTTTACTAACATCTTCCATTTTTCCAAGGCATTTTTTCTGAAACGAACTATCACCAACCGCTAAAACTTCATCTATCAATAATATTTCAGGTTCGAGGTGAGCTGCAACAGCAAATGCTAATCGCACATACATCCCAGACGAAAACCGTTTAACAGGAGTATCTAAAAACTTCTCTACTTCGGAAAAAGCCACAATTTCATCAAATTTCTTTTTAATTTCAGCCTTGCTCATTCCAACTATTGAACCATTCAAAAAGATGTTTTCCCTGCCCGTTAACTCAGGATGAAAGCCTGTTCCAACTTCCAATAAACTAGCAACTCGACCATCAATAGTTACGCGTCCTTTGGTTGGAGTAACAATTCTGCTTAGTACTTTTAACAGGGTAGATTTTCCAGCTCCATTTCGTCCTATTATACCAACTCTTTCGCCTTGTTTTATATCAAATGAAATATCATTCAATGCCCAAAACTCTTCTGATTTAGGATTTGGGATTTTCGATTTAGGATTTATAATTGACTTTGCTTTGTTCGTTAATACGTCGCGCAAAGCAGTATAGCGTTCTGCATTCTTATGTTTAAGAAAGTAACTTTTACTTAAGTTCTGAACTGTTATAATTTTTTCACTCATTTTAATTAAATAATATCGGCAAACGATTTTTCCATTTTACGAAAATACCAAACCCCAATAAACAAAAACAATAATGAAATAGCTATTGAAGTTAAAAAGCCCGGAATATAAATAGAAGTATTTCCACCTAAGATACACCATCTGAAACCATCAATAACACCAACCATTGGGTTTAACGAATAAATATATTTCAAAAGCTCAGGGATTTTTTCGCTGTTATAAATATCAGTACTACTAAATGCTACAGGAGAAACATATAACCCAAATTGTACAACAAAAGGAATAATATATCTGAAATCACGATATTTTACATTTAGGGCAGAAATATATAAACCTATTCCCATTGCTGTGATAATAGCTAATAAAAGAAATAAAGGCAAAAAAAACATTTTATAATCAGGGATGTATTGGTAATAAATCATAAAACCAATCAATATCATAAAAGAAATAAGGAAATCAATCAGGCAAACAATAACTGTGCTTGCAGGAACAATTAATCTTGGAAAATAAACTTTTGTAAGTAAATTTGAATTAGCAATTAATGAATTACTAGTTTCGCTAAATGAAGAGGAAAAAAACTGCCATGGTAAAGTTGCTGCACAAACAAGAAGGATACGGGGTACTCCTTCAGGAACATTTGAACCAAACAACCATCCTATAAACCACATAACAAAAATTGTAAGTAATGGTCGAATAACACTCCACAAAACACCTATTGCAGTTTGTTTATATCTCACCAAAATATCACGCCATGCTAAAAAATAGAACAAGCCTCTGTAATTCCAGATATCTTTCCAATAATTACTATTCTCGGTTCCCGGCTCTATAATTATTCTGTGCTTACTCATTAATACAAACTTAGTTTATATTACATAGAAATGCAAAGTTAATAGATATTTTTAAATTTTCACATACCTAAAACACCCAACCAAATGGTCATTTACAATTCCAGTTGCCTGCAAATGGGCATAAATTGTTGTTGAACCAACGAATTTGAAGCCACGTTTTTTCATA
>Ga0100391_1006284_pt1 | contig 10768 bp, 6 predicted proteins | sample CryGeymeta201515_FD_81541 | JGI IMG/M metagenome (GOLD analysis project Ga0100391, IMG submission 81541) | Groundwater microbial communities from Crystal Geyser aquifers in Utah, USA - Crystal Geyser metaG 2015-15 | ecosystem: Environmental > Aquatic > Deep subsurface > Groundwater | place: USA...
ATGAGATTGTGTTGCATGCAGAGGAGATGAGGCTACCTATTATCGGAGGTGTGATGAGTATGGCAGAGCACTTTGCGGACGAGATCGTTCCGGAGACAAGCGAGTTCGATGTGGAAGATTACTGTTTCACGTCGAGTACTCTGCTTGATACATTCAGCATTCAGGTACAAGTAGGAAGATATAATTTCACGCGTTTATAATATGCACTCCAAGTGGATAAGGTTCGGTAGAGTGATGGATCAGTAGTTAATAAGTATACACAACTTCGGGGCGGGGGAAATTGGGTTTTTTTATCCGAGTGCACGAGATACTACGGTAGACTACAGTATGCCGGCCAGTTGCTTCCTCTGCTGGGACTTATAATTATTGCGTCTCTCTGGTCAGGTCAATCATTTCCCTTCTTGTTTTCTCGCGTAAATAGCTACTGTTACGGTAAGTACACAGCGTACGGAAGGACAGACGAAGCTGGGAAGTTCGAATTCCATAATAAATTAATGACTGAAAAACAATGAGTAGACCTGTTTCTCACCATGAATGGGGCAGCCTATTCCGTGTAGTATAAAACAGCGTTTAGGATTTCGCAGTTGTTTGACGCAAAAATGACGACTGGAGTACTAGACAGGCCATTAGCTTTTCCAGATCTGAAGCTGCTGACAACCCGCGAACATGCAACTATCCCTGTCGACTTACTGAGAGCCAGTCATAGCAGCCCAGTTCATAGTTCATACTCTGGATGCAGGTACATATCGTCCGTACACCTCGAGACTGTCGCCGATCCAGACCTACGAAGCCTGTACCTACTGTATTTTCTTTATAGTCTAAGCAAGCGTTGTAGTAAGTATTTGCGTATTTTTTTTTTCGGTGTCTATACAGAAGACAACAAGCATCGCTCTGGTTTGTCTAGAACAAGCCGCTGATGGTGTCGAAGAGACTGGTAGCACCTTCAGAGCTTGTAACGCTTTCGCCGCCAATGAGTAAACCTTCCGTCCCGAGCAAGCCTTCCAGTGCTGGTCCGAGCACAAGACTCACTTCTCCAACTGAACCAGATACCAGGAAAACAATCAGTCCACTCATGAGAGAGAGTCCAGCCGCAGACTTTGCATCAATCTGTCCCTCGTTCTTCCAACCATCGTACAGAAAATGGAATTGAACCGTAAAGAAAATAGGCAGAATAGGTCGTAGAATCGACGTTACAATTCCTGCGTAGTTAAAGTTTTCAAACTTGATCCCTCCATTCTCACCCTTGACAATCTTGGCAGGTGTATCAAATCCTCGGATAATGATATCCGAAGCAAAACGACTCAGACCTTGAACAGCTGCCGAGCGCATCAATCGACGATTGCGGTATGTAGACAGTGCTCCAGACACGTCGTTGCGAGTTTTGCAATTTTCGAGTTCTTGAACAATAACATAGGCATCTTCAATGGCCTGGCAACCTCCTTGGCCAAGGTTGGGCATCATGGCATGCACGGCATCACCCAACAGTGCCACGGGACCATCCGTCCAAGTTTTTCGGACAGAAGGAGGTCTGTCGTATAAATCCCGCTGCTCAATTTCGTGTTCTTGTGTAGCTTTGAGAATGTGGTGAACATCTTTCGACCATCCATTAAAGATACTCTGTAAGTAAGTAGATTTTCCGTCGGGCATTTCTTCCGTTTCGGCGGAGCCAGGTTCTCGTGCCAAGAAAGCGTACCATTGGTATCGTCCATTACCAATATCCGTAATGACAAAGTATTGACCTGGTCCAATGTAGACCTTGTAACCAACTTTTCCGTTGTCGAAGGAATCATAATCCAATTCACCAGCAAAGACTGTGTAGCCAGAGTAGGTGACTCCTGAGTCATCTCCGCGGACTGGCTCCTTCCTCATCTCTGCTCGGACGGCTGACCAGATTCCATCCGCTCCGATCAGAACATCACCTTCTATTGCGGCACCACTGTTCATTTTCACTCGGACGCCGTGCCCCTTGGGGTTGCGTTCGTATCCAACCACTTTATCACCGTTTCTGACGATACCCTTGGGCAACGATTCTAGATAAATGTTTTGCAGATCGGGGCGTTCAATAACACCCGTGTAGGGCATATTCCGAATTTTGGCAGGAGATTCCAAGTCAAACTTGGCATACCATTCGTCTCGGATACCGTCCTTGATTCCATTTTCTTTGTCACCTGTAAAGGTAAACTTTTCCATGACTTTATCGAAAGTGGGTTCGTCCATGACTTTTAAAATTTCCAGCGCATTCGAGGCCAATTGGATCGGTCCCCCGAATCTCTTGAATTCATCCGTTCGCTCCAGGACTGTAACGTCCATCAGAGGATTTTTGCTCAATTGGCGCGCCAAGGCCAAACCTCCGACTCCTGCTCCTGCTACAATCACACGAAGGGGATTCTCGGTAGTGATTTCTGCAGGAACTGGAGTGAATTCTTTTTCTTGCTTCGTATCATCGTCGTTTGCAAAATCGCCAGGAGACGGGAGAGTTCCCGATACTCTTAGGATTGTGGGAGAAAGGGCAGCAGCAGCAGCTGATCCCGGGACCAATGGAGTACTGCTACTGGGCGTAAACGCAGAGCCCTGTTGAGCCGCCAGTAACGCCGCCAGCGAAAACAAACAATTACAGCAGATCATTGTTTTGTTTTATACTTGAATTTAATGTGTCCTTCGACTGGTGTCTTGGACTTTGTTATTATGATTTCGCGTTCTCTTTTCCATTGGAGATAGAGACATCAATCCCATCTTGTCGGTCCCTTCTTTTCAACGAAAAAATATCAATCTGCTTTCTTCTTTATTTCAGGCCTCATCGAGTCCGAAAATGCGAATCTGTAAATTACGAGTACTATTATTTTCTCGGGTTTTGAGTTGTATCTTTCACAAGCCAACAACGTCAGCGTTCAGTCACTGGACTGCTGGGATCACGAAGAATGCTCATCATGATGAGGTCTGCTTGTGATCTACTCCGTACCAAGTATGATGCTAGGACCTGCTGTTGTAGAAGACAACAAGATACTAGACTACTAGCTAGAGAAGAGGAACTCGAAGCTAAGCTATCATCACTAGCAAGTGCATCTCCGAATCGCAAAAAGAGCTTAAAATCTGCCTGCTCTCTGTTCGAGCCACGGCCAACGATCGATTCACCCACACACTATTCTACACATATTATTTTATACGAAAACTTCGTGCTTTAAGATGATTCAACAACACTTCTTCCTCTCCTTGTGCTTGATCTCAGCGGCGACTGCCTTTGTTCTTCCTGTTCCAAATGCCGTTCAAACTAAAAGCGCTACCAGAACGTTTGTAGCTCCCTTATGGGCCAAACAGGTTGACCAACACGACGATGATGGCAGGAGCAACAACAGGATACAACCGATCCAAATGGCAGAAAACGCTCTTAAATCTGTCTTTCTTGCTGCAGCCTTGTCCTTGGGAACCTGGACAGCTCCTGCCGTGATCCCTCCTGCTGTAGCTGCCTCGGACCCTGGTGCCATTGTGGGTTGTCTTGTTTCCAAATGTCAAGTACAATTTGCGAAATGCATCACCAATCCAGGATGTTTGGCCAACGTTATCTGCATTAATTCGTGCAACAACAAGGAAGATGAAACAGGTTGTCAGATCAAATGTGGTGATATCTTCGACAATGCCGTCATTGGAGAGTTTAACAAGTGCGCCGTTTCGGACATGAACTGCGTGCCCCAAAAGCCCGACGAAGGAAAATACCCCGAGCCAACTCACGAGCAGATGGTCCCCAATTTCAACACCAAGTTCTTTGATGGAAGACTTTACATTACCGCCGGTTTAAATCCGCTCTTTGACATCTTTCCCTGTCAGGTTCATTTCTTCACGGAAACGTCGCCCGGTAATTTTTATGGAAAATTGAATTGGGATATTGTTGAACCCGATGGCGAACTTTTTACGCGTGATGCGGTGCAGCAATTTGTGGCAGATCCTAAGGAACCAGCTCATTTGATCAATCATGACAATGAGTATCTCCACTATAAGGATGATTGGTACATTATTGATGCAGAATACGAAGGGAACAAAGATGGTATCCCACCATTTGCATTCGTTTATTACCGAGGAAGCAACGATGCGTGGGATGGTTACGGTTCGTATTATCTGTTTTCTGAGAGTGGCTCTTATTGCATGACAACATTTCGTATACTCATCCTCTTTCCTTTTCTCTTGATTATGATATATCAGGTGGAGCTGTAATCTATACCCGCGCAGCTCAGCTGCCCGAGTCTCTCATCCCTCGACTGGAAAAAGCGGCAGAGAAGATTAACTTGAAATGGAGCGATTTCACTATCACAGATAATAGTTGCAAAAAACCAGACGAAGCAGAAAAAATTGAGCTCCGAAAGAGATTCTTGGGTAATGTCGTTCTTCAATCAGAAGGAAGTATACAGGCGGAGGCCACACGAGCTCGTGGAAATGCCGTCAATAGCATCAAGGCACAGAAAATTTTCTTCAACAATCAAGCTCCCGATGCTGAAAAGGCCTTCAAAGATCTGAAGGATCAAGTGCTGGAATTTCAAAATACCAACTAGACTAGACCTAGTAAGTAGCAGGAATTAATTGTACTTCTTAAGGTGACAATTTTTCTACTAGTATACTTTTAGAGCAAAAGGTGTTAATGGCATCTACTACTAGCTAGACCCCCCTAGTAGTCGAGTGAAAGAAGCTTTTTTCGAAAATGGCAGGTCGCATAGTTGCTCCATTTTTCGCACCATAGCGCATGGCTTTCAAAACTACCAAGGTAACCACACCAACAGTAATAATAATAATAATGCAGATAGATACTGTACAACATATTAACAGTACATTATTTTTTAGAACAATACTACTAGTAGTACTACTACTAATATTATTATATATTTTATTCTTAATAACACACAGTACATCATCTTCCTATTTGCCGTTTTCCTTGTGAATTGGATTTTAACCACGTCCTTACCCCAATAGAAGAGTGCCGAGAGAGATTAAAGATCGGCGTGATTTTATACACTACCAATAACAATGCCAGCCTCGAAAAAGAAACGCGGGAACCCGTCAAGGGACGACGAGGTGGCCAGTCCAGCCAAGAAAAAAACCGCGGTTGAGGAAGCTGCCGGTACTGGTGATCTGAATTTTTCGCCCCTTTCACTCCAAGACATTCGAGATCGAATTCAAGATCTTGCCAGACAGGTCCCTCCTATCCCCCCCGAGGGATTTTATAAGGAAGGATCGTCCCCGAACGAATCCACAGGTATCATCGGCCAGCCTCCAGACAACCTGAATAAGATATTACTGAAAACTTGGGCTAGCGAGCTTCAGGTGGTTTTGGAAGAGTTGGGATTGGTTTTATGCTGTGTGTCCTCGGCAACATACCGGTGGGGAACTGATAGAAGTGGTGCTGCTGATCAAAACCTGACCTTGTTGAATGATGAATTAAACAGCACGCAAGATCAGATTGCATCACGGGTGACTCCTCGTTTGAGAAATGTGCTGACACCCGTGGTGGACCTGGTTGTAGAAAAGACAATTACGACAAAGGAGAGGCGGGCAGTCGAAAATGGTGGAAAAAGTAGCGACAATCCTAGCGAAGACGGCACTGTGGAAGTGAAGAGAAATGTTTTCACACGCCAATTAGAGGACCCGGATTTCGTTCATTTGTGCTATGAAATTCTAGCGAGAAATGCAGAAATGATGCGATTGGTAGTCACGACTAATCTCCTCAAAATGTGCCGCTGCATATCGGACTACTTGGCAGCGCTTAGCAATGACACACAGCACCACCGAGAATTTGCCTATTGAGATGCATCGGCTAGCTAGTCACAGACAAATCAGTTCGGCAACGAACTTGGCATCTGCGTTGCATCGAGGCGTAAAGTAACTGCACTCTTAAGCTGAAAAATTCAGTACAGTCTGCAGCTGCATTTGAACATGCGTTCTTCAAAGCTCGCATGCCTACTTAATCTTATTCCAACTGCTCTCGTTGACAAAACACTATTTGGTGGTCACATGCATCTGCGACTAAAACAAACACAATCATTTCCAGATGAATCACAGAGCTAGCATGCGAAGCTGTAACAGGTTTACACATTATTATATTATGTACGTTGTTGTGAACGAAACAACGCAAGAATGGAATGTTGCTTTTCCCCAATAGTTGGACGAAAGAAATGTCCCGATCCTAGCATTTGTCGATTCAAAGTAGTTCTACGTTCTCTTCGAATGGCTAAATTGGCTGACACTGAACTCATTCCAGCTACTGAATAGCAGTCAAATTAAATGCTTATTTCTTCTTGTTGGGAGGGTTGTTGTTGTTTGCATTTTGAGCGATCCAGCCAACTCCGGCGCTAACTCCCCATACACCAACGACAGCGGCGGCAATCTTCTTGGCATCCTTTTGACTGATACCCTTAACTCGGTCTACAAAAGCAGTGGTCTTTTCCTTGATTTTATCACCGACGCTTTCACCAGCTTCCTTGGCCTGCTCTACCGTCGGCTCATGTTCTGGTTCAGGCTCGGGCGTTGGCTCGGGTTCTGGCTCGACCGGGTGTGTTGGTGGGTCGGCAGTTTCCACTGGGACGGGAGGTTCGACAGTCTCGGTGGGCGGTTCAGGTTCACTGTGCTGAACCGTCTCCTCTTGAGCAACAATTGCAGCGGGCATTGTCAACATCATGAGGACCAGAATGGCCCATCCTGCCACCAAAAGCCGGCGTCTAGTACTGCTTGTTTGCTTGGTCATTTTTTTTTCGCGAATATGCTGTCCGGTGATGTAAGAAAGAGTTGCGCGCTGTGAGAAGATTAAATAATGACGAGTCATAGGTGTAACAGCTGATTCCAAAAATGTTATGCTGTTCCATTGGCCGTCGACGTTGCGAAGTCCTTAAGATCGGCAAGGATTCGACTATACAACAGCAAGAAGTGGCACCTGGATCCAAGCAGCCTTCTCCATGATGCCGATAGCCAGTGTATCTGTGTACTTATCTATTCCCTTAGCTCCATTGATCGAGAAGTCTTCAGACGTTAACTTACCAAATATTAATTAGATACTGCAATGTATTGATTGCTGTTTGATCTACTGTACCTGATCGTCTTGCTTTCTCTCGATCCTCAAAAAGAGCGACAAGCCGATTCTCACAAAAAAAAGCAGTGTTGATAAGAGCCAGCTGCAGTAGCTACTAGTAGTACTAGCTATTAGATAGTACTAGTAGTAGCTGGTGTAGTAGACTAGTAGTAGTATTGGTAGCATCGCACCTCAGCCCTCATCAACAATGTTTGCCGATTGGCTGACGTGGGGCTGGGCTGGGTACTACACTGAAAATCTACTACCAGTAGTAACACTACGAGTAGCTACTCCTATCGGCAGTTTGCTCCACGTGAAATGAAGCGGTATCTTTTGGTTATTTCCCTTTCAACATGCGTTCCCAAAACTTTCCGGGATTGACTCTCTCATTCATGAGTTTTTCGGAATCAATAATAATCCTAATCCCTAATGATATTTCCAATTGGAAAAAGAGTGCTTGAGCACTTTCTACTAGTAGTTTCAAGAAGTCGTCTAATCTTGTTTGTTTGGAGTTTGGATGGATGAATGTGGATGGATCATTTTAGAAAAATGAAGATGTGCTCGAGCAATTACTTTCATGTGCGGAGTATCTTACTAAGTATCAATAAGGCCCTAGAACAATAATATTTGCTTCTTGTTTCCATTTTTCTCTCTCTCATCATCAAGCATCATACGACACATACCGCCTTGCCTAATTTCTACTTCGCTCATTAATTTCCTCTCGAGATATAAAGTAGTTTCTCGTTTCTCCGTTTCCAAAAATACAGCAACATGATCTTCCAAAAAAACTCCGCTCCTTTGCTTTGCTGTTTCTTCGTTATCATGGTCAACACCATGGCAGCCCAGGAAAACAACAACGAGGAATGTGCTCACGTGGTTGGTGGAACAGCGACGCAGCAATCTTCGGGCGATTGGCTGGTATCGGCCTCGGTCTCGTCGACCGAAACTGGTTGGGACAAGTATGCGAATGAGTGGAAAGCCGAATCTGGAGTAGATGGTACGTTGCTGGGGACCCGAGTATTGGGCCATCCTCACGTCGACGAACAGCCTTTTACGCGAAGTTTATCAGGTGTGGCCATTCCAGAAGATGTTCCAATGATTATTCTCTCAGCGCAAGACTCTGTCTTGGGATACTGTGGTGACTCCTTTGAACTCGTGCTTCCGGGACGTGAAAGCATGGCGGAAACTTTGGCTTCTGCTGAGACTACGGCTCCTCCGATTGAAGGAATTCTTTTGAATGACACTGGTATGTTCATCCTAAACGAAACTGTACACTTGATGAACACTACAATTGACTTGAATGTTGTTGATGAAGAAGAAGAAGAAGACTCAACAAAATTCGAACCTCTTGCTGAGGATCTGATTTCTACAGAAAACGCCTTGGAAACGGAACCAGCCAGCTCCTCCTTGCCCCTTTGGAGCAAGAGTTTCGAGATGATGGTCATTGCTGTCTTCTCCGCTGGTTTTGTGTTTGTTGTTTAATAGCATTTGAAGCAGGGATTGGAGTACGATGTGTAGACTGTGTAGCTGACTTTGATGATATATCTTCTTGTGCATATCATCCGTAACTAGAGCCCACTGCACAAAATTAACTTGCTTTAAAGTAAATACGGTGTATTGTAGTGACAACACATGCATATTAATATTTCACCTACTAGAATGCCCGCTCTCAGTCACGTGATATCAGTGATCGTCATCATGCAGCCAGTCTAGTATGGTAGCGTACATAGCAGCTAGTCTACTCCACTCGTGCAAAGTAGCTCATAGTGAAAGTATTAAGAGTAATAGAGTAGGATTAGTACTAGACCTCCTACCTTATTATCATCTTTACTCGTAGCAATCAAAAAAAAATACTGGAAATTAAAATCTGGAAAAATCAAAGCAAAGAAAGAAACACTGACCGTCATCAGTCATCAGTCATCAGTCCAGTCGGGACTCCCAAAAGCTACTCCTCTCTACTCGAGTAGAATTTATCAAAGCGAATGCCACCTTCACAAATTAAGCCCAGGTGGACTGCCATAGGACTCAGGAGTTAGGTCTTACTCTATTAGGTCGTGTGCCTATGCCTGCTTCCTATACACACCACTAGTCTAGTCATAATAATATTATCTAATATTCATGTAGTCTCCACACTAGCTTTTTACGTGTTATCATGCACCATGAGCCTCTAAAGCCGGCTCTACAGCCGGCTGCCACTGAAGTTAACAGCACTACAGACACCTCCTGTAGGTCCTGTAGCCCTGCTGTTGACCACATGCGAGTTTCCGGAGGCGACACGCACCGGCAACTCAACCGGAAGATCGATCGATTGTTTGATTCATCATCAAATGGATCAACCACAAAGCTTTGGAGACTTTGCCCATGGCACTACACCGGCTACACCGGCCGGAAACCAAGTTAACTTGTTGCCCTTCTCCTACCACCACCACAGAAGAGAGGGGACTAGTACCTCGCTTCCACGCCGGAGACAAGGTACACAACATGCGAGAGAGTCTTCACTCGCTCGTCAAACCGAATGAAAAAGCACACCTCGTGCCTTTCCATCTCCTACTACTACAACTACATCTCCATCGTCGCAAGAACCGGAACAAGGACCGACGACAAGCCTACAGTCTATTCTTATAGACGACAATGGAACCCCTGCCACATGGACTTTGATCTTGTCTTCCAGCAAGTCATTGACCGGCAGGACCGGACACAAGCTGAGGGACGCTTCAGCTCTACTGGAACCACTGGAGATACACCCTGGACACAGGACTACTCCCATTACCGGATGAGGAGATCATCGCCTTGTTGCGATTGACATGCCTCGTAGGACACCCCTCCATTGAGGCTACACCACCCTGCAGGACACAACGACACCTCGCAGGAGGCTTCGCATCGCACCTGGACATTCAAGACTACCACAGTCATCAAGACTACCGGACTTCCAGGACTATCAACCACCGACATTAACCACCGACTACTTGGCAAGACTACCAAATGGGAACCCATCTCATATACCCTACATCATCCTACGGTACATCCCATTTGGCCACCGACGTCTGCTTCCACTACATTCATGTACAATCCAGTACTCTCGGTGGTCCGAATCGATGCAAAGCAGCTTGGCAACCAATATATTGTCGCCAGTATCATGGAAGTATTATCACTTGTACTTCAAATTCAGTCTGTGTATTCATTGTTTTTCGCAATATACCCCAAACTACTGAAACTACTTTACTTTGTTGCCTTTATTCCACAGGAATAACCACCCACCCACCCCTTTACTTTCAAACCATTCCACCATGGCCCGTACTAAGACCTCGTCTATCATCAAGACTCGTTCGCAGAGTCGTACCGACGCTCGTACCGGAACGAACGTCCATACGAACAACAATACGATCGCTCCTGCACCTGCTCCTGTCGCTGTTGCTACAGGAGGACGTACCACCGGAACGACGAACGATCCTGTCGCTGTCGCTACTACGCACGACCCTGTTCCTGTTGACTTGTTCGCAGGACGTCCAACTACCGGCGCCTTGAAGGACCCACCCCCTGTTCCTCGCGATTCGGACGACGCGAAAAAGCCTGCTGCAAAGCCTACCAAGCCCAAGCCTAAAGGTCATCCTAAGAAGGTCGTCGCTCCTAAGGCTACTACTCGCAAGCCTCGCAAGCCTCGTACTGATCCGGCTGATGACCTTGTGGATCCCATGGCTAATATCCATGTTGGTGATGCCATTC
>Ga0100391_1006303_pt1 | contig 10742 bp, 9 predicted proteins | sample CryGeymeta201515_FD_81541 | JGI IMG/M metagenome (GOLD analysis project Ga0100391, IMG submission 81541) | Groundwater microbial communities from Crystal Geyser aquifers in Utah, USA - Crystal Geyser metaG 2015-15 | ecosystem: Environmental > Aquatic > Deep subsurface > Groundwater | place: USA...
ACCATAGAAGATGATAAAATAAGAATAAAAGAAAAAACAAAGGACGTTAAATCCGGCAAATTAACTCTATTGACGGTTTTGGACAATTCCCTAAAACTTCTCCACCCCTTCCTTCCCTTTATCACCGAAGAAATATATCAGCAATTGCCGATAAAAGACAAAAAAAAATGTTTAATGATTGAAGACTGGCCCCGTAGTGAAATTTCAACATAGTTTTCTTCCAGAAAACTATTTTTTCGCGAAGCGAGTTGAAATTCTACTACGGGGCTGGCCTAAAATCATTTAAGCATATAAACATATTAACATTTAAACAAAACGGGTCTAAAAATTTCAATAAAATGTTTAAATGCTTAAATGTTAAAATGTTAAAATGAGTTATCCATTTTTATTTATTTTTGCCATACTGCCCAGCTTTATCTGGCTTTTATTTTACTTGAGGAAAGACGCTCATCCGGAATCCAATCCTATGATTTTAAAAATTTTCTTTTATGGAATGTTATCGGCTGTTCCCGCTATCTTTATTGAATTGGGATTCTTTCAACAAACAGCGAAATTAAATCTTTCTCCTTTTTTAATCTCTTTTTTAAATGTTTTTATCGGGGTGGCTTTGGTGGAAGAAGTATTAAAATATCTGGTAGTCAAGAATAAGGTTTTAAATAATTCAGAATTTGACGAACCGTTGGATGTAATGCTTTATATGATAATTGCTGCCTTGGGATTTGTGGCTTTAGAAAATATCTTAATTTTTCTGTCATCTGAAACATACTTTTTAAGGTTTGGAGAAACCTTAATTTTGGCCAGCTTCAGATTTATCTCGGCAACTTTCTTACACGCCCTGTCTTCAGGTATGCTGGGTTATTTTTTAGCTCTGAGTTTTTTTGAAACTAAAAAACGAAACATCTTTTTAGTGACCGGCTTTTCCCTTGCCATAGTCTTGCACGGACTTTATAATTTTTCTATAATGATGGAAGGAGGATATTTAAGACTGTTCTTTCCGACAATCATTATTATAGGACTGGCTATTTTTGTTTCATTCGGTTTTAGAAAATTAAAAAAATTAAGTAGCACTTGTAAAATCCAGTAGAGCAACTTCGACTAGTTTTTCTGAAAGAAAAACTGGATATCGCGGAGCGAGTCGAAGATGTCTTACTGGATAAAATATAATAATTAACATCACATATCGGAGAGGGGTCGGGAGAACCCTCCGGTTCTCCCGCTTGCCCGCCTAAATTTTGCGAAGCAAAACTTTGGCGGGTGAAGAAAATATTAAAAACCGGAGGGACGCGAGAGTTATCCGCGTAAGCGAAAACTCCCGTCCTAGGGTTTTTAAAGAGCGGTATTAGCGCGATTGCCGAAAGGCAATATTCAATAATCCGCGCGTGCCGCGACCTAATTCGGTATTATCAATATGGCGTCTTTTTTTGAAAAACTAAAAAAAGGAATGGGGGTTGAAATTGTAGAAGAGGAACCGGAAAAAACGGAAGAAGAATTAAGGGGAAAACCCCCGAAGGAAAGCCTTCGGCTTCCTACGGGGCAGGCAAAATCATCACCCAGAAAGAAAAGAATAAAAAAAATAGAAAGCAAAGAGGATAAATCCTCTTCTCCACCCTTCGCCAAGGCTCGTGTAATTGAAACAGATTTAATCAAAAAGACCGAGGTCAAAGAACCAAAAAAATCAGAACCGAGAGAACCGGAAGAAAAAATAGAAGAAAAAAAAGAAATAAAAAAGACATTTCTTGCAAAGATTGCACAAGGCAAAGAGGAAAAAAAATTAGAAAGTAACCGCCAGGGTTTTACTCTTCAAAATTTAAGCGCTCAAGAAGGTCAATTGGCGGTTGATGTCTATCAAACCGACTCAGAGTTGGTTATTCAGTCCACCATTGCCGGAGTTAAAACAGAAAATCTGGATATTTCAATTGAAGCTGATACGGTTTTAATCAGAGGCAATCGAAACGAACCTCCAGAGCAAGGAGAAAAAAATTATTTCTATCAAGAATGTTACTGGGGACCATTTTCCCGCCAAATAATTTTACCGGAAGAAACCGACCCGAGCAGAGCTGAGGCAGTAATGAAAGAAGGAATTTTAACCATCAGGATTCCCAAAATTGAAAGAGAAAAGAAAAGAAAGATAACGGTAAAAGAATAAACCCAAATTTAAAACCCGACGTTAATTGTTCAACGTCGGGTTTTTGTGTCCGAGTTTTTGTGCCGAGGGAGGGATTCGAACCCTCACACCTCTCGGTACGAGATCCTAAATCTCGCGAGTCTACCAATTCCTCCACCTCGGCAAATAGCAGTAATAGTATACATAAAAAAGGGAGTCAACGCAAGAAAAGGCAAGAAGAAACCCCGTTAGAAATCAAAAATTTCTAACGGGGCAAAACGCCGCTTTCTAACGGGGGCTGCTTTAAAATACTATGCGCCGACGATACGTCGCACCAATACCACCAAACCTCTTGAAGCCACAGCGACCGCTACCCCGATTAAAGCATACATAACAAAGTTTCTGGCTTTAGAAACTGTTTCAGGATTACCGGTAGCTGTCACAAAATAATAAGCAGCAACAACAATGAAAATCGCCGCTACAACCAATAAAATCGTAAAAAGCCAATCAACTATCCGTTCAAGCACCTCCATTACGTCTAAATCAGCTGGCGGAAATTCTTGAGCTAAAACATTAACAGCCGGCACTACTAAAAGGCTGATTAAAACTGCGGTTAGTAAAATTTTTTTCATTTTTAAAATAATTTGTAATTTTTATCGGTCGACCTTTGTTTTATTTAAATTTCCATTATCATTTGAAAATTTCCTGGATTAAAGTAACAATGCCCTTTGCCATACCAATAATCAGCAAGCCAATCAAGGCGTATAATACCATTTTTTTAGCCTGACTGACCTTCGCCGGGTCGCCCATTGAAGTGACAAAAAAATAACCGGCAATGATAATTACCATAGGAACAACAGCTATTCCAAACATCCACATAAAATCAATAATAGCGTTTATCAATTCTTCAAAAGTGTCAGCCTCAATAGGGTTTTCAATACAAACTGCATTGGAGGGACAAGAGGTCTGCGCTCCAGCTAAATTTACGGCAAAGAAACTGATAAATAAGATTGGAAAGACCAGAATAAAAGACGTTTTCATAGATTATATTATTTTACCCCGTTAGAAATTTCCACGCAAGGCTTTTTAAAATGGTTTCTAATGAGGTTTTACCAAAATTAATCCCCAATGGTAAAGTCCGGCTTCAAACTCTTTCTCTGATTTAAAATCAAATTCTTCTGCTATTTTTTTTGCCTCGGTTTCAGAAATCCTGCCTTTTTCAGGACCTAAGGCAGCTGTTTTTTTCCAATCAATCACTAAAACCTGTCCCCCTTTTTTTAAAATTCTTTTTGCCTCGGCAAAAATTGCTTTTTTGTCTTCTGCCTGAAACAAAAGATTCGTTATTAGAACCAAATCAACCGAGTAATCAGGCAGGGTTGAACCATTTTTGTCCTCAACATTAGAACGGATGGTCTTAATATTTGGAACTTTATCCAAGACCATCTTTCCTTTTAACGCAGAAATTGGCTCTTCTAATATATCTATAGCATAAACCACGCCATCTTCCAATTTCCTTGCCAAAGCTATTGTCCAGCCGCCTGAACCTGAACCGAAATCAGCCGCCACCATATCTTTTCTAAGGTTCAATTGCTTTAAAATTTTTGATGGATTAAGAAAATCCTCCATATATCTTAGATACAAGCGACCTGAGCCACTTTGTCTCCTTCTTCTAACTTCATAATTCTCACTCCCTGGGTGGCCCGCGACAATTTTGGAATCTGGGAAATCTTTGTTCTAATTACCTGGCCTTTTTGAGAAATAACAATCAGGTCTTCTTCCTCGCCGGACAATATCATTGAAGCCTTTATTTCTCCAGTTTTTGAAGTAATCTTAGCATTCTTAATCCCTGCTCCTCCTCTCCCTTGTAATCTGTATTCCTTTAAATCTGTTCTTTTTCCAAACCCATTTTCCGTAATAACCAAGAGATATTCTTTTTCCTTCTTCAAATTTTGAGAGGCGAAGAGAACTACATTCTCTTCTTCATCTTCACCCCCTCCTTTGAAGGAGGGGGCTCGATATTTGAGCTTTGAACTTTGAGCTTTTATTACGTCCATCCCTATGACTGTGTCTCCTTTCTTCAATCTGATCCCTTTTATCCCGGCGGCTGGCCTTCCCATAACCCTGATTTGTTTTTCTTTAAATCTAATGGCCTGGCCTTTCTTCGTCATCAAAATTATTTGGTCCTCCCCCGCGCTTTTTTCAGCTTTTTTCAGCAAATCGTCTTTTTTCAAGGTAATGGCAATTAATCCTGACTTTCTCAAATTTTCAAACTCTGAAAGGGCGGTTTTTTTAATTATACCATTCTCGGTGACCATTACTAAATATTTTATTCCCAGTGCTTCATCTTCTTTGCCTAAAGAGAATAGAGATAAAACCTTTTCCTGGGGAGAAATTTCCAAAAAATTCAAAAGCCCTCTGCCCCTGGCCACGCGGCTGCCTTCGGGAATCTCGTAAACCTGAGTTTTAAAAACCTTGCCGGAATCGGTAAAAAACAGCAAGGAATCGTGAGTATTGGCCGTAAAAAAATGTTCCACAATGTCATCTCGAAGGGTTTTCATTCCTAAAATCCCTTTTCCGCCTCTTTTTTGGAGCTTATAAATTTTCGGGTTTATTCTTTTAATGTAACCTCCTTGTGTTAAGGTAATAATTGTTTCTTCCTGAGGGATTAAATCTTCTTCTGCGATTTCACCAATTTTCTCCATATGAATTTTGGTTCTTCTTTCGTCTCCGAAATTTTCCTTCAAAGAATTCAGTTCTTTTTTAATCACTTCTTTTATTTTTTGCGGACTTTTCAAAATAGCGGCCAATTCTTTGATTTCCTGCCTTTTTTGTTTTAATTCCTCTTCTATTTTCTGGCGTTCTAATCTCGCCAACTGCTGAAGTTTAATTTCCAAAATGGCGTTAGCCTGAATTTCCGTCAATTTGAATCTTTTCATTAAGTTCTTTTTTGCTTCTTCTCTGTCTTTTGATCTCCTGATTGTAGAGATAACGGCATCAATGTTTGAAAGAGCCTTGAATAGACCTTCCAAAATGTGAGTCCTTTCTTTGGCTTTTTCTAAATCGTATTTTGTTCTGCGGAAAACTACTTCCTTCCGATGTTCAATAAAATAATTTAAGGTTTCCGGCAGGTTTAACACTCTAGGCTGAATTCCCTCTACCAAAGCCAAGAGATTCAAATGAAAAGTTTTTTGCAGGTCAGAAAATTTGTAAAGCCGGTTTAAAATTTTTTGAGGGAAAACCTCTCTTTGCAAATCAATTACTATCCTCATTCCTTCTCTGTCCGATTCATCTCTAATATCTTTTACTCCTTCAATTTTCTTCTCTTGAACCAAATTAGCAAATTGTTCAACTAAAGCCGACTTTTGAACCTGAAAAGGAATTTCAGAGATAATAATCTGCTGTCGGCCGGTTTTTTCCTGCTCTACCACTTCAGCTTTTCCTCTTACTAAAATCGGGCCTTTACCTTGTGAATAGGCTAAAATTATTTCTTTTTGGTTAAAAATCTGACCGCCGGTCGGAAAATCAGGCCCGCGGATCCATTTAAAAAGCTCTTCGGTCGTAGCTTTGGGATAGTCAATCAAGTGCGAAATCGCGTCTGTTAATTCAGAAAGATTATGAGGCGGGATATTGGTTGCCATTCCTACGGCAATCCCCAAACAGCCGTTTAATAAAAGTTGAGGAGCTGGGGAAGGCAGAACCTGTGGCTCTTTTCTTGTCCCGTCATAATTATCAACGAAATTAACTGTTTCCTTTTCAATGTCTTTGAGCATCTCTTCACCGATTTTTGAAAGCTTACACTCTGTATATCTTTGAGCGGCCGGTGGATCATTGTCTATCGAATTATGAACAAATACTCCAGCATCTAAAAGAAAATTGTGCCAAGGCTCGGTGGTAAGATCGTAAACATCTTCTTTTTTTGGAAGAATTCGGGTTTTAATTACTCTATGATTATATTTTCGAGCTTTCTCTACGATTTCTGAAAAGTTATTAAAATAATTTAATGCACCCTCAATCTTCGGAACACCATTATTGGTTCTTGCCTTTTCATATATCTCATGAGTAATTTTTGAATGTTTTTCTAAAAGTGAATAAACAAATCCTAAAATCTTACTTTTTACAACTTTTTCTTTATAAGCAGGAGTTTGCCAATTTTTTTTCAAGGAAATTTTTGCTTTTTCCGCCATCTCTTTCATCATATTCGGATTTTCTTTTAAACGGTGTTTATTGGAAACAATAACGCCTGCTATATGTTTTTTTCTAAATTCTTCGTTCTGACGCTGTTTTGCAATTTTTTCTCGATGAAATTCTCTTATTCCCGGTTTTCCCCACAATTTCTTATGCATTTTTTCAAAATGTTCTTTTGGATATCTTGCACGATAAGTAGGATCGTTCCAAAGTTTCTTCATTCTTTCCGAAAGTTCTTTTCTAATTTCTGGTCTATTAAAATATTTCTTTAAACTCTCACGCTGTTTTTCTCGAAATTCGTCTCCTTTTTCTTTCCAGAGATTTTTGGCCTGAGCAAGATGGACTTTATAATGTTGTTTTATAGTAAATCTCTCTATGTTATCTGGAGAATTATTAAACTTGTTAAAATCTTTGTGATGAAGGATATATACGTCCTGAATTTTTTTTACTTTTTTATTCTTCACATTATATTTATCGGCAAGTTGATGAACAAATTCATAATGTCCAGTAAATGGCTGTAAAACTGCTAAATAATTATAATGGCTCCTGACTCGTCTTATGTTAAAGTAGGCTGGCATTAAAGAATCATCAGGTTTTAAATCTTTAGCTTGCTTATAGCTTCCATTGCGTAACATAAAACGATGGTCCAATGTACATTTAATTTTCTCACCATTATCTAAAGCTATCTTAATGATTTTTTCATTTGGTCGAGTTTTCCGAGGATTTTTAATCTCAGTAATCTCAATTTTTTTAGTTTCGGGATTAAAAGTAAATGTCCAATGCTTTTTGCCTTTCTTTTGCTCTTTAATCAATTCTGAAAAGCTTAAACTTCTACCATCAGTTAATTTCACTTTTGTATCTTTGGTAAAACAGCCGAAATTTCCTTGGCCTTGAATCAAGGGATATCGCAGAGAAAAATCTTGAGCCATCCTGGCTAAAGAATCGTAAACAGCTATATCTCCGTGGGGGTGATAGCGGCCTAAACAACTCCCAACGACCGTAGCCGATTTTCTGAATTTAGCGTTATATCTTAAACCATCTTCTAACATCGTATACAAAATCCGACGGTGAACCGGCTTTAATCCGTCTCTCACATCGGGCAAAGCCCGGGAAACAATCACGGACATCGCGTAATCAATATAACTTTCTTTCATTTCTTCGGTTATTTCTCGGGAGCGAATCAAACCGATTCCCGTATTTGGTTTTCTTTTGCCTCCGCCAATTTTTGGTGGAGGGGTGAAATTATTTTTTTTCATGAACCTTTCATTCTATTGCAGTTGTTTCTTCTTCTATTTTCTTCAATTCTGGGGCCCAGCCCTCGGCTGGGAGGGTGGTGGGCGGGTTGTAGTCTTCGCTGATTTCCGGCATTTCAATTTTCGGCAAGTCTTTTAATCCCTCGCTGAAATCAGGCATTTTTAATTCTTCCTTAAAGTTTATGGACTTTAATTTTTTTATATTGTTCTGGATATTTTTAAAGTAAAGCAAGAATAAGCCCAAACCAATAATAATTATTAACGACCAGAAAATTATTTTTTTTCTGGTTTCAGGCAGATTTCTAATTTTTTCTAAAAAGGTCATTTATCATTTATGGCTTAAGCACTATTATTTTCGCTTCTTCTTCCGCTAGCTCTTTCTTTTTAATTGTCAATTTATTGACAGGTTCTATTTTTTTAATTCCCATTGTCTTTAAGAATTTTTCCGCTCCCTCAAGTTTAACCTTTAACTTCGGCAAAGCATAGTGCATAGGAATTATAATTTTTGGTTCAATTTGAGACATTATTTTCACTGCCTCTTTCCCTGAAATAGTGTAATTCCCTCCTACCGGAATCATTAAAATGTCGATCTCACCGATTTTTTCTAATTGGTCAGGGGTCAATTCTTTTTGACCCAAATCTCCCAAATGACAAAGGCGCAGCTCTTCAGCTTCAATGGTAAAAATGGTCATTCCCCCCCGTTCTTTGCCTTGTAAATCATCATGAAAAGCCGGAATTCCCTGAATAAATACCTCTTTTATCTCGTATTCGCCGGGCCCCTCAATTAAAAAATAATTGCCCCCTACTGCTTTCACATTGTTATGATCATAATGCTCGTGAGTGCTTAAAACAATATCGGCTTCCAATTTTGGAAGCCGCAAACCCACTTCCTGAGAGAAGGGGTCAATTACGATATTTACCTGATTGTTTTTTCCGCGACTGGATGTCAACTCAAAAAGAGATTGTCCGTGCCAAATTATGGTCATATTAATTTAGATTCTTAATTCAATAATTTATTTTATCATAAAATCACCATTAATCAAGCTTCGGAAGTGAGGTCAAAGAGAGCTTCGCTCTCTTTTCCACCTTCGCTTCCTGCGGAAGCTCGGTAGCTGAAGAAGAGAACGTAGTTCTCTTCGCCTAAACAAATCTTGCCTTGAGAAAAAATGTATGATATATTAACAGGTATGAAAGAAGAGCTTTTGAAAAATAATTCATTAAAACCTCCCAGGGTTGGCGAGATTATAGAAGGCAAGGTAATCGCCAAAGAAAGAGGAGCTTTGTTTTTGGATTTGGGAGTTATTGGCGCCGGCATAATTTACGGGAAGGAATTTTATGAAGCCAAAGACTCTTTGAAAAATTTAAAAATCGGAGACAATGTTTTTGCCAAAATCGTGGACTTAGAAAACGAAGAGGGTTATCTTGAATTATCAATTAGTCAAGCTGGAAAAGAATTAACATGGGGAGAACTAAGACAAAAAAGAGAAGAAGGAGAGATGATTCGGATTAAAATTTCAGGAGCCAACAAAGGAGGATTATTAGCCGAGATTTCTGGAATTTCAGGATTTTTGCCTGTTTCTCAACTGTCTCCGGTTAATTATCCAAAAGTAGAAGGAGGAGAAACAACTAAAATTTTAAAAGAGCTGCAGAAATTTGTTGGAAAAGAATTAGACGTTCAAATTTTTGATTTAGACCCAAAAACCAATAAACTTATCCTGTCTGAAAAACTCAAAGAGACAAAAAAAATTAAAGAAAGTTTAAAGAATTATAAGGTGGGGGATGTAATTGATAGTGAAATTATTGGAATCGTAGATTTTGGCGCCTTTATTAAATTTGGCAAGGAAAATCTTGAAGGATTGATTCATATTTCTGAATTAGACTGGACAATCATTGAAGATCCTTCTCGAATAGTCAAAATTGGCCAAATCGTTAAAGCAAAAATCATTAACATCTCCGACGATAAGGTTTTTTTATCCCTCAAGGCCTTAAAGCAAGATCCTTGGAAGGATATTGAGGAAAAATATAAAAAAGGAGATATTATCAAAGGAAAAGTAACCAAATTAAATCCTTTTGGCGCTTTTGTGCAAGTGACTCCTAAAATTCAAGGTCTCTGTCATATCTCCGAATTTAACTCTCAAAAGAAAATGGAAGAAAAAATAAAAATTGGCAAAAAGTACAATTTTCAGATTCTACAAATCAAACCGGAAGAACACCGAATGACTTTGGCCTTAGTCGATGAACTTCGTTCGTCGAGCTGAAGGCGAGACGGGAGAAGAAATTTGTTTCTGCGACCATCTCCGCCCCTTCGCTAATGCTCGGGTACTCGAAGAACATTCGTCTTCGCCCACCGAGCTTCCATTACCAAAGGTGGAAAAAGAGACTTCGCCATGAATAATTTACTTAAAAATTTTATATTTATTTTGTTGATTTTTCTGATAATCTCAGGCGTTTTTACCTTATTCTCTCAACCCGCTACGCAACAAAAAGAATTGTCTTTGACCCAATTGGTACAGGAAATTAATCAGGCAAAAATAAAAAAGATTACTGTTTCCGGCTCCGATCTTTTCATTGAATACCGAGACGATTCCGCGGCTCGTTCTTTGAAAGAAACGGAAACGGCCCTTTCTCAGTCCCTGATTAACTATGGAGCAGATAAAGAAAAATTAAACGGGGTAAATATTGACATAAAAAAAGAAGGGGGACTTACGACATGGTTAGGTCCTATCTTAATCTTACTTCCTCTTTTACTCTTTGGCGTTTTTTTCTGGATGATTTTTAGACAGGCGAGAACCGGAGCAGCTCAGGCTTTTGATTTTACACGAGCTCGCGCGAGGCTGTTTGGCGCCGAAGGCCATCCCAAAGAAAAAATCACTTTTAAAGATGTGGCCGGGCTAGAAGAAGCCAAAGAAGAATTGAAAGAAGTGGTTGATTTTTTGAAAAATCCAAAGAAATATTTCCAAATGGGAGCTAAAATCCCTAAGGGAGTACTCCTGACAGGAATGCCGGGAACAGGGAAAACCCTTCTTGCCCGGGCAGTGGCTGGGGAAGCTAATGTTCCTTTCTTTTCCACGGCCGGCTCAGAGCTGGTAGAACTGTTCGTAGGCGTGGGAGCAGCCAGAGCGCGAGATTTATTTGCTACCGCAAAAAAGCATCAGCCGAGTATAATTTTCATTGATGAATTAGATGCCATTGGCAGAGTA
>Ga0100391_1006305_pt1 | contig 10741 bp, 7 predicted proteins | sample CryGeymeta201515_FD_81541 | JGI IMG/M metagenome (GOLD analysis project Ga0100391, IMG submission 81541) | Groundwater microbial communities from Crystal Geyser aquifers in Utah, USA - Crystal Geyser metaG 2015-15 | ecosystem: Environmental > Aquatic > Deep subsurface > Groundwater | place: USA...
ATTTATTTGTAGTCGGAAGGATTCAGAATATATATATTATAATAGTTGCCCTATTGGAATATATGTATTCCATAATATGAATATAGAATATACGCAAAAGGAATACATTTTTCCCTAGGCCTGATCATCATCATCATCATCATCATCATCATCATCATCATCACCCGTAGGACCCAAAAATGCTCCCATGCAAATCACCAAAATGATGGCAAGTGTAAATCCTGCCAAAATCAAATATTTGGCGCGTCGTTCCATTGGTGTTCGTTCTGGCAAAATCTGTGCTTCAGCTAACCGGTTATGTGGTCGTCGTATCTGGCATTCTTCGTCTTCGATGTTGTTGCTGTTTTTGCCACTTTTTCTTGTTGCGCTTTCAATGCTCTTACTAATTTGTGTACAAGATGCGTGATTTGGAGCATCTCTGCGGTGGTCCTGGTGATGCTTGGATTTCCCTGGTTTCATGCTGGCTTTCTCATCTGGTTGTTGTGGGTACTTTCTGCCATATTCCTTTCTCCTTTGCTTGGATTCAGCCTCATACGACAAACGTGTTTGCAAGGACGTTCGTATGATTTTTGTATCAGCAATGACAACATTCAAGAGATCTCCTTCTCCCTGTCCCGAGGATTCACGATTGGAACTCGGTTTCGGACCTTCATTCGGTAGATCTATCATCATCGCTGCCTCTTTTTCCTCGGGCTGTTGTTGTTTCAGTGAACGGAAATGACGGACTCCCTTAAAAAGCGAACATTAGCTGCAACCATTGCCATTGATGAAACACACTAATCAATACAATTATTATAAAAAGTGTTATTAGCGACGCATGCATACAACATACAACATATTGTTTTAAGTTATAACTTATAACTTATAACATACATCACGCTCGTTGTAGCAGCCCGCACGGGTGCGTAGAGTGCGGGCAGCCACAAAGCATTAGCCCGTACCTTAAATACAAAAGAGAACCATTGTGCTATCTTTGTCTATGATAAGAGTGGATCTCTAGCTAGTACGGTAGTAGTGTTTGGTTGATGCTTTTTGAGTTATTGCAACGCATCGAGAAAGGCACAGCAACCAAAGTATTATCATACTATCGTAGTGGCGAACTAAGTGCATTTACCCTTCTATCACGGCTAAATGAACAACCATCGCTACAGCAGTTTAACTTTCATTTTTTCATCCCTTGGCAATTTCAGGGCCATCGTTGTTACCATCCTTTTTCTTTTTGGGTTCTCCTGTCTGTTGTTGACTGCCCCAACCGCCTCCCTGGTTTTCGGGTTGATTCTGGTATCGCTGTTCCTCTTCGCCTTCGAAGGCACCCAAATCGGCTTCGCCACCTCGTGCTGCCCGGGTCCGTGCCGACGGCAACATGACGTAGTCGATCAATCCGTACTGCACAGCTTCGTCGCTGGACAAGTAAAAATCACGCTTGAGATCCTTTTGGATGCGTTCGAGGGGTTGTCCGGTAAGAAGAGAAATTTCGTTTTCCATGCGCTCATTCCACTTTTTGACATCTCGGACTTCCAAAGCAATATCCGTGGCTTGTCCTTGAAAGACAGTTTCCATACCAATGCGCTGCAACAGGAATCGAGCATTCGGCATGGCACTGCGTTTGCCCTTGGTACCCGCACTGCAAATGAGACTCGCCATACCGGTACACAAACCTAAATTGAGAGTATCAATTTCGCAATTTTCTCGTGTCTGCAAAAGGAGGTCGTAAACAGCAATCGAAGGACGGAGGAGTCCTCCGGGACAATTGAGATAAATGGAAATAGGATCGCGGGCACTTTGTTTGCGCATCCAGAGAATAATGGCGATAATTTCATTGGCGGCTGCCTCGTCGATAAATTTGGAAATCATGAGCGTCCGATCGCGGTACATGGCGGAATTAATGTCGACAAATTGAGTGTAGTCGCTGCCCGGGGGCTGCGTTTGTCGTCGTTGAGTAGGAGATAAACTGAAAGGATGAGATACTTTTGCGAAACAAACAACAATTTCAATTCAATTTCATACTGCTGGCTGCCGGCCGGGTATCTTTCTCACGACTGCACGCACCTTGTAGGGGACCTGGGGAGTTTGACTTGGCATTCTGATTGGTTCCCGCCGAACCATGTTGAGGTGAGTTCTGCTGCTGCTGCTGCTGCTGCTACTACTCCTACTGGTGGTAATGGCGGGCTCTGCAAATCCTTCCACTGCTGTTGTCATCGAAGCCGATGCGGCGAAAAGTGCCACGAGGAACCTTGACAAAGAAAATGTGTTCATATTATTTGTGGTTGGCCAAGTTTGCTGGTTTGAGAAAGGCAGGCGAATCCGTATGTGAGGCTGTTAGTAGTAGGTTATTTATTTGTATTCCTGCAGTTAGTTTGCTTTACTTTGCTTTACAATTTTGGACAAGTTTAATTTTCAAAAGATAAGACACCGAAGATTGAAGATTGTGTAATCTTACATCAATGCTACTACAGTAGTAGCTACTGTAGCTAGTCTAGTCTACTTCGAAGAAGGAAGAGATACGGGTGTGCCTGTAGATTTTTTGACGTCAAGAGTAGACTCTACTACTAGTAGCTACTCTACTAGTAGTAGAGCAGTACTAGCCTCAATTTTCTATTGATCCAGTCTGGCCTTCAACCGAATGTTCGTTACGGGAGATTGAGTCACAGATTAGCTATAATAGAGTAAACGTAGCTACCCTAGCTATCAGATGGTGGGTACTGGACTACTGGACCCTACTACAAGTTACAAATAGATTTTCGAATTGAATTTACGTAAGGGTAGACCTAGCTGATAGATCAAAGGCCTCTATAAAGTTGGGATTCTTTCTAGATTATAGTGGAATCCTCTCAGCTGATTGTGGCAAAGGAAAGATGGAAAATATTGATTAGTTTGTTGCCGTCATTCTCAGAGTATATTTATGCGAGATGGAAGTCAAGAGAACTATTTTTCCTTGGTTCAGTTGTAATTAAAGGATATCATTTATGAAAACTTTTTGTCTATTTAAATTTTTTAAGCGTCCTTCTCATCCATAGCAGTTGCTGGTGAAGGCGCTTCGGCTGTGGCGGCCAAGAAGAGAGCTCCCAAAAAAGCGCCCCCACCGATGAATCCTTGGGCTCCCATGACGGATCCCAGCAGAGCATAGTTCATAACAGAAGCCCACAACGGCTGGGATGCAAAAATGGTTTGAGCTCGCGTGGGTCCCACACCTTGCATACCACCCACTTGCAAAAAGGTGGCCAAGGCATTGACAATGAGACCACTCCATAAGACCGTCGGGATGAAAACATTCCATTCTGGTCCAGCAGCAAAGTAGTCGACAGTTTCGGACCGAGCTGCCACGGCACACAAAATTGTACTGAGAAACGCTTGGAATCCTATCTTAATGGTTACCAATTCTGTGCGAGGCACTTCTCGCCCCCAATAAAATGTTTGAATGTCGTAGAGACTGTAAAAGAAGGCTGCGCTCAAGACCAAAGCATCTCCTGTTTGCATCAACGAAGGATCGCCTACGATTTCCGAAGCTTTGGTAGGATCCTGAGTGAATAACAAAATACCGGTCAACGCCATTCCAATGGCAAATTTAATTTGTCGCGGAATCTTCTCAGCCCCGCGCAACCCCTGCAAGACTGGGACGATCAGTGTGGTCAGTTGTAAGAGAAAGGCACCATGGTTGGCTGTAGTCAACGCCATGCCGTAAATATGACATGTTGTTCCTACAAGTGGGTAAGAAAAAAGTGGATGCGAGGTCAGAATTGCTTACCCATTCAAAACTTCTCTTGTGTAATATGATATTGTTCTGCGTACCTAGTCCCTTCCAAAGCCCCAATTCCATGCCACCCCGAAACGATTTCTTTGACCACTTGTCCTCGCTTGCTTCCGCCAGAGCCGAGTCTTGTCCCATACTGGCATCCAAAAGAGGAGCCCCCGCGAGTAATCCAGCAAAGGCCACAACACTGACTAAAGCATTCAAAAAGAGTGGTGGAGGACCATTACCTTGGTAGACAACATGCCAAACGGGACTTAGTGAGGCATTGAAGAGTGTTATAAGAGAAATGATGGCAAAACTCTTTTTGTATGCGGCGTTGTCTTCTTCTTCTTCTTCTGCTTTCGAAAATTCAGTTAATTTTAAGGGAAGCGACGAGTCCTCTTTTCCATCACGAATGTCATTAGAGGTAACAAGGTTGCGAACAGCATCTTCAACTTTCGAAACATAGAGCCTCGACTGTCTGTAGGGAGGACTGAACAAGAGGGAAGGAGTCTCCGCCGCTAGCTTTGTTGTGTGTGATATTCTTTTGGTCTCTGTTTGTACTGAAAAGGCACCAGCATAAGTGCCCAGCAATCGGAGGAACGCCGATGTTATCAGCGGTAGGACCAGAGCGCTTCTGAATTTCATAGTTGCTGCTGTAAAATATGCGGAGTTTCAGCTAAAGCAGACTGCCCTCACAACGAAATACTATTTTGTGGCAAACTCGCTACTTGTGTTTGTGTTGAAGGCAGAGAAATAAAGTACTGTGGTGGAGAGCGCTGCGGAGAAGAAAAGAATTTTCCAAAATGTGGCAGCAGTTTTATCAACGATTCAGAATTCTTTCGAATAGCAATTCCGTAGAGAAAAAGTATTATTTTTTAGTGACGTTTCTCGAGTGGACCGAACGAATGAAAGATTACTAGTCTAGTAGACTAGTAGCATTGAAGTACTATCTCCTCGAAGAGAGAGTGAGTCATCCCAGCGGCCGTGAAAGTTCCAAATTTCGAATGCAGTGGAGTTGTTCGTTGACGTTGCAAGTATTATTGTTTTCGTAATAAATTCTCTGGAAAGTGTATTGATCGAGCCAATCCCTGTGCTGTTCAAATAATAAGCAGCTACGTAGCAACGTCTGAGTACTAGTAGGAGCCGGTCATCTGACCTACGGCTATCAAATTTAATTGGGTTTGCAAACAATCTCACGAAATCCCAGCGTACTCGTTTTTATCTACAACAAATGAAGTCTATATTCTGAAGGTGGTGTCAGTTTCAATTTTCAGTCGCTGACATATCCCAGATCGTTGGCCGACAATACCTCCAAGACCGATGACTCGGTATCTGTATCATCCAACACTGCTGCAAGCTTAGTTTCCAAATCAGCATCACTTGTTGAAATTGTCGCCTCTGTGGCATCCGTTTTCGATTCCATTTGGACTTCCCTCCAGTTATACACTGCTGCTGATGTACTTCTTGTTTCTGGTGCAGTAGGGTGTTTTTGTTGCTGGTGACGCCGTGCGAGTCTTTCGAGCGCTCTTTCTGCTTCTTCTTCGCTGCTATTGGTACCAGCACTGAATCCCGTAAAGTCAGTGATTGTACTGAAATCACCAACCGACTTGCTACCGAATTCCAATGTTTCTTGCTCCTGATCCAAATCATCATCAGTACTCTTGTTGCTAATGTCCCACAGATCGGAAAGTGAATTGGAGCGGACGCGATTATTGTTGTGTGCGCTCCAGTCATAAGGAATCTCGTTGGAATGCTTCGAATGACCATGTTTTTTCTCACCTTTCTTCCCATTCGAATGCCGTTTTGCTGGTAAGTGTTTCTTTGTTGCTCCTTTATCTTTGGAATGTTTCTTCGGTGGCAACTCTTTCTTGGCTTGCTGTTTCACGTTCGATGGCCCGATTCCAGCAATGTACTCGTTGGTACTCTTCGTCCCCGTAGATCCATCGTCGTCGCCCTGTAATACGTGATGACGATGATGATGATGGTGGTTATGTTTACTTGCATTATTCTGAGTTTTCAAGAAACATTCCAGCGCTGGGGACTCCATCGTCGTGATACCGCCCGTAGATCCACGTCGCCCTGTTTTCTGTTTTAGTGGTTCCTCTGTATCCGAAGTATCGCTGTTGTCATCTTTGCGACCAAAATAAGGAATGACAGTCGCCGTACCATTCGTACCTGTTTTTGCTAAGTCTACTAAAGACCTTAGTTTAGTTCGCTTGACTTCAGGACTGTATAAATCAATACTATGAAATTTTGCGTTGCCATTTTGTTGCTTGGCACTGTTTCTGCAAGATGGATGATTTGGTTTTTTGGGAGCAGAGTCTTTGGCTAAAGCCAGTGACGCTAGGTTGGGATCCGAGCTGCTCGTGCGCCGATTTGGCATCCGAGGTGGCATGCTGGGCGGGGCCCTATTGTTTTTCTTATTGCTTTGTCCTTCACCGGCGGCAAATCTACGCTGGTTAGATTGTCGTGCTGTCTCGTCCATTTCGCCATTATCCCTTCTCTTCCAATCCCATTCGTCGTGTTGTCTGTTGTTTAATGCCGGCGATAGATGAATTGGTGACGATTTCGAACGCAACCGTTCAACGCTAGGAGTTCTCATGGATGCAAGACTAGACGCATTCTCGCTATCCTTAGATTCTCTTAAAAGAGTCTTTCGTAATCGACCGGCACTCAAACTTCGTGTTCGTCGGTTGGGTTTGGGTATCCTCAAATTGGCTGGTAAGTTATAGGTCACGTGATCACTACCATTTTCTAGTTGATTATTCTTTGGCAAAAGTTGTCGCTTAGAGAGTTGTGGTTCCTGTGGGCTAGATCGTCTTGGTTGTCGGGGCGGCGAGGAGGAAGACGACGATTCTGATTTTTGCTTGATTTGAAACTCGTAAACGCTGGCATCGAAGAACTTGAGCTGCTGGTACTTGGACCGAATAAAGGAATGTCGCGCCAAGGCATCTGCCTGCTTGTCTTCTAACCTTCTAGTCTTGCCAAACTTCGACGATTTGACATCCAGCTTAGCTTCGTATATAATGTTCATAATGTCGTTTCCTCCTGCCCGTTCCAGAGCCTGCACTTCATCTTCTGACCAGTCGTCCGCCTTCTGAGTATTCTTAACCCGGCAAATTTGCTTCCCCAATTGCGCGTGGTGCAGATAACATTGTATGCAACACAGAATTCCCAGCTTGTACGGCAGTTGCTGGTGACCCGGTCCATTACTACTAAATGTAGTTCTTGTACTACTGGTTCCCGCTGAACTCCAGCGACTGCTCATGGTACGCTGCCGCTGACGGCTCATAGTGAGATTGGCTCGATCCTTGGTTCCGGGAGGCGGTACCAACAAGGACGCCCAAGTGGCACTCGTGGCGGGACAATCGGCGCAGCATCGATTCGTGGGCAACTTTAAAAGGGCGTCCAATCGCTGTTTCAAGGATGAATTCGAATCGTCCATTTCTGACTGTGTTCATGTGTGAGCTTTAATGCTCTTTCTCTCTTAGTTTGCAGGTCTAGCCAGTTCTCTTGTTGCTATAATATATTCTATTATCTTGCTGGAAGTGTCCTTTGTAGGCGATGTATTGCGTGCCAAAAGCTTGGTGGGTTTTGATCTTGACTGTGTAGTAAACTCTGTTCTTCTCCTCTGCCAGCCACAATGAAAAATAAGTATCAGATCGTGAATTTGACTGGGTCTTGTACAGCCAATGATGTCTGTACAGAGTTATTATTATTTATGAGGGTTTTATTTAAGGCCTAAAAAAGGGTCATCGCAATTCGAAGTATGAATGTTGGGACCCTCAGCACTTTTACGCCTCTGGAAAATAAAGTAAGAGTTCTTGATCATTACTGTATTTATTTTTTCAACTTTTCACCAATTTCAGCATAGTACAGTAGTAGTGATAAGTAATGAGTACTACCTGGTAACACTCTTCCCATGTTGGCAGGTGCTTTCCATTTCTGCCAAAATAACACTGTGCATCATCAAGAGGTTTAGATCTTTTCTACTTCTCCCCTTTCTTCATCCCTGCTGCAACTCTTGAGGTTGCTCGTAGAGTACAAGACATCTGTTCGTGCTACATACTTTGTACCACGTTGCACTCGTGCACCCTCGTGCAACGGTGACATGGGATGATTTCCATGATAAAAGCACAAAACAGATCCTTGTATGGGTCGGATAGCAAACACGTCTTCTTTTGCGTCACCAACATGATTTCCTTGACCTTTAATCAACGTTTCTCCACCATCAAAATCATCATTCAGATACACGAGAAATGTCATGAATGATAGTGCTTTTCCATCGTACAAGTCCTGCTCATAGTTGCCATTATTTTGATCCACTCCGGAATCTGTCCAGGCACCATCCGTGTGCATTTTAAAAATATCTGATGGATTGTACTTGTAGAAACGCCACCGATGACTCAATCCTAGTGGCGGCCTGCTAGTGTTGGTGCTGCTGTTGCTGCTGCTGGTGTTGTTACCACTGATGGTGAAATCCAATTTTGAGCTAAATAGGGCTTCATGTTTGCTGCTCCACACGTTCTCAATATCAATCCAAGGTAGTAAGTGTTGGATACGCTCAAAAATGCGAAGATTGACCTCATCATTCATCAACCAAACACAGGATTCATTTTGTCGAATATTTCGACCCAAACTGACGGGAGCATCTTCGGTATAGCCCATGGTTTCTGATGTTCTTAAAATGCGCTGACATTCTGCTGGACTTAATACATCGCGCAAGACAAGTACACCATCACGATAGGTTTCCATATGAATGTTGTTATTCCTGGAAGAGCCGGATGACGTGCATTGTTGATTTCCTTCGTGACATTCTTCGTATTCTTTATCATCAGCATCGAGAAGAGTTGCGGCGTACTTTTCCGTAGCAGTAAAAATGGGAATACTGGACGTCGATTGACCTGGTTCATGCTTCACGATGCGAAAGATGGAAGGTGCAGCAGCGGCAGCCCCACTTTGACCGTAAGGGCGAAACAGCAGCGTTGTTGTGGTCGCCAAACAACAACGAATAGTAAATAATCGTACTACTAACAGGCGCATCAAGTCAGCTATTTTTTCAAAGAGATGAACAGGACGTGAAAAATAATATTATACCCGGCTTCCCATATTACCAGTATTTTACTTTCACTATGATCTCTGATGATCTCGAAAGAAAAAATAATAATTAGAAAACTCGATTGTTGATGCGAGATTAACTGTGTGTTTTTTTCGTTTTCTTCCGGGTTTTTAGATATTGTAAACTTTTACGCACATCTGTCCCATCTACCGTACAGTACTACGAGTAGTAGCTTATCTACCACCTATTTACGCTGAATGATCAGGATATGAGTCATGCGGCTAATCTGCACCTGCGACGGCTAAAAAAAATAACAACATGATTCATGTGCGTGAAAGCCGGTTTTCTATATGATGTGAGACAAAGAGGTATGCTTAACAACAGAGCAAAGCCGAGTTCTATTCTTCCGTAGTAAAAGTTAAAAACCGAAAAGTGCAGACCGACTTTATTATTTACTTGAAAGAATCTAGATCGTAACATCAGGATTCAGTAGTTGAACAAACGATTCACCGAGCCGATACCCCAGACCCCAGACAACCCTGGAAATAACGTTTAATCGTCACCATGGCAACCCGTCATAAATTGATGCAGATCTTAAACAAGGCATCTAAGCGGACCAAGCCTTCTCCCCAGCTACGTGAGGCACAAAAGAAAAGTAAATGGGATATTGTTAGAGGTGACAAAGTCCAAGTGATTGGCATTCATCCCGAAAAAGGCAAACAGGGCATTATCAAGCAAGTGCTACGGGACCGAGATCGGGTGATTGTCGAAGGTGTCAATCTAGGTCCCAAACACATCAAAGCAGATCCAGCTCGTGGCGTTAAAGGTCGCACCGTCATGAAAGAACGGACCATTCATTACTCTAAAGTCAATTTAGTAGATCCTTCGACTGGCAAACCGACCCGCATTTTCAAACAATATTTGGACGACGGAACCAAGGTCCGTGTCGCCAAAAAAAGTGGAGCCATCATTCCCAAACCGACCGTCTATCTGGAGCGGAAACCTATTCCCAGTCTTGTTAGTGATAAATGTTCCACGGATGCCAATGTTTGGGCACAAACCTACGAACCCTGAATTCTATTAATGATTAATAACAGTAAGGACAAGTTAGAATCCACAATAGAAAGTGACTAAATCACATTTATGCAATATCCTTTCGATGAGAATTTCTAACACTGTTGGGTATTACGCTTTGACACGAATTACTCTTGTTTTTTTTTTAATCATCTGTATTGCGGGTTCTTTCAAAAGCTAAAAGAGGACACGGATGAATACAAAGCCTTTTGTAGTCAACACAATAATCAAGAGCTTCATTTGGCATTCTGAACGACTAAACGTGTGGCCATAAAATTGGCATTTAAAATGCACTCGATTGATGTACACTCGCTTCAACAGTTGACGATGCTTCGGAGAGAACATTGATGCATTGGTTGAACCGCTGAGCGGTCCAAACAATATTGCATTCGATGACAGAACACATGCTCTTCATGTGTACTGTGTACTGTACTGATGCATACTTCATCTCTAGTAGAATGCATGTTGGTTCTTGAATCAAAGCAGAAGTAGCACTTGTACCAGTGCTAGCAGCAATTTAGCAGCACACGTAGAGCATTGAAGACAGCAGCAGATCTTGCTTCTTCCCCATCTTGGTAGACCCAAAACGTTGCCTCGCTCCAAGAAAGGGCAGCTACAGTATATCCCTCGCAGTGCTGCTACTTGATCAGACAGTAGTTATTCTCGTTACTAAACCAGCATTGAAAAATTTCCCTAGTAGTAGACCTACTAGTCTAGTAGACTAGCTAGAGTACTAGGAAAGATACTCACCAGGAAGGTCCGCCAATTAGAGCTCATAACCTCAATGAATCCAGTGTTGAATAGTCCTGACTTTGAGTCATGTTGAAATTTGTTGAAATCTGTTGAAATGTGTTGAAATTTGTTGACACGTGTTG
>Ga0100391_1006312_pt1 | contig 10733 bp, 9 predicted proteins | sample CryGeymeta201515_FD_81541 | JGI IMG/M metagenome (GOLD analysis project Ga0100391, IMG submission 81541) | Groundwater microbial communities from Crystal Geyser aquifers in Utah, USA - Crystal Geyser metaG 2015-15 | ecosystem: Environmental > Aquatic > Deep subsurface > Groundwater | place: USA...
CATTCTAGTCCTCCTCTCCTTGGATCCTCGCTGTTTGCTCCTTTTACAAACCGCTACGAAACTGGGCTTCATTTCAAAGATAAGGCAACGAGGAAACACTTTCAATTTTACCCCCCCCCCCCTCCCCTCCCCCCTCCAACAAGAAAGACACACCATGATCGAAGAAGTTCTCAAAGATGGATCTAAAAACCCACCCGAAGCGGCACAGACTCTGCGTCTTTACATTACGCATGACTTGCCCATTGGTGGAATGTCGGCCCACAGACGCTACTTTACCATTTTTGAAATGCTTTGCACTCGTGTTTTTGGTGAAATAGTGGCCGATAGCAAAAGCGAATTCAAACACGAACCCGGTGGTTGGTTGTCCAGTCGAATGCGGTGGAGGAGCACTACGACCACTACTACTACTGCTGCAAATTCTACGCCGTCGTCGTATGGTAGCAGTCCTGGGGGAGGTACGCCGCGGACGACAACGACGTCCATTGAAACGGATCCCGTAGTGCAATTGCTGGGACCACAAAAAGTACCACCCAAAAGAACGAGCAACAATACGGCAAACAACAACAATGATGCTTTCTTACACAACATTATTGAAGCATGTTATGAAGAAATGGAACAGCTTCCTAATATTTTATACCAGTTTCCATTTTTGGGCATGCCCAAACCCTTGCAACAACAGTTTCTGCTTGTCATGGAAGCCGCTTTGGTGGGGAACGCCAACCGCAACAATCCAATGAACACAATGCTAGGTAGTAGCAGTAGCAGTAGTAGCAGTATGAACCAACACCATCATCATCCCAACGACCAAGACAAACAACACGTGGTGATGAGTCAAAACGCCTACAAGCTATTGGCGGAGCTTATGCGTTGTCCACCGGTCCATCAGGACCAGATCCAGATGTATCAGCGGGAACTGATCCAATCTAGAAACCAAAATGTAACACAGCCAGTCCAGCTCAGTCCTGGATATGGAACACCACCACAGCCCATGGTGGGCATATCGACCAATTTGACATCATCGCAGCAGCAGCAGCAGCTGGAAAAGGAAACGACTCCCAAACTGAAATGCAGCATGCTGGAATATTATTTACTCTTGTTCATTCGCTTTCCTTTGGCGTCTCCCTTTTTGGCTGGCCAGCAAACAACGTCCTTGTCACAGTCCGGTGTCAATCGTCATCAAGTGCTGCGGCCTCGAGAAAATAGTATTCCTTTTGGAGAGAAGGTCTATGCCGTTTTATTTGAACGCTATTTGTGTCATTTCCTTAAACATACCAAGTTTCCAACGTCGGAAGCAGAATTTTCCTTGGCACAACGACATTCGGAATTCTTTTTGCGTGTCGTCATTTCCTTGTGGTTGGAATCTCACGTTAGCCTTCCTTCGACCGAACGAGCTGTCCAAGCCATTCGCGATCGATTGCAACGCACTGGAATTGTCCATTTTCCGGCGATCGACTTAAAAATGTCGTACGATTTAGCCTTTGGAACGTACGAAGTAATGCCTGTCTTGGCCAGACGGTGCTTTCGAAGCTTGATTGTGCATCTGATTGCAGACCCGACCATTGCTATTTCAGTGCAAGAACAATACAAAAATCTTGGGCTCCGACACTGGTGTTTGAGTCCCGGTATCACCGCAATGCAGCAACCCTTTTACAACTACATACGAGGATCCTTTCGCCATGCCTCCATTCATACTACGCGCTCAACTTTTTACTCTGCCTTGAATGCTTGGCTTATTTGGCTGGAACCGTGGAATGTCATTCACGGTACGTCCAATAAAATATAATATGTTTGTGCTCCCCTCTTTGCTGAGTTACTGTATTTATTAATGTTGAATCGTTTGTATTGTTTCTTTTACTGACGTTCACCACATTCCAAAGCCTCGACCGCCTCGGCACGTCTCATGAACTCCATCCCGGGTACCTTGGCGCAGTCTGCGGCTGGCCCCACCATTACGATCCCCAGATCGGACAGGAAGAGTGGCTATACGAAGGTTTGGGAACCCTATTTGGCCGCCAATTTGTTTTTCTACACGGTTCCCTTGGCTATATTTTTACGGCGCGCACGGGAACTTGACTTTTCTCTGCAGGAATTTAGTCGTTCCATGGATCTACTAAAACGCGTCTTTCGAGTTTACACTCCAGAAGTGATCCAGGCACTTAACAACCTCACCGATTGTATTACCAACCCGTCCTCCGGCAATTCAGATTTCCAAAAGACGGTAGAAAACCACAAATCTCTCTTGGGAGATTATGCGCCTTTGACGCTCGGAGACTTGTCATTGGAGTCTTGTCAGAGCGACATGCAGGGACTTTTGGAAGAAATTCACATGCAGCACATGAAACGAGTCCGAGATCTTGGATATCTTGACAAGTTCGCTGCGTACTTGGAGGGACTTTTTGCTCATGGAGTGGTATCGGGAGAAGAAATCGCAATCAAGTCACTCGTCGAACGAGCCAAGGTCATAGTGGGTTTTCCTATTGGATTCGATCTGCTGCCTTCCGATTCATGTGCAGGCGACACCAACGTCAGCAAAGATGTGGCTACCAGCAGTTTGAGAACCACCGACGGGAAGCTAACTGATGAGGGTCGACAGCGACTCTTGGCGGGACAGTTCAAGTGCAAGCCAGGGGATGTTTACTATGTGGGAGACAGGATGCAGTCTCGGCTTCGCAGCCACGAGCTTAGTTTTCTCTTGACTCTCACAACCCTTCTGTCGCAGTGGCTCAATGAAAAGCTTGGACTTCTTCCTCCAAGTTCTTCCGACAAAAAGGAAGGTACATTCTCGAAAATCAATGGAGAACTTCAAAAGAATCTCGAAACTCAAGGCAGTCTGAGGGGATTTCGTATCAATTTGCGATGGTTTGCCGACTACCGAAATCTCTTGTTTACAGCATTTTTGATGGTGTTGCTTTGGCGAACTATGCTCAAGTAAATATTGATAGAGAACCAATCAAAAGGGAAGTGAAGTGAGATTTGACATGGTAGAGTTGTACCATAGATGCATGATGGATATTATTACCCATAATAATTATCGGTTATCCAGATCACGTCACAACGAGTCCGATTGGACTCAGTTAAGCAAAATGTCTTTTGTCGTTCGTTTAACTTCAAACATCTTTTTCTGCATGGACAGCCCAAGGCAGTCTTGGTGTCAATGCTGGCCAGAGGAGAGTCTACAGACAGTGAGATTCAAGAATATTCGTTTTACAACAGAAATGGGCAACTGCGAGCGATCAGCAGCATCGTCCTGTGGAAAACATCATCTCACTACAAACGAAAATCAGCATATTGGTATGTGTTGTATTGATATATAATATATTTATTGATTCTTGTATTACGAAAGGCCTACGGTAGACAATAACATCGTAACATGCTCAACGAGAAGTTCTGACTCTGTCATTCATCTGGCAAATCATACAAAAAGCATACCAAGCATTGCCGCCACAACAGTTAGCTGCACTGATTGAAGCCGCCTACTTGCGGAGGAATTACGTTCATCTTGTTCTGTAGGTTCATCTTGTTCTGTAATTGGAGTAGGAAAGTGCGTAGGCGCGTAGGTTGGTGCGAGATGAGTAGTTGGGGCCATTGTAGGGGCACTGGTCGGGGCATCCTCACGATGACAACTTTCGGTATCAAACTCCTCACATTCGAACTCTACCAACTCTGGATTGATGGATGAGAGAACATCGTCCAGGCCATGAATGGTTGCGACAAACTCGCATCTAGCATAAACGTGATCGATAGGGGGGTTCGTGGAATCAATTTCGGTAGCATTGACGGACACATTGGGGGCATCAAAGTCAGCTGCACTGAGAGCCGATTCTTCCGCATAGTTTGAAGATCTCCCAACACTTTCTGACGTCAGTTCAGGGGATAAAATACCGGCAGATGTCATGGCTTGGCGTCCAGTGTTGAACATAGCTTGAAGACTTCCTCGATTGACTACGGGAGCAATGGTTACCTCGTTGTCGTAGAAACAATTTTTGGCCAGACGCATCTCTCCGTCCATGTTCCGAATTAAATATCCAACTTCAAAGTATCCCAGATTGTCAGTAGAAGCTGCGTTAATCGTGTCAACAATCATGCTATTCAGAATTACCATGGTAGCGTTGTCATTTGTAATGAGTCCCGAAACTGGATTGGCAGCTGATGAAATGGTATTGTTCTGTTGGTAGATTTCCAATGCGACGAAAAAGAAAGTGTCAGATATAGCACCTCATGAGCGCAAAAAGAAATAGAGCGCACTGGTGGCATGACTTACAGAAAACACGCAAGAATCAATTTGTGTCGTCAGCGAGACGTTTGCAACTTGTTGTACCCTCCTCCAAGTTTTGAGCAAGTTCCTGGATGATCCCGCTGCCAATTCGGGTAATATCGAAGCCAACATTTTTCGGCCTCGTCCTTCGGGTACCAGCCGTTGTGAATATACATTAGCAACATTGGAATTCTCGTGGAAAATGCAATCCCTCAAGACAACGTCACCTGACCCGCTGATGAGCGCATTCATGGCAGTGGCCTTGGAAAAGGAAATACCCTGGACAAGAGCATTTTCAATTGGTTGACCTCCGGTTTGGAACTCATCAAAAAGAGCTACTTGAACAATTCCGTTCACAACATTACAATCATTCTCGATTTTTCCATTGGCACCACAGAGGACTCGGATGTTGGACCGTCCTAAAATGATGGGGTACGATCCACCCTGGGGCGTACCGTCTTCTGTGTGACGACTTCCAACACGAAAAGTAGTTTGAGGACACAGAATATAGGATCGAGGGATCGAATCGTCAGTCACATCCCATTCAGAAAAGTAAATATCATCCAGGTAGGTAATACAGGGGTATCCGTAATCCGAGGTTCCCTTGGCAACGCACACTTCCCCGTCGGAAGGTTCACATAAAAAGGTAGTCGCATTTTGTTGTGTGTATGCCATAAATTCACAATTGGTATTGGAAAGGAAACTAGTGGTTCGTTGATTGAAATTCAAGCGCCTCTTGACCATCGCTGTTTGACTGGACTGTTGCGAAATGACCACTGGAGTAATATCATCGCTGTTTCCTATAAAACAGTTGCTATTCAAATCGAGATTTGCCGAGTCCACGTAAATTAAATTGGGGACTGTTTCCTTTGCCTGTACATTCTTGGTAGTTCCCACAATGACGGAATGACTCATGTCAATAAAAGCTCCCACGCTGTAAATAATGGCGGTGGAATCAGCACCCGGACTGGCTCCCAAGACATTGTCGGAAAAGACACAGTTGACAATTTTAATCCGAAGGTCGGCTGTGTCCTCTTGCCCCGATTCGGAAGGTGTATTGGTGTTGTTGGTTTGTAATGCTCTGTGTTTACTGTTTTGACTGAGCAAATTGTAAATTGATTTTCTATCATTGCTGCTATTACCAGCCAGAGACAATCTTCGTGAAGCACCTGTTCGAGGCGCTACGGCATAGATAGAGGCTACATTTCTATTTCTCTGTGGTTTCAATCAGAACAAAATTCGAGAGAGTTCAATAAGATCAATGACGCAAAGCAAGCAAAGCATACTGCGCACATATTTACTGTATCGTTTCCCCCCATTTTTCTTACCTTGAAAATACAATCCTTGATTGTAATATCTCCTCCAATCATGGCAATGACATTGACCGAGGTCGCTCGAAAGAAGGTCAAGCCTTGCAAGATGACATTTTCTGCTTTGGAATTGGTTTTGAACTCATCCACAATACCTACGTGCACCAATCCTCGCACCAACTGGCAGTTGTTTTCGCTCTTTCCGTCCTGTCCACATCGGACTTCCATATTGGGCCGTCCTGCGGGAATGGGATACTGTCCATCCAAGGGTTTGCCATCCTCCGCAAAATTGAGTGCCACAAAGAATTCTGTATCAGGACAGAGCACGTACAGCCGGTGGACATGGTCATCACGGATGCGTTTTTCCGCTTCGTAAATGGTATTCAGAGACTTGATACATTCCGGTTCGTTATCTTCTACAACGACAACCGCATGAACGCGTTTCGTTAAGGTCAGTGACCACAAAGGTAGGAGCAGCAGTGGAAGGATGGATGTCAACTTAACCATAGTTGTATGTTATTGAATTAAATAGTACTATACGAACACTGTGCTGTCTTACAGTGTCTTTTATAATGAGAGATGAGAGAGATGTTCCTCTCTACTACAGTACGTAGTTTTGTTATGTTTGTGCTTCAAAATGCCAAAATGTGACGGAAGTAGTATTTTTTCATGAATTCAAAATCAAATTTGAAAGTGGACATGATGTTACAAGGTTAACGACATTAATTCACGAGCAGGACTGACAAGAGTTCCTTTTTAGGGTTACGAGTGAAGTTGATTTGATCACCATCCAAAATTAGAGGAGAAAAGTGTATTGTAATAAAAAATAATATTATCCTATCAGCAACTAACAAGCCCAAACGAAACAGTACCAAGTGCAAACACAAAAATATCTATAACCTATAACTATGGCAAAGAAACGCAAGGTCAAGGCAGAACCAGTGCTAGTGACGATCCAACAAACAGATGCTGCTGCTGCTGCTACTGTTGTCGCCAGCGACGGCAGAGATGGCGACGGCGACGACGACGGCGACACCAAGGCGGACCCGGTGGCTCCTCCTCTTCAAGCTGTGGGAAAAGGTGCAACTCCAGCTGCCAATCAACTTGCATCGACGCAACTGGATAGTGACGATGAAGACGTGATCAAACGCAAAAAAGATTTGAACAAACAGAATGCTCATGTCAGTGACAAGCATACCGCTGCCATTCGACGCGAACGTAAGCGACTGTACGAACTGCAAGAATCCAAACGTCGGTTGAGACAGGAAGAAGGGCGTTCCAAAAGCAACAACGATGACGGAGAAACTCCTTTAAAGCAAAAGGTCAAGCGCTTACGAACGGAACGAAAGGCCATTACAGATGAATATGCCAATTACAAGGGAGGTAGTATGAAGAAAAATAAAAACAAGCAGCAACAGCAACAACAAAAGAAAAAGAAGCGAAGTCACGGAATTCCTTTGCCAAACCCTTAAAAATGCAATAGGACGTTTGAAAGATGAAAGTATGGGTGCTTGGGTTCTTTGAATTTGGGAAGATGCATGGAGAGCTGGCCATTACTATCTCTGTGACTTCTGCAGAATCCACCTTTGTGAGCTACAATAGCTGTCTATTCGAATAGCCAAGTTGATATTTGCGAGAGAGGCACTGTGACGGTGTTAATCTAATCAAAATCTACAAGAATATATAATGCTATATAACTTTAAACGTAACAAAACTCTACCCCAAATTAACGACAACTCGCAATCGATCATCGAGTCTCACGAAATTCCGGAGGAATCATCTTCTAGAGACTAAGGACTGATACTCGTTATAGTACGAGTGGTATGACTCAATAACAAAAGACAGACATTATCTTCATTTTACAATTTTGCTTGCTTACATATATTCCTGTCTAGCCCTAGTTCTCTTCATCGCTACTACTAATATCGTCCGAATCAGACGACGGACACATGAGAGCATCGAAAGAATTCTTGAGGACATTTGCTTCACGAAGCCAGCAGCGGCATTCCAACGAATTCGATACAATCTGAGCTGCTCGACGCATTCCCATCAAGTTGGCAGCATCGGGACCAATACTGAGACTGCCTAGTCCTCCAATGACGTGAAGATTATCCGTCCATTCCAAGTCTTCTGAGAGACAAGGAAATCCACCCTGAAGCTGTTTCGGCCATCGATCGAGTAGTTTGCGACAAAGAGGGTTAGTCTCGCAGTCTACTTTTATACCGCAAGCCAAAATAATGGCATTAAAGCGTCTGACCGTTGCTTGGCCATCCTGACTGTAGATGGTAATTTCCACACCATCATCGCTGTCAGTTCCATTGTTTGTGACTTCTGCGTTTCCCACAACACAATGGACTTTGCCTTCTGCTTCCAGCTTTCGTAAGGCTGTCATATAGATTCCTGGAATGCTGCCGCCACCACGGCTATCTTTGAGCAGAGCCAGGCGTTCCTGGTGCGATTTGTGGTAAAAATCGGACATGCATTTGGTGGTAGTGCGGCGATCGAACCAATCGATGGATATATCAAAATGACGTTCGACCAGTGGGCGACGGCTACAAAGAGTGATGTTTGCTAGACTTGTAGAAGCAAGACGTTGCGCGACTTGTAAGGAAGTCAGGCCGCCTCCAATTACCAGGATATCATCACCTGATTTGGCATTTACAATGTTCAGATTTGTCCACTGGATCAAACGATGCGCAGGTACTTCGGCAAGAGCCATCGGAACAACAGGCCGTCCCACTGCTCCCATGGCCAAGACTACAGCTGTAGCTCGATACATTAGTCCACCCTCTAGGTAAATTTCAAAAAGAGGACCTCCGTCGTCTTCCTTTCGAATGTCCGTAACAACACCTTGCTGGTATTCGTGAGGAAGTTGTTCCACCAAGGTCTGGCAAAAATCGGCAAACAAGGAAACCGATGGCAATTTCCAAAGTCCGATCTGAGATTGCCCAAGAGGCAGCAAAGACCTGAGATCACCACATCCTGATTCAATCAGCTCGTCTTGTCGGTTTTGTATTTCTGCAAAGGCCAGCAGCGAGTTCTGGTCGAACATGTCAGGATGTGCCAGAGCAGGAGACCGAAGAAATTCGATACCCAAAGTTTCAAAGTTCTTCTTCCAATCACCCATCCAAGAAGGATGAGGGTCAATAACAATGACAGAACTGCCTCGACAGTTGCTTCCTGGCAAATGCCGCTCCGCGCGGTAGATCTGTCCCTCCGATAAAAAGTCGAGAGAGTACGGTTCCTGAATGGCTGATAAAGTTGCCAAACCAGCAGGACCAGAACCGAGGATGCATACGTCGTACTCCTTGCGGGAATCCTTGATGGTGCTCATGCTTCAAAACTAAGTTGTGAGGGTCAGTATTGTTAAAGTTGTGATATCTTTCAGACATGCAATGCAAGCACCAAGGATGAATCTTCGAATTATTTTTTGATGAGGCTTCCAAAATGTGAGTATGTTTTGGCCGTATCAGCCATTGAGCCTTTCTTTAGGCCTAGCACGTGACAGGTTCTGAGCTTATGCTTATTTTTGGTCTGGCCTTCGACAGGTTTCGTCGAACCAGGAAAAACCAAAATCAAATAGGTTCCAGACGTCAGCTCAAAAGATGGAAGCAAAGTCAACAGTGTCATCAGTAGTCAACATCGACAACCGACAACCACAATCTTTACTTTTTACTCATACCCGAGCACCAAATTGCAACTTACAAGAGCAACCACACAGACAAGAAACTGTTTGAATTTCTTCAACCGACATAAAATAAATTCTCCATCAGAAATGAAGAGCATTCCGTTTTCTTTCATCGCGGCACTTTTGTTGGCCTGCTGCTTACTTTCTTCTTCGGTCCAAGCCTTTTCGGGGCCCGCGTTCTATCAAACTAAGTCTACTCATATCAGCCAACACAAGACAGCGCCGTCTCCATCATCGCCTACTTTTCCTGTTGCTGTATCTTCTTCGATTATCTCGACAACTGTCCTCTTTGGAAAGAAGGCTGCTCGGGCGGAGGGAAATGATCGAAAGAATAAGACAGAGCGCGTGAGAAAACAAAAAGACGACGTGATTGAAGTTGACGCCGTCGTACTGGAGAGTCTTCCCAATGCCATGTTTCGATGTCAAATTGATGGTGCACCCGAAACACAGGCTCCCGTTTTGGCAACCATCAGTGGAAAGATTCGAAAGAACTTTGTCAAAATTCTGGTCGGGGATAAGGTAGAAATTGAACTCAGTCCGTACGATCTAACGCGGGGTCGCATTACCTTTCGACACCGCTAAAAAAAGATTCTTTGGTGCACATGCAGGCAGTAGATTTTTTCGTGTATTTTCGTCTTCTTCTAACAAGCGATAAATATATATATGTGTGCTTGTTTGGACTGCTTGATAATGGAATGAATGAAAGAATGAACCATTCTTGCAAGTGAAAGGATGAACTGCACGAAAAATATATCCTTGCTTTATATTTATGAATCATCGGACTGGTGAATTCATTTCTGGACTGAAATACGAAATACCACCACCAAGAAAAAGAAGAGTCAAAGAACAATCAATTTCATTACTCGTCACTAATGATTATTGAAATAGGCACACTCATAGAAATAATGACTTTCGCACAGGCTGCCTGCTGGTCTAGCTAGATGAAACAAAAAGATTTCCGACTACGTTATTATTTTATGTACGTACATGTTTTAATTCCTGATATCGGTGTGTTAGTCGAATACTCTCTGCAACTGTTTTCATTTTTACTCGAGTAGTCTAGCTAGTAGTCTATATCTTGCCTACTTCCCAAACCCGGACATGTGTGTGTCCTCTCCCGCAGGATCTCTCCCGTATCTTGGCCTGAATCGAGAGACTTAATGATGCATGCAGCAGACCAAATTCTTAGTACCCTTGGGCCCTAGAAAGAAAACTGTTTCGTTGCGTATTTCATCGATCTATTAAGATCGACAAAAGACGTTCTCTGCTGCAAGTCTCAGTCTTCTTTGTTTTAGTAGTTTGGCTGTACTACTAACCACTACTACTAGTCTACTAGTAGCTACTAGAGTAGTAGCAGTAACTTTTCAGAGCCAGCCGAAGGGAACGTGAGACAAGGAGACCCGAATCCGACGTCACCGGAATGACCCGAAATGCCCCATCCCGTCTCCCACTCAGAAACAGGAACACATCGGGAGAAATC
>Ga0100391_1006314_pt1 | contig 10732 bp, 6 predicted proteins | sample CryGeymeta201515_FD_81541 | JGI IMG/M metagenome (GOLD analysis project Ga0100391, IMG submission 81541) | Groundwater microbial communities from Crystal Geyser aquifers in Utah, USA - Crystal Geyser metaG 2015-15 | ecosystem: Environmental > Aquatic > Deep subsurface > Groundwater | place: USA...
TCTCCTGCCTCATAAATTACATTTAGCAGACTTTTAATACCCATCTCCTGCAGTCTGTAGCAGTGTGTTTATGCATTTGTGCTTTTCAGCCCACTCAGTGCTTTTCAAGTACTAAGTTCAGACATTCTAAAGTGGTAACATGCGTTCTATCCTTTTTGGTGTGGTCTCGGAAGCGCAAAAGAAGTCCATGTAACAGTCCACTAGTAAAACAGTTCCGATAGCAGCATCTTGCCATTGAAACAACAACTAGGATTAACACTGCAGTTTCCTGCAATTGAATGGCAGCTTTCAAAATACTTCGATCTCTGGGAGTATGCCCGCGTGGAGCTTTCTTGCAGATTTGGTCCCACCACCCCCATCACGCTCCGAGTTGAAGCAGGTGGTCGAGAGATCTGTGTTTTAAGCTGTTGTGAGTGTTCCTCCATTTGGGTTGAGCTGCTGTAAATGGCGCGCCAGCTTGAAGTTGCTGCTTGATTCCGAGGATTACGTTTCACTTTAAAGTGATGGCCCACAGACAGCCTTGTCGAATAGCGTATCTCATTGAAAAATCGGGCATTAAAATGAAGGGAAAGTACATCGCTGATTAATGCTTAATTTATTTAGCTACGTATATTCTAAATCACCAGTCTACTGGAACTTCGTACTCGTCTCACGGTACTTAGTCCGGTACTGGGCAATCGATGACAGCTACCAAAACCATCGGAAAGATTGAGATTGGATGACTTCTGTGCCATCATCATGAGTCGATTCGGGGAACTCCAATTCTTGCGTTGGTAGGGCAGGGATGCTGCGCTATTGCTGAGTATCAAGGTAGCCGCAGCCGTAATGTCTTCCATGTCACCATTACTATTAGAGGACAGGTTCAGCTTTTCCAAAAGTGGCAAGATTCGTTGATTGGCATTCAAATTCTTTTGATTGCCACTTTTCGCTTGAAAGGTAGCATTTAGATTGGGATTGATGTCCTCCATCCGGTTTCGACGTCGGCGGGCCTGCTTTCGTTTCAAGGAGGTGGATTCGGCAGGAGACAACGCGCCCAAAGCATTCAATCGTTCTAATGCTTGCTGCTGGTTCTTGGTTCTTGCTTGTTTGAGTGGAGACCTTGGTGAGTTCATCAAACTCTTGGATGCAGAAGAATAAGGACATTTGGTCTCCTGCTGCTGCTGCTGCTGTTGAAGCCTTCTTCCTTTCTGTTGCATTCGCACCAAAGCAGCAGCAAAGGCAGAATTGCCAACAGGAGTAGCACCCGTACTAAGACGAGGTGACAATTGCAACAAGGCAGGAACCTTGTTATCTTGTTGCTGTTGTCGCGAAGGAAGTAACGTCTCTGGAAAGGTCCTGTGTAAATCCTCGACAAGACTGTCTCGTCGCGACAAAGATATTTCCTTTCTAAAATTGAGTGGTCGAGCAGGCAGCGAGAGCCGACTATGATGTTTCCTATCATTGCTGGAGGGTGATTGCATGTCAGGCATGTTGTTCTCAGCGTTAGAGAAGGGAAGCGCCATGGTAACGTCGATAGGGACAATTTGTTGGGATCGTTTGTCAGTCTGTCACGTTTTAAAGGAGATGCAAGAGATGGATTGCTCATTTGACTCTAACGAGATGGTTCCTCGAAACGGCTGAAGACATCTGATGATGCGCGTGACTACTACCAGGGTAGTCTACATGTACTGGTAATACTACTAGCTAGTCTACTAGGTATGGTACTCTACTAGTAGCTATCAGGTACCTAGTATTAGACTAGTGAAGTTGTCAAAAGAAAAGAAGCTTTTGCCACTTTCGCAAAAATCACGTCACGTCTTCGCACTCAATTCGAAAAAAAAAATTGATCATATCGACCAATTAGTCCTGAGTGAGACGTCATGAATATCTAAAAGGGTCTCACTTACTAGTAATCCGTAGCTACTTTATTAGTCTTGTCTGCTACTACTGTACCAGGTAGTAGTAGACCTACTCCTACTTCATGGTTTTCCCTTTCCGTACTGCTACTCACTACTCTAGTAGCTAGTAGAAGGTGTAGTACTAATCGAGTCTCCGAACTACTAGTCCTACTGTAGCTCGCAATAGTCCAAAGAAAAGGTTTGACAAGCGAAACTCCAAAATCAAGAAAACTTGGAAGATTAAAAAATTATGAATCCATGCAGTGCCCAGGTTAAAAAGTTACAGATGGGGCAACTTGCACGTCCTCAACAAGTAGCCAAAACCTTTCTGACAAAATGCTACTCGAAGGACAGCATTTTGGGCAGAATAAAAATTGAAAATTTCGGCAGAGACAGTAGTACGAATCATTGATACGGAGTTCTATAGCTTTACTTTATGTATGCCAAGTCTTAGTTCAATTAGAGCGTGCAACCAAGGCTTAGGTTTTGTTTTTGTCCTCTTTTTCAGTGCTGTTTAATTGCACAGCATCCCTTGGTGTACCACCTGCAGACTGTATCAACTGCGAAAGCCGGACAGCAGCACTTCTGGATAAGTTTGCAACAAAGTATGCAGACGCTAAGACAAGGCGAGATAATTTTTGCTGTCGAAATTCGAGCAGTGGAATGGCCGAGTGAGTTATACAGTGTACTCATACTCCACAATACAAATTCATACATATATATGCAGGCATGGCGTTACCTGAAAGGTTTCGTTGATTTTGAACTCGGAGTACTCAGCGGTTTCGTATAGTTGCAATAGATTCTGTCTTTGTTCTGTGAAGCAACTCGGAAAGAAATCTGGAAAGAATCGTTGAATGGCCCCAAACACCAGCACATGACCAATTGGAGATAACGGGATCAATAAAATGATAATGAAAGGTATGAAGGTGATGAAGTCCTTGACCGCGCGACTTCACGAATGCAACAAACGATGAGGACAGAGTTAGAATTGAGCTGCATATTTCAGCCAGCATAACTAATTTAAAAAAACAATATGACTTACCGAAGATTACGAACTTCTCTTGGCTTTAAAGTGTATCCTTGGGCAGCACGTCCAATCAAAAATGCACAAAACACGAGATCGTTCCAGAACAGCTGGCAACCCCGACCGTAAAACGCCAAACCATTCTTTGTTTGTTTCCAAATATCTGCAGAGAAACGTTTGAGTGCTTCTGCGTCGAAGCTTACACCCGTGACATAAAAGTCAATTCCCAATCTTCGCTTCAGATCTGTAACTTGATCCCCCACCACCACGAGAAGATCCGCGTCCACATTTTCTCCCATATCGATTTGTCGTGTGAAAGCATCAATTTGCGATTCCAAGAGGCCAAATTCTGCCACATTGAGTCGATCTTGCAAGGGTACATATCCTTTATTGTTTGGGTTTCCAACTTCTCCGACCAAATATGTATAAATACGCTCCAATTCATAAACAAGTGTCTTGTAGGCTACTTCTTGTCGTTTGCTGTCGAGTTCATTGGCCGAATCCCTTATTTTGCTTCGTAATTCTGGTGCTAAAGATGCCAAGTTCACATTGGCTACAGCTTGACCCTCGCTCAAGGCTGAGCTCAATAATTCCGTATGCTGCTTTTCCGCAGATTTGAGATCCAATTCTAGGTCTGTCAATACTCTTCTAGCAGCCCGAATTCTCGGTGTCTCTTCAATTTTGGCTGTCACTTTGCCTTGTCCGTGACCATTGTTAGTGTTGTCACCACCTTCGTCGTCGCCCAAAGCAGCAGGATCTCGTCCATTGATGCGTGCCCATACAGCGGTTCCGAACTGCTGGAGTGCAGCCCGATCCTGGAGGGTGCCCTCCCAATCGACCGTTCCATCATCACGAACATAAAGTTTTGGTCCCGCAGCAGCAGTCACATTGTCTTCCTTTTTGATTTGCGGGATGGAGGGAAGTTTCAGTTTGAATGGCAGAGAATCCTCCGTTTTTTCCAGCTGCAATTTGTATCCTTGGACAACACTGATGAGCTGATCTCGTGTCTTAATTATTTTTCTTTTGTTTGTGATAAAAGAAAGGTTATATTTTTGAGGGAAAATTAGTATGCCGTAGATTTGGCACAGTAAGACCCGCTGAAAGTCACGTGTATGCACTCGCGGCGAATAAATCGACACAACTAACTTACTCGTAAAGTTGACTTCGTTGTTCCTCATCGTACACAGTCGTACCCTTGCCAACAGACGGATTCAAGTCGCAAAAGACGGCACCATTTTCGTTCTCATCGTCCACCAAGCATCCCATATCTCGTAGTCGTTTATTCAGCTGGCCCAATAGCTTGTCGTAATCTACAGCACGGCGGCGTTTGCGACTTTCTTCGGATGACGATACGGCAGCCAGCTCCACACTGCAGGCAAATTCGGCCGCCGTCAAATCCTCCACCGTCTCTCGAATCCAAATCATGTCTTTCAATTTGATAAACCGACTACCTCGGACACTTCCCACCCAGTCTTCATCGTGGGGAGCGGGAGGAGTAAAGCGGGCTGGAGGAGACGAGTCATCTTCTTCCACCAGGGGTGATTCGTTTTTGTCAGTTTCTTCCCTTGGTGCTGCCACAAACAGAGGTGTTCCTTGAGACGATCTACCATGTCTGTTTACCAAATCGTTTGAAGAACCGGGGAGCCTGAAGGTACCACTTTGTGGAATATTTTGTCGGCGGTTGTCAGAAGGTAGAACGAAGGCTTGGTGCTCGTTTGGAAGGCTCAATACCAACACTGCCAGTAGCAAAAGCTTTTGCCTCCCCATGGTGCTTCTGTTCTGTTTGATTTAAAAATTAACTATTCAACGGTGGCTGTGGAGGCTTATTGTGGTAGAAGTGAAAATAAATAATGTTGTTTGACGCATAAAATTACTGAAGTCTCCTGGCGTTGCCCTTTTAATTATCGTTTCGTCTATTCATGTAGTCCCGCTTGATTCAAAAAGATATCAACAAAAAATAATCGTAATTCTACTAGACTACACTACCTGGTACCTGGTACCCGGTACCCAGAAAAATACTACTGTATCTAGTAGCAGGTCAAAGCAAGAATGATATATAAAGCAGGCTACCTTTGTTCCAGGCAGGGGTTGAAGATTCAGTTTTATTAGCGCCAGGTGCAGTGTCACCAGCTCTGTGTTCCCACAGGGCAACTAAATATCCAATGCCATCAAACTTATCTAACAGGCATGCGCAGGGATCCCATTCCTCTTCTGTTTTCAGGAACAGTTACAGAAATCCCATAAAAAATCTGAAAACATGGAACGGAAATGAGGCACTGCCGGTCAAATGCATCACTAGAAAGATTTCCCAAGTTTCATTGTCCACATGGGTGTAGCTAATTTGTAAATCTAAATGGTCGACACCCTACTAGGACTCTAAGAACCCTCGAAACTAAGCTCTCGGAAACAACATTGAGAAAATCCGTGTTGCGATTGAAACATTAGATACGCCACGCCTGCCTTCTGTCAAGCAAGCCAAGCAGCTGTTGAAAATTGTGGATGTTCATCGTTCCGACTACTTGCAGATTCATGCAGAGAAACTATAACAAAATTCAAAAGCAAAACTACTAATTGAATGCTACAGTGTATTCAGAGTGCATGTCTAGAGACTGCTTCAGTCAGCAGTCTGCCCATGGTCTTTCAACAGCATCCAGGTTATAGGAAGGGAGTCGAAAAGCCGCAGTCGAAGGCAGCCTTCTCTGCCTTACTCAAGTAGGTCAGCGCCAGCCAACAAGCAAACTTCTGGTTATCTTCCAAGTTTTTACTCTTTCATCTGCTTCTTTCAATCCGGCTATTTCAGTCAAGCACGGATCGATGCAGCTAATGATAAAACCATACTAACTTTTGGAACATAATGCTGTTAATTTTTTTGTTCGAGGCAAAAATTCCCATGGATTTGGACTTCGGAGCCATCTTGCTGTTTGAATTGTGAACCGTAAATTTGCTGACAGTATTTTCATGACTGGAAGGTTTCTGTGACTTATCACGGGAGTCATTTAAATGACCGATCAAAATGACCCACCCAACCACAGAAGTTGGCAGGCAGCGGCATGCAATTCAACTTTATTTCGCCTCATCAGAGGAAAACTACTACTTTTGCTTATTACTCTGCAGAAACCAGATATAAAGCGACAGAGAAATCAACAAGAGAAAACTATGGCGGACGTTCTCTCAGAAATAGAAGAAAGCACGAAGGCTGTCGTCCTGCAACGAGAAGAAGCCAGGGTATGTTTGAGAAAATATGACGACAGCTTATGATATTATTATATTGGAATTTGCTAACAATCACTGTGCTCTTGTCTCTGTTGAATGTTACAGAAAGTCATCAAAGTATTCCAAGATGATCTAAAGGTGCTCTTCGACAAGGGTCTAAAGAAGCCTGGTGGGTCCATTCAAGAATTGGATAAAACCATTAAGTAAGTTTCCAGAACCTTCAGGCACAGAAGTAGCGTTTTGAGTTGTAAAGTCGTACAGTCGTATTGTTGACTCTCTCCCTCCCTACCTCAAATGCAGGGATTTGGAAGACCAGCGCACTCGCATCAGTTTGAGTCTGACGGAAGAAAAACAATTACTCAAAAGGATTAATACGGCTGAAAAAGAACGACGTCTACTCCAAGAATATTTGGATCACGACAAGCGGATTCAGACCAAAAAGGTACGGCTATTAAACTAAGTTTTGCTTGCTGGAACCAATACTTCTAGGTCGCCTTGTCTGACAAGATGACATATTCTCTAATTGCTTTCATACAGACACAGCTCGATAAACTGAGAAAGGCCGTTCAAAGTCTCACCAACAGGATTGTGGATCTTGAAAAACAGGCGACCAAAGCTAGACTGGCCAAAAAACTCGGTTGCAATGTATCAGAGCTCGACAAGAAGGAGCTAGAATGCCCATCTGATAAAATGGGAAGAGTAATCGGCAAAGGCGGAGCCATGATGAAACAAATTGAGGAAAAGGCGAACGTTTCCCTTGATGTGGATCCCGAAAAAAACCTGATTGTTATCAGCGGGAACCCCTTGTCGTTTCCTGTGGCCGAAGCTGAAATTTCCAAAATTATTCAGGCCGCAGAAGAAAGTGTCGATGTGCCAAATCATCTCATTTTGTATCTAACCACCAGTCGGGGCAATGCCATTGTCAACGAAATCAAAGAGGCAAATCCTGATGTTTACATGGAAGTGAATCGAAAATCGAAAACAATTCCCATGAGAGGCCAACCCGGTGATATCGCCAAGGTCAAAGCGGCTTTGATTAACCTAGGTGTTATCGAGGAACAAAAAGAACTGACAGCGGCCGAAGCCCAGCTTGTCATTGGCAAGAAGGGTGCCAACATTGACACAATTACGGCGCAGTTCAAAGTAGCCATTGAAATTGAAAAGAAGGATGACGGATCTTCTCTCGCAATCATAGCAGGTCCACCTGAAGAGGTAGAAGCTGCCATGAAGAAGATCAATGGTGCGATCGAGTCGAATGCCGAGACTACTCAATCGATACCTTGTGACAGGAGTGTGGTTCAAGCCTTCTTGACGTCAGGAGGTTTCAGAATCAAAGAGCTGAACAAGAACATCAACGAATCCACCAGAGCCCAGAATGCCGGAACAGTCCTGTTAACATTCGATAAGACGACCGGCAACAGCGCCAATTTACTCATCAAAGGAAAGAATGCAGCTATGAGTACAGCTACAGCCATGGCAAAGGAAGCCATTCGGGAAATTGACACTGAGACAGTGCGCATTATGTGTGATATTCACGCTATTCCGCAAATTATTGGAAAAGGTGGCGAAAATATAAAGGAATTGAAAGCTGATAAAAACGTAAATATTGAAGTCGACAAGAAAACAGGAGAAATTTCCATTACCGGTCTGGAAAAGAAGGAAGTTTCTGAAGTGGAAGCAAAGGTCCTTGGAATTATTTCCGAAAATAAAGTTGTTCGTATTTCTGTCGATTCATCCCGCGCTGCCGAATTATATAAGGAGCTGGTTCGATCAAAAAAGGGCAATGAAATCCGTAATTTATGTCGTTTGGATGTTGAAGAGGAAAAATCCATATTTTTACTCCGTGGCAGTGGCGAGAACTTACAAAAGGGGGAGGCAATGGTCAAGGAATTTCTGCAAACCAATCACTTAGACAGCGTCGACGTTAAGGATGCGGACGTGGACCTTCTGCTATCTGGAGGAAGAAACAGCAAGATTGTGAGTTTGGCGCAGGAGCTCGAAGTTACTCTCTCCGTCGACAAGACAACTTCTACTATCAATGTTCGCGGCACTGAGGAAAAGGTGAAGGCTGCTGTAAAGCATATCAATACGTACCTCTACGGGGGCGATGGAAGTGTTGCCTCGAAAATTACAGTTGACAAGCAGGCTATGGGAGTCGTGATAGGTAAAGGCGGGAAGACTCGAAAGGCTTTGGAAGAGAAATACTCTGATGTATCTATTCATATCAATCGTCAAGGCACTGCCATCACCATCCGTGGTCCTGAGGAGTCTGCTAACAAGTGCCGTAACGAGATCCTTAAATTGGTTGCCACCGCCAGAATCACTCAAAGTGTACCAGCGACCGAAGAGCAAATCAAGAATCTGAAGAAAACTAATTTAATCCGCCGCATGCTGACTCACATCCCAGTGCAATCAACCCTCAAGGCTAACGCCATCGAAGTGCGTGGAGTGGCACCAGACGTGAAAGACGCTGTAGCATTGATCAATGAGCATCTGACTGGCGTCTACGAAAGTACTTTGGAGCTTGGTGAGCCTTTGTTTGCTAAGTTGAAGGCCGCCAACCGCGATCCCTCCCACTTTGCACGCATGAAAGAGACCAGTGGTGCCGATGACATAAGCGTAGATGATTCTAAGAATGTCATTGTGGCACGTGGAAAGAAATCGAGTGTGAAGAAGGCAAAACTAGCTGTTCTTGATTTTCTCGCGTTTTTGGTTCCCGGAGAATTTTCACGTGTGAAACTACCCACGGCTATGCACTCCACTGTTGGCAAAACAGAAATCCTAATGGATATTGCAGCCACAACAGGAGCATCCTTGACGCTTGATCGCGACCTTAACATGATCATTGTGCAATCTGCTGAAAAAGACCGAGGCTGGGAAGCCACCAAAGCTGTGCAAGCTAAAATCAACGAGGCCGAAAAGCTTGTTTTTGTCTTTGAATTCGCTCCAAGCGAGGCCTGGATTTTTCCAATGCTAATAGGAACGAAGGGAAGCCGTATCACTACTATTCGAATGGAATGCCCGGACTGTAACATAGAAGTCGACAAAGAAACTCGAACTGTTTTAGTTTCGGGAAGTTCAGAGGAGGCCGTGGCTATGGCAAAGACGTGCATTGAAGCTAACCTTAATAAGCTGAGGAAAGAAAATGTTTGGATTGATCTTCCAGCCGAGGCATTGCCAAAATTTGTCGGCAAAGGGGGAGCCCACATTGACAGTCTACGCAAAAAATTCGGTGTTGAAATTGAGACCCCTCGTAAGGATTCCAAGCTGCGAGTAACGGGCGACAACGAAGGAAAGGTTGGCGAAGCCAAGGCAGCCATCGAGGAGTGGATCGCCGAATGGAGTAAACCTGTCGAAAAGAAAGAGGTTCAAATCAAAGCACACCATGTCTCTGCCATTATTGGTAAAGGAGGGGCCACGATCCAGTCTTTACAAGAAGAGATCGGATGTAGAATCGATCTAGACCGCGAACAATTGATTGTAAGTTTCCGTGGTGACCCTGTGAAGCAACAAGTGGCTCTTAAGCGGATCCAAGATATCATTGCCGAGATTCCAGCCCCTGTCCAAAAATCAAATTTACAAGACGAAACTCGTGGAGACAGTGACTCCAAGCCTAACAAAGCAACGTCTTCGGAACCGAAGAAAAAGGAAGATAGCAGCAACAAACAAGAGCTATTTGATCCTGAGGAACAAAAGGATCGCACACAGGAGTTTCCTTCGCTGCCAGTTGGACTTGCCTCCGGAAAGAAGAAACGCAGAAAGCGAAACAAAAAGGGTGCGGGCTTTAACTCCGCTGCTACCACGCCGACCAAGTCGATCGGTGCATCGTCTGGAGAAGAGTCTTTGAGTGACGATGACAACAATGTTGTTTCCATCGATCCGGCTGTAGTAGGCGGTGATCAGCTATTTACGAGCGCGATGAGCACCTGATCACTTCATTTTGTCCTGTGACGAAATTCAAGCCTCGAATTAACGACTGTAGACAAGAGCACTTATTAGTCACTACGAATATCATACGAACAGAACTAAAAATAAAAAGCCGGTGCCCAGACTGCTATTGGGATCTTCTCTAGCGCATGTGTGCACTTCTAAGGTGCGACCCCATGGCGGGCCTGTAGGTGACAACTACATGGCTAGTGTTTGCTCTTCTGCGTGTCCTGTTGAAGCCGACTTGATACCGTTATCGTTGGCCGACAATTCATGTGGAATAATCATTTTTCTCATGAAACATTGGCTTCCTCGACTATTGAAGATGTTTAGAAGTCGTAGCATTGCATGCTTGCTTCATCGGGAGTCGCTCACGATAGGGACTAGACTACTTTATCCTTTTGCTCAGTGGCAGTTAGTCGATGCCTGGGTGGCTAGGTGGATTGACTTGCGTCCGTTTTCTCACAAAAAATTCATACTCTACCTGGTGCTTCGTTACTGCCCTCTCTACGCTACTACCAGTAGCAGAGTAGAACTACTAGTAGTAGTAGCAGAGTACTACTACTAGTAGTATTATATAGAAAAAGGGACCCAAGTCTCTTTCCCGGGAGTATAGGGTACGTACCCCTAGTACACAATCCTACAGGGTTACCATAAACCCCTCGAAATCAAAGGGGTATCCTCAGTACAA
>Ga0100391_1006323_pt1 | contig 10722 bp, 13 predicted proteins | sample CryGeymeta201515_FD_81541 | JGI IMG/M metagenome (GOLD analysis project Ga0100391, IMG submission 81541) | Groundwater microbial communities from Crystal Geyser aquifers in Utah, USA - Crystal Geyser metaG 2015-15 | ecosystem: Environmental > Aquatic > Deep subsurface > Groundwater | place: USA...
CGCAACCTGATTGGTTACGCTGACGACCGTCGGCGCTTGCGGGCAACTCGTTGTCGTCACCGTCCGGCGAACCCTGCGCACCCGGCGCTGGGCGGTAGGCCGCGTTCCGATATGCCGAGCCGCGATGCGCGGCTGGGCGGCGCGAACTTCGGCCGGACCGACTTCGGCGACCTGAACCGCGCCGCCGCCGACGATCGCGCCGCCGCAAGCACATGCGCATAATTTTGCAAGAGCCATTCTGACAGACATGGTTTTTCTCTTCTTGTTTCGCTTGGCTTGGGCGCGACCTTCCGGGTCAGCGTCCTTCGCCATTGCTCGAAGTCGTCAAATGGCATCAAGAAAACATTAAGCGCAATATCGTTAACCATGATTTCAGCTGTTATTCAGAGTTTTGCGACCGGTTGTTCTCAACGGCTGTGGTTAATGTCCCGTTGAGGGGCGGTTCGGCTCTCAAGGTCTGAAAGAGCAGCGTTAGCGAAAATCCTGAACACGAAAAGCACAGCCGGGCGCTCGCATGAAGATTCGCCGAGTCGCCCGCTTGTATGCGGCCATGCCGCTGCGTATAGGCCCGCGCCTAGAGCGTATTGCGAATGCCCTGCGATTCGAGAGGCTTTGGGGAAAGCTCGCCGCATCGGGATGTTCGCGACGGAGTGAGAGAGGGGATTAGTCTATGGCCACGGTCTCGGTTTCGGGCGGCAAACGCGATGGAAGCGCCGGCAAGGCTCCCGATCTATCCGCAGCTTTGCTCGATCCGCCATCGACCGGCGAGGTGCTCGATCACGACGCGCCTTTCATGGGCGCCAGCCATGAGGCCTATTTTCGCGACAAGCTTCTCGCCTGGAAGGCGAGCGTGCGCCGCGAAGTCGATGGCACGCGCGAGCAATTGCGATCGGGCCCGATCAAGGAACCCGACGCCAATGATCGCGCCTCGAGCGAAACCGACTGGTCGATCGAATTGCGCCGACGCGACCGCCAGCGCAAACTCATTGCCAAGATAGACGCCGCGTTGCGCCGGCTCGATGCGGGCGAATATGGGTATTGCGTTGTCACTGGCGAGCCGATCGCGCTCGCGCGCCTCGATGCGCGGCCGATCGCGACGATGACCGTCGAAGCGCAGGAGCGTCACGAGCGCGATGAACGCGTGACCCGCGACGATTAACTGGGGGTTTCCCCGGCGCTAATGCTCCGACGGCGCCGTTTGCAGCTGTTCCTTGATTTTTAGTTTCTGTCTCTTGAGGTCGGCGATCTTGGCGTGATCGGGAGAGGGGCGCTGCATTTCCGCGTCGATTTTGGTCTCAAGACCGGCATGTTTGGCGTTGAGGGCGGTTGCATGAGCCTGATGCATCTCTCTCTCCTTCTGGGTTGGTCAGACACAGGTTAAACCTATTGCGGGTCGCTTGTCTTTAGTGAAATCGCTTTGGCGCGACGGGCCGTGCCCTTGAATCCGCAGACCGTTGATGACATCGAGATCCGATGGACGACGCAATTCTGCGAGTGAAGCTCGCGGCCCTGAAATCCGAACATCGCGATCTCGACGGCGCTATCCAGGCGTTGCGCGAAGCGCCGTCGTCGGATCAGTTGCAGCTTGCTCGCCTGAAGAAGCGCAAGCTAGGGCTGAAGGATGAAATCGCGCGGATAGAGGATCGGCTGCTGCCTGATATCATCGCCTGATCGCCTAGGTCGCCGGCGATCCGCGAGGTCACAAAAAAGGCCGGTCCGGATGACCGGACCGGCCTCTTGACGATTAAGGCGCAGGCCTATGCGGCTGCGCGCTCCGAGTCGCTATTCGCCTCGATCGTTTTAGGCGAGTCCTTTCCGCCAATGGCGATCTTGCGGGGCTTTTTATCTTCGGGAACCTCGCGCGTAAGATCGATATTGAGCAAGCCGTTCGCATAGTTCGCCGCGCCGACCTTGATCGTGTCGGCAAGTTCGAAGCGGCGCTCAAAGGCGCGGGTTCCGATACCGCGATGGATAAATTCGCGTGTCGAATCGCCGTCGCGATCGCTGACCTGCCCGCTGATGATGAGCATGTTCTCATGGACGGTGACGTCGAGATTGGTCTCGGAAAAGCCGGCGACGGCCATCGAAATCCGGTAATGGTCTTCGCCGATTTTCTCGATATTATATGGGGGATAGGCCTCGCCCTCGCCGCGCGTGGCGGTGTCCATCAGACGGTTGAGATTCTCAAAACCGATCGAGGAGCGGAGGAGCGGGGTAAAGTCGAATGTACGCATGATCATAAATCCTTTCAAAAAGCGATTTGCGATGTAGTGCGGCCTGCGGGTCGTCCGCGTGGCCCGCCGGCGCGCCCCAGAAAGGCGACGACACCGGCAGTTGCGAGATGGGATCGGGCGCCTGAATTTCAAGATGTTCGCGCCCCGATTCGGGACGTTTTGCGTTAACCGTTTCCACCAAGCATATTGGCGTTTCGCGTTCTTCCTGACTTGTGGCAAGGTCGTCGTCATGGCTGAAACATTGATCGCCCAGACCCGTCTGACGCCGCGTCTTGTCGACTCGCTCTATGTCGAGGCAATGGTGCTCGCCGACGAGGCCCGCGCTTATTTCGAGGATCACGGCACCGACGAACGCGACGCGTTGCCGCCGATGTCGCGCGTTGGCTATGCGGTGGAATCGCTCAAGGTGACGACTCGCATCATGCACGTCATCGCCTGGCTGTTGACGCGCCGAGGTGTTGAATCGGGACAGATCAGCCGCGAGACGGGGCGCCGCCCCGACAATCGTCTCGGCGAGGCGGGGCCGAGCGATCCGGAGACGCTATCGGGCCTGCCCGAAGGCGCGCGCGAATTGATCGCCGCAAGCGAGGATCTCTATTTCCGCGTCAAGCGGATCGAGAACGATATGCTCGCGCCCGACGAGCCCGCGCCGAGCCCCGCGCGAACGCTGCTCGGGCGGCTCGAACGGGCGTTTTGACGCTCAGCCAGTGCTGAGGCGGTTGAAGGACCGCAAGTTCTCGGGCTCGCCAAGCTCAACCCGAGCGGACACCAGGCGGCTGCGCTATAGTACTTTGTCCGCCAACTCCGCTTTTGCCGTGCGATATTCCGCCTCTAAACGGCTCACCCGGTTCGCCACGCTTTCGACGGCGCTCACCGCTCCGACTCCCTGGCCCGAACCCCAGATGTCCTTCCAGGCCTTTTTCTCTGAATTGCCGCCCGATCCGAAATTCATCGTCGAGATGTCGCCCTGCGGCAGATTGTCGGGATCGAGCCCGGCGGCCTCGATCGAGGCGCGCAGATAATTGCCTTTTACGCCGGTAAACAGGTCCGAATAGACGATATCGTCGGCGCGCCCTTCGACGACCGCGCGTTTATAGGCCTCGTCGGCATTGGCCTCCTCGGTGGCGATAAAGGCCGAGCCGATATAGGCGAGGTCGGCCCCCATCGCCTGTGCGCCGAGGATCGCAGCTCCGGTCGCGATGCTCCCCGAGAGCAGCAGCGGCCCGTCGAACCATTCGCGGATTTCGCCGACCAGCGCGAAGGGCGAAGTCGTCCCGGCATGGCCTCCCGCGCCCGCCGCGACTGCAATAATGCCGTCGGCGCCCATTTCGACCGCCTTGCGCGCGAAGCGGTCGTTGATGATGTCGTGCAGGGTGATACCGCCCCAGCCATGGACCGCGTCGTTGAGCTCGACGCGAGCGCCCAGCGAGGTGATCGTAATCGGCACCTGCCATTTTTCGCAGGTCGAGATATCCTGTTCGAGGCGGTTGTTCGATTTGTGCACGATCTGATTGACCGCAAAGGGCGCTGCGTGCCGGTCCGGGTGGGTGCGATTATGCTCGGCGAGCGCTTCGGTGATCTCATGCAGCCATTCGTCGAGCAGGCTTTGCGGCCGGGCGTTGAGCGCCGGGAATGACCCGACGATACCCGCCTTGCATTGGGCGATAACGAGCGCCGGGCCCGAAACGATAAAGAGCGGCGCGCCGACAAGCGGCAGCCGAAGCGGATCGAAAAGGGGGGAGGGCAAGGTCATCTCGGTTGTTTAGCGAAACCTTTCTCGCAGGCAAGCGAGCAATAAGCGGGATTGGCGCTTTCGTGGGATTGGCGAGTTGGCTAGGGGAGATGAGTGCCTCAGCTCGCTGCCTTATTCGCGCTGACCGCCTTGCTCTATGCCGCGGTCGGCTTTGGCGGCGGATCGACCTATAATGCGCTGCTCGTGCTGTACGGCGCCGATTACCGCATCCTCCCGGCGATCGCGCTGATCTGCAACCTCATCGTTGTGACGGGCGGAGCTTGGCGCTTCTGGCGCGGGGGGCATCTGCGCTGGGCGCGCCTCTGGCCGTGGTTCGCACTGTCGATCCCGGCGGCGTGGCTCGGCGGGCGGTTGGTGGTGTCCGAAACGCTTTTTATCGGCCTGCTCGGCGGCGCGCTGCTTGTCGCCGGGTTGCAGCTCGCATTCGAACGCAAGGCAATAGTCGAGCGGGGCGAGGGTATGGCGGTGCCGCTGTCTGCGAGTTTAGCGATAGGCGGGGGCATCGGTTTTCTGTCGGGGATGGTCGGGATTGGCGGCGGGATTTTCCTTGCGCCGGCGCTCTATCTGCTGCGCTGGGGCGGGCCGCGCGAGATCGCGGGGACGGCGAGCGTCTTCATCCTCGTCAATTCGCTCGCCGGACTGACGGGGCAACTCATGAAACTTGGCGATATCGGCGCAGCCGGGGCGATCTGGGACTATTGGCTGCTATTCCCGGCGGTGTTGCTCGGCGGCCAGATCGGATCGCGCCTCGGCGCCGCGAAAATACCGCCGCTTTTCGTCAAACGACTGACGGCGCTACTGATCCTCTATGTCGCGCTACGCTTGCTGTGGCGGTGGGCGGGGATGCTCGCCTAGCGGCTTATCGGTTTTCTTCGGACTGGCCGTCATCGTCGCCGGTTTCGATCGGCGGGATATAGCCGCTCGGCGATGCCGGCGTTCGGCAGCCCCGTGCCTCGCCGATGCCCTTGAGATAAGACCGGCGTGTTACGCCCCGGATATGCGCGGCCAGCAGGCGGCGGTCGCGGTCTCTGGCGCCCGATATCTGGCGGACGAGCCCGCGAAAGGGCAAAAGCAGGCTGCCGACGACCGATGAAGCCACTTCGCCTACGCGATCGAGCGCATCGCCGTCATCCTGCGCCGGCGGGACGTCGGCATCGGGCCCCAGCACCGCGTCGAGCGCCGCGATTTCGCCGCCTATGCCCGTGCAACTCGGGTCGGCGACGGGTTGATAGGGAGAGCGAAGCGCGGCGAGGATCTCGGGAACGTCGTCGCCTGCGAGGTTGAGATCGCGCGCCGGCGCTATCGCGACGTCGGCGGCGGTGTCGCCGATATCCTGCGCGGTCTGCGCTTGGGCGGGAAGGAGCGGAGCCGCGGCGAGCAGAGCGGCCGCGATCGTCCGCCAGCCATTTTGGTACGCCAAGGTCATGATGCCGGCCCTCCTGTTCGTCAGCACCGCAATCTGCGCCTGCGCGCAGCGATTGGCAACTGGCGGCGGCCTCGCCCGACGGTGCGTTTGCGCCGCCGCTTCGCGCTTCATCGCCGCTTTACTCGCCCGCGCCGTTGGAGCAGATCACGGTCATCGCAAATCTGCTTTGGGAGGGGATTATGACGAGAAAATCATGGGTCTTGGCGATTGCGGGCGCGGCCGTTCTGTCGGGCTGTTCGCCGGCGATGAGCGAGGCGGATGCCGACAATCTCGAAAGCGAAATCCGCACCACCTATCAAGCGCGCGGCGCCGAGGTGCTCGAGCTTGATATCGCGGTGATCGACAGCCGAACGCTGGGCGGACCGGTGCGGCTGCGGGATCCGGCGACGGGCGAGGAAGTGACCAATGACTGCCACGCCGAGCTGCCCGAAGAAGGCCGCGAATTCCAATGGACGTGCACGCCTGCGGGCTGAGCGGACGGGGATGAGAGAGGGGAAGGTGAACGCAGCAGGGCTCGAACCTGCTACCCGCTGATTAAGAGTCAGCTGCTCTACCAACTGAGCTATGCGTCCATACCATGCCGGAGGCGGGGCGGTTAGCATGTAGGTTTGGCGGGTGCAACGTCAAGATACGCTGCGGCCCCATGCTTATCGCGGCAGCCGGTTCTCACGATCGAGCGACATCAATATCCCGATACAGATCAGCACCGTCATCATCGCCGATCCGCCATAGGAAACGAGCGGCAGCGGAATGCCGACGACGGGGGCGAGGCCCATCACCATCATCAGGTTGATGGCGACATAGAAGAAAATGGTGACCGCCATGCCGGCGGCGGTAAGCCGCGCGAAAGTCGTCTTCGAACGCTGGCCGACGCGAATACCCCAGCGAATGAGCAGCGCGAAGCCGGCGATCAGCGCGAGGCCCCCGAGCAATCCGAATTCCTCGGCCATCGTCGCGAAGACGAAATCGGTATGGCCTTCGGGAAGGTAGGAGAGGTGGCTCTGCGTACCGTTGAGGAAGCCCTTGCCGAACAGCCCGCCCGAGCCGATCGCGATTTTCGATTGGGTGATATGATAGCCGGTGCCGAGCGGGTCGTTTTCGGGATTGAGGAAGGTCAGCACGCGGTTGCGCTGATAATCCTCGAGCAGGAACATGAAGGCGAGCGGGACGAACGCCGCCATCGCGAGCGCGCCGCTGACGAACAGCCGCATCGGCAAACTGGCGAGAAACATTACGGTAAACCCGCCGACCGCCAGTGCGACGGTGGTGCCGAGATCGGGCTGGATAACAACCAGCGCAGCGGGGAGCCCGATGAGAACGAGCGCCGGCCAGATCGCGACGAACCGCCGCAGCTCGGCCGAGGGCAGCCGGTCGTAATAGCTGGCGAGCGCGAGGATCAGCGCCGGTTTCATGATTTCGGAGGGCTGGACGCGGATCAGCCCGAGGTTGAGCCAGCGCTGGCCGCCGCCGCTGATCTGGCCCATCGCCTCGACGCCGACGAGCGCGATCAGCGTGGCTATATAGACCGGTATGGCGACCAGCTTCCAATGATCCTGGCGCAGATGCGAAAGGAAAATCGCCATCGCCAGGAAGAGCGCGAAGCGCACCGCCTGCGACAGCGCCCAGGGTTGGAGCTGACCGCCGGCCGCCGAATAGAGGATGAGTAATCCGAATCCGCCGATCGCAAGGACGAGCAGGATGATTTTCCAAGGCAGATTGGCGATGCCGCGCGGGACGAGCGAATCGGGGTTGCTCACCTGCCGGTTTCCGGGTCGCGCGCTTCAGGCGTGGGGGGGGTCTCGATCGTGCCCGCGCGCGCCGCCCTCTGCGCGGCGCGATATTGGGCTTCCTGCGCGGCCATCCGCGTCCGGATATCGCCGCCCCAGCCTTCCTCGTAGCCGGCGAGCGCTTCCATCGCCTTGTCCCTATCCCACAAATAGGTGAGTACGTCGCGCGCGACGGGATAGGCGGCGCCCGACCCGCCGCCATGTTCGATGACGACGGCGGCGGCGTAGCGCGGATTGTCGGTCGGCGCATAGCAGATGAACAGCCCGTGGTCGCGCAACGGCCAGGGCAAGGAAGCGTTCGAGCGCACGCCGCCCGCGCGTTCGCCCATAGTGATACGGCGGACCTGCGAGGTGCCCGTCTTGCCCGCCAGTTCGACGCCGTCGATCGGCAGCCGCGCCCGCCCGGCGGTGCCGGCGCCGTTGACGACGTCGCTCATCCCCTGACGGACGAAAGCGATATGCTCGTCGGTAAAGCCTAAATGGGGTGGGCGCGAAAGCGGGCCGCCGAGCAGCCGCGGTTTGACGTGACGGCCCGATGCGATGCGCGCCGCCATCACCGCGAGCTGAAGCGGGTTGGTCAGCATATAACCCTGGCCGATCGTCGCGTTGACGGTATCGTAGGTTTGCCATGGCTCGTTATATTTACGCTGCTTCCACGCCGGATCGGGGACGGTACCGTAATATTGGTAGGGGACGGGAAGGTCGCCGAATCGCTGGCCGAGACCGAGCGCGCGCGCGGTCTGGGCGATCGGATCCATGCCGACGCGCACCCCCATCTGGTAGAAATAGATGTCGCAGCTCTGCGCGATCGCGCGGTTCATATTGACGGTACCGTGGCCGCCGCGGCGCCAGCAGTGGAAGGTGCCGCCGGCGATGCGGACGGCGCCCCGGCAGCTGATCGTATCGTCGGGGCTGACGCCCTGGCCGAGCAGCGCCAGCGCGTTCATCGGTTTGACCGTCGATCCGGGCGGATAGAGTCCCTGCAACGTCTTGTTGCGCAACGGTACGCGCTCGTTGCCGGCGAGCATGTCCCATTCGGTGTGGCTGATGCCGTCGGAAAAGCTGTTCGGGTCATAGGCCGGCATCGAGGTCATCGCGAGCATGTCGCCGGTCTGACAATCGAGGACGACGACCGACCCCGATTCCGGGCCGAGACGGCGCGCCGCATAGGCCTGAAGACCGGCGTCGATAGTCAGCTGGAGGACTTCGCCGCTCTTGTCGGGGCGCGTTTCAAGCTCGCGAACCAGGTCGCCGCGCGCGGTTACCTCGGCGCGGCGCGCACCGGGTTCGCCGCGCAGCCGCTCCTCCATCGTCTTTTCGAGCATATCCTTGCCGACCCTGAATCCCGGCACCATCAGGATCGGATCGCGCGTTTCTTCATAGTCCTCGCGGCTCGGCGCGCCGACATAGCCGACGAGATGTGCGACCGCCGGTCCCGCGGGATAATAGCGCGAAAAGCCCTGGAGCGGGGCCACTCCCGGGAGTTCGGGCAAGCGGACATTGACCGCGGCAAACTGCTCCCATGCGAGCGCATCGGCGACCTGCACGGGCTGATAACCCGCCGCGGCATCGAGATCGGCGTTGATGCGCGCGATATCGGTGTCCTCGAGATCGAGCAGCTCGGCGAGCGTGGCGATGACCCGGTCGGGCTCCTGCAGCCGGTCGGGAATAATATCGACGCGGAAATCGGAGCGGTTCATCGCGATCGGAAGGCCGGCGCGATCGACGATCCAGCCGCGCCGCGGGGGTATCAGGCTGAGCTGAACGCGGTTGCTCTCCGAAAGCAGCTGCCAGCGCTCATTTTCGGCAATCGATATCCACGCCATCCGCGCTGCGAGCATTCCGGCTATGCCGATCTGCGCGCCGTTGACGAGCACCGCACGCCGGCTGAAGGTCATCCGGCGCATATTGTCGTTGAGCGACAGTCGGGGCAGGCGCTTCATAGCGAGAGCCTCCAGCGATCGAGCCGCGCGCATAGCCGCAATATCAACGGCACGAGCAAAACCGTCATCGCGATTTGCGGCAGGATCGGCATCACCAGCCAACCGCCGCCAGTCCATACGGAAAACACCATGTCCGCTATAATATAGAAGGTGAGAGCGGCTGTCGCCACCAGCCAGTTGAGCCAATAATCGCGCCACATCAGCCGGTTGTCGGCAAATTCGAGCACGATGAGCAAAGCGGTCCATAGCGCCATGCCGCTGCCTATCGGATTCCCCGAGAGCAGGTCGTCGAACAGTCCGAAGGGCAAACCCGCCCAGACGGGCCAGATTTGCGGACGAAGCAAACGCCAGCCGAGGAAGATCATCAGCCCGAGCGGCGGAAAGGCCGGCGCTTGGGCGACGATCGGGACCAGATGGATGATCAGCGAGCCCGCAACGACGCTTGCCGAGGGAATGAGGCTGAGCCGGGCCCGGAGAGCGGCGATGTTTTCGTCGGCGGCATGAAGTCTGCTCACGGCATATCCGTCGTCGGCGGCGGCATCGCGTCGATGTCGCCGGTTGCGCCGGTCTCCTCGGGGGGCGGCTCGAAAGCAGGCTGGACGACGGCGAAGTCGAGCGCGCCGGGATGGGCGAGCGGGGCGGCCAGCGCCGAATCGCCGAACACACGGATGATGACGGCTACCGGGATGTTGGGCGGGTAGATACCGCCGGTGCCGCTGGTGATCAGAACGTCGCCGCGGCGAAACGGATTGCGCCCGGCCTCGAGCGAACGGACGTCGACCCGGCCGTCGCCACGACCCGAGGTGAACGCCGGCGTGCCGTCGCGGGTCAGTTTGACGGGCACGATGTTGGCGCGGTCGCTAAGTAACAAAACGCGCGAGGCGTTGCGGCCGGTGTCGATGATCCGGCCGACAAGGCCATCGGCGGCGCGCACCGGCTGGCCGGGGCGAACACCCTGCGCTCGGCCTGCGAAGATCGTCGCATAGCGCCGCGCGCTCGTCGCGCTCGAATTGACAAGCCTGGCGCTGGCGACGATTTCGGTTTCGCCTTCGATCAGTCTGACCATCTGCCGCAGGCGCCGATTTTCGAGATCGGTCGCTTGTGCTTCGATCAGCTGCTGGCGGGCGATGTCGAGCTCAGCCCGCAACCGTGCGTTTTGCGCTCCTGCATTCCACCAATTGGCGATACGATTGTCGATTTTGCCTCCGCTCTGCACGGCGCCGCGCCCAGCCGACGAAACCGGCGCGGTCAGATCAGCCATTCCTCCCCTCAGGGCTGCAAACCCCTGCGGATCGACGGCCGCGACAAGAACAAGGCCAAGCCCGATGAGCGCGCCGGTAACGGCGGTGACATAACCGGCGAACAGGCCAAAGCGCGCGCGGCGTGAAAATCCGGGGCGCTTCGATCCGCTGGAGGTCATCGTTTATCCTGTAGTCAGAACGCCCCGGAAGATTTCCTCTTCCAGCGCGCGGCCCGTTCCGAGGGCCACACAGGTCAACGGGTCTTCGGCAATTGTCACCGGAAGGCCGGTCTCGCGCCGCAGCACTTCGTCGATGCCTTCGAGCAATGCGCCGCCGCC
>Ga0100391_1006354_pt1 | contig 10688 bp, 8 predicted proteins | sample CryGeymeta201515_FD_81541 | JGI IMG/M metagenome (GOLD analysis project Ga0100391, IMG submission 81541) | Groundwater microbial communities from Crystal Geyser aquifers in Utah, USA - Crystal Geyser metaG 2015-15 | ecosystem: Environmental > Aquatic > Deep subsurface > Groundwater | place: USA...
AAAAGAAGAGAAAGAGCCGACTGAACCAAAAGAGCCAAAAGAAGCGCGTGAAAAAAAACAAAAAGTAAAAGTAAAACTCAAAAACGGCAAAGAGCTTGAAATAGAGCATATGATGAGCACCTCTTTTTGGAGCGCCGACGGCAAACCTATTTCTGCAGATGAATTTTTACAAAATCTCTTTGGGGAACTGCCAAAATTCTTTACAAGCGAAGAGGAGCTGAGAACACTTTGGAGTCATCCGCTTACACGAAAAACTCTGCTTGAAAAACTAGATGAGGCAGGCTTTGGTAAAGAGGAACTAAACACTCTTAAAAAACTTGTAAATGCAGAGCAAAGTGATTTGTTTGATGTTTTGGAGTATGTTTTTAACGGCGATGTAAAACCGATAAGCAGAGAGGCAAGAGTAAATGATGCCAAAACAACGATTTTAGCACTGCTTAACGAGAAACAAAAAGAGTTTATAGAGTTTGTACTGAGTCAGTACATAGAAACAGGCGTGGAAGAGCTCTCACAAGAAAAACTCCCTATTTTACTTACAAATAAATACCAGTCGTTAGAAGATGCGAAAGAGATTTTAGGTGATGTTGCAGGCATTAGTTCACTCTTCATAGAGTTTCAAAAATATCTTTATATGCAAAAAGCTGCCTAATGAAAAAATTAAAACTCGATATTCGCAACTTTATAAAATACAAATTTTTAAACTCTCTTTTTTTAGGGGTTTCTGTTGGGACTATTTTTACTATTTATGAACCTATTGAGCCCTCTGTTTACAGTCTTGGCGGGATTTTACTCGCTATGAGTATGCTTCTTGTGGCGAAGTTTTACTACAAGATTTTAAATATGCACTACTTCTACAAAATATCACTTCTTGTAGAGTTTGTGGCATTGGCGATGATTTTTTGGTTTTTGATTTTTTCCTATAGCTACATGAGTGCGCTCATTCTCTACACTGGGTATCAACTCACTTTTGCTTTTGGTTCCTACCTCATCCGAGCCGAGACTCTTTTTTTGAGGCGAGCTATCTTTTTAGAGAAGGTAGATGTTGCAAAACAGGTGGGCTATCTCGCTGGTATGCTCCTCTCTTTTAGCTTCTATAAAGTGCTTGAAAACTGGCTCCCTCTTTTAGATAAACAGGCGCAAGTCTACACAATCTACTTTTTACTCTTAAGTGTTCAACTGCTTATCATCTATTTTCTTCTCAAATCTTTTAGGCGAGAATCATGACTTATATACAATGGTTTGATGCACATGCGCTCAAACATAAAAAGATTATAGAAAAATTATTGGCACCCCAAGGGCATCTCCTCGCTAACGCTCAGGGCACATCTGGAAAAAGCAAAGAGGAGATTATTGAGTATTTCAGATTTGAAAACATGGTGAAGAGTGAACCTAACTTCTGCCTTTTATATGCAGAGAATAAAAAGTGCCATGATATAGCTTATCTAAGTTGCTACTTGTGTGCCTGCCCTCACTTTAGGTTTAATGACAAAGGGGTAAAAGAGGTTGAGAAAAAGATGCAAAAGAGTTTCTGCGCGATAGATTCAAAAGAGGGAGCACAGAGCATCTACGGCGATACCGTCCACCAAGATTGCTCAAACTGCCACATTCCACATGCCAAAAGCTATGTGGAAAAAAACTTTGATTTAGATTGGAAAAGGATTATGCGTTACTCTATTGTAAATCCTGCACATTCGATATAACTCTATTTCTCCCACTCTCTTTAGCTTGATAGAGTAGCTCATCTGCCTCTTGGTAGAGTTTGTCACTCTCCTCAACTGAGTTTGCTTCTTTGATTACCAGACCAAAGGAGGCTGTGACATAATTGCTTGCACTGCTGTTTTTATGCTCGATATGTTCATTCTCTAGGTTTGCTCTTATGCGCTCTACAAAACGCTTCGCTTGTTCTGCGGTTTGTGTCCCTTTAAATAAAATTCCGAACTCTTCACCGCCAAGTCTAAAGCAGTAATCATCTGGTCTTAGTGTAGACGCTCGCATAACTTTTGCAAAACGCTTGAGTACCGCATCTCCTGCGTGATGTCCATAGGTGTCATTGTACTGCTTGAAAAAATCAACATCTAAAATCGCAAAACAGATATTTTGGTTCTCTCTTTTTGCACTGTTGATCATTTGTACAAACATTTCATTAAAATGTCTTCTGTTATAAAGTGAAGTAAGCGCATCTGTCACACTCATAAGTTCTAGTCTCTTCTCAACCTCTTTACGACGCGTTATCTCAGAAATGAGTCTTCTATTTGCAAACATGATGGCTGTAAGTATCACAAGAAAGATAAAACTAATGACCCCAATCCACTTGAAAAGAGTATAGTAATCCTCTCCTTGGTCATAGTTTACAGATATCCACTTGTTTAAAATTTCTTGATTTTTCTCTAGAGGAATCAAATGTATAGCCTTATTAAATATCTCTCTTAAGTATGGCTCATCATTTCTAGTTCCAACGCCTAGTCTCCATTTTTCATCAAACTTACCAGCAATTTTCAGTTGTCCTATGTAATCTTTTTGGATGTTATAGCCTGCTGAAGAGAGCGTATCTATAAAACAAAACAGCTCCCCATTTTTCACCTTTTCCAAACCCTCTTTTACGTTTTCAACATCTACTATTTGCATTTTTGGGTATTTTTCTCTTAAAATGTCTGCCAAAGCATAGTCCCGTACCATACCCATAGGCTTATCTTCTATTTTTGTGAGGTCTTCTATAAAGAGCGTATCAAGATTCGTGACTCCAACTACTGGAAGACTCAGATACGGCTCTGTAAAATCCATATAGCTCTCTCTATCTGGTGTACTCATAGCTAAAGAGAAAATATCGCATTTTCGCTCTTTGGCATACTCGATAGATTCTGTCCATGTTTTTGTGTTGACTAACTCAATAGGGGTCTGGATATATGCTGAAAAAAGTTTCATATACTCAGCACTCATGCCTACATGAACACCTTTTTCAATCCTCTCCAATGGCATCCAAGCAGGGTCAACGCACATCTTAATAACTTTTTTGCTCTTAAGATACGCCCACTCTTGCTCTGTTAAAAACTCCCTACCCTCTTTTTTACTTTCTGGCATTTTAAAGACATACTCATCTATGAAGACTCTATTTTTTATCAAACCATGCTTCTCAAATACCTCAAGTGTATAGCGTATTCTCCCCTCATCTGTTGTGCCAATAGGAATCGTTTTCGATCGCATAACTTGCTCTATGGCATCTGCTTCATACCTTAGGTGCTTTAGCGATTTTTTTGGAGCATATCTCTTTTTTATAAGTTGTACTATCTCCTCTTTATGCTCTAGGGCATAAGCCCACCCTTTGAGACTGGCTTTTTTAAACTTCTCTACTCTTTTTGGATAGAGTTGCGCTTCTTTCGTACTTGTAAAAAGCATATCACCATAAAAATCAAACCCATAGTTTGCAGGGTCTATTATATTTATCTCTACCCCCGATTGTTGAAGATAAAAGGCTTCATTACTCAAATACCCAACAAAAGCATCCGTTTTTTTGTTTATGAGGTAGGTATAGTCTGTATCTTCTTTATTTTTGTAAATATTGGGATGGATATCTATATTTTTGAGCATTGCAAGAATAGAAAATCCATCTATCTGATTTTTATAAAAAGTTACATTTTTACTTTCTAACTTATAGGGGCTATCTAGTCCGCTACTTTTTAGAGTAATTAAAACGTTTGGGGAGTGCTGAAAGATTGGAGCGACAATAACAACGGGCTCTTTTTTTGCCTTATACGGAAGTAAAACCGAATCTGCGACACCATACTGGGCTTCATCATCTATGACTTGCTGGACATTATTTTTATCTAGATCCCTCTCTCGTATCTCCACATCAAGACCGACCTCTTTGTAAAAACCCTTCTCATGGGCGGCATAATAACCCGCAAACTGGACCTGATGGAGCCATTTTAGTTGTAGAACTACTTTTTCATCTGCTGATAGAGAGAGGAGCAGAAGAGATACGCTTAAAAGAATTTTTATCACATGTACTCGTTATATATAATTTTTTTCAGATTCTAGCTAAACTAGCTTACTTGTTGATAAAGCGATTTTTATAACTACATTTACGGCACAACTCTTCAGCTGCTTTTGAGTGCGCAAACCCCTCAAGGATAGCCTCGGCTCTTTGAGAGTGGAGTATCTCAGAGAGTCCGCTCTCATGCAGATTTCCAAGGTTTATAACTCCCTCTGCATCAAGACAACAAGGAACAACTCTGCCATCAGCGAGTATGCCGATGTGTGACTTTAGTCCATAACATGTGCCATCACTTTCATGAGAACTTTGCAGTGAGGGCCACTCAAAATAGCTATCAAAATTGAGAAGGATTTTTGGAGCAAGGCGGAAAGATTTTATCTTCTCTTTATAGATTTTCTCACCATCGAGTTTCACCTCAAAAAAACGCTCAAGTTTTTCAAAGAGACTCCTGTTAAACACAGCTTCTGAAAACTTCTCATCAAGGTTCCAAACCCTCAGGTTTATAAATGGTTTTGGGTAGTTTTGCAACTTATTTCCACATGCCAGAAAAACCCCCTCCATATACGCTTCAAAAGTGAGGTTGAGGGAGTTTTTATTGTAGCTGTTAAGCGAAATATTGAGCTGTCTGACCGCCTTATGGAACAAAACTTCAGGTGCTGTTTTTTGAAGATAGTAACCACTCGTTGTAAGCTCCACCTCAAACCCATATTTCTGCGCAAGGTCTAAATATTCAGCAAGATTGGAGAGTGTCAAGGGGTCGCCCATTAGATGAAAAGCAAGCGATTTTGTATAGGGATGAAGCTGCATTATCACCTTTTCAAAAAAGGGAAGCGACATTGTTTTTGTCGGTTGAAGTTTAGGCGGGCAGAAACTGCATGAGAGACCGCAGATATTTGTTATTTCAACATGAACGCGATGAAAATGCATAGTAGCTCTTTTATAAACAGGAATTGTGGGATTTTAGCATAAATATAAGCGACTATTTGGGTAAACTTTCACAAAAAGAGGTTATGATGAAAAGCATAAAAACATCCAATATTTTTACAAATATGCCCGATTCTCTACCCTCTGGAAAAGCTGATTTTTTATTGGCGCTCAGTGATGCAAAAGGCTCTTCTATCTCTGCTTGTTTAGACGCAGAGTATCTTATCAATGAAAAACTCTACTCAGCGGAACATTTTATACAGGAGCCCTCGCCTGTAGTTGTCACCCGAGCCATTCACAATCTTCATCCCTTTGCCTCTCTTGAGATTTTAAACCTTGGGATGGAGAGGCTTCCTCAACATTCCACGTGTGCCCTGAGCGTTAGCGAGGAAATGCCCTTGGGGTGCCAAAATTTCAACATCTCCCCCTCAGAAAAACTAGATGCAAGGGCTATATTTACCAAAGGAGCAGATGCAGGCAGACGCTATGAGCTTAAAGGAAACTACCTTATCTTAGCGCAGAGCACGAACACTCCAAACACAGAGATAGAAGCGATGCTCTTAGCTTTAGGCTATGCCTGCAACAAGGGTGCTTCTAAGGCAAACCACAGTAATTTAGACTCTCTAAGCGAAGAGATGAGCAGTTTTGAGAAGCTCTCTCTTTTGGGTGAGCGAACCCTTCTCTTCTACGCTGGTTTTATCCTTGAAGCATCGAGAAGATTTCATGTTGTTTTAGCAGGTGGATTTGAGATGGCGGCGTGTTTGCTAGTCGCGGACAAACTAAGAGAGGATATTTTTATGCGGGTAAAAAGTGATAATATCACACTTGCTACCACCCGTTGGGCTCTTGAAGATAAAAACAGCGATATAAGGGCATATCTCTCTGAGTTAAGTTATATTCCACATGCCATCTTTACAGATTTCTCATTCAAAAGCAGTGAAATAACAACTCTACATCAATATGACAAGGGAAAAGTGCAGGAGAGTGCAGGCGTGGGAGCGGCACTCGCTTATGCCTCTCAAAATCAGCTCTCAACACAAAGCGTAATAGAACAAATAGAATATTTAATCTACACAATGTAATAATCAAGTCTACTTTGCTATAATAATCCAACAAAACTAGACCCATAGGAAGAAGTATGTTCAACACAGTAAAAACAAAAGTGATTTTTTCTCTTGCCGTAATCAGTATTCTTGGTATGATTGGAGGAATGACTTATCTCTCATCCACACTCCAGAATATATCAAAAAAGACAACAAAACAGTCATTAGACATGCTAAGTGAATCCGTTTTTCAATCACTTAGGGGAAGTATGTTCGCGGGGGATCCCGTTATTGTTAAAAGAGCACTTGATGCGGCTAGTAGTATAGATGGTATAGAATCTCTGCATGTTTCAAAGTCAAAAAATATTATTGACATCTACGCACCTGCTGAAAAGTTTACAGATGATCTTCTTATCCAAGGTGTATTTCAAACAGCGCAAAGACAAGTAATTGAAACGCAAGAGAACAACCACCATACAATCCGTATGCTTCGCCCTCTCATAGCAAAAACGGAGTGTTTTGCCTGCCATTACACTTCTAAAGAGGGTGATGTTTTAGGTGTTATGGATTTAGTTATCTCCCTTGACAAAGATGATGCATATATCAAAGAGACAGAGTTAACACTTTTTGTCACTTTGATTATTGTGGGCATACTCTTTGCGGTTATGGCAACCATCTTTTTTATAAAAGAGATTTTCAATCCACTCAAAACGCTTAAGACACGTATTTCTGAACTTGTAAGTGGAGATAAAGATCTCACGAAGCGTCTTGATGATAAAAACGGGAATGAGTTTGGAGATGCAGCCAAAGAGGTCAATAACTTTATTAGTATGATTCAAGAGACTGTTACTGATGTAAAGAGCCTTGGAACACAAAACTCTCAAATCGCTACTGAAGTTGAACTCTCTAGTCGCGTTATTACTCAAGGCACCTCAAAAGAGCAAGAGATAGTGCAGCAAACCATTCTAAAAAGTGAGAGTATAAAAAGTTTACTTGAGCAGAGCATTATCACTGCAACAGAGACACAGCAGAATGTACAACAGGCAAATGATGATTTAAATATTGCCAAAGTATCCCTTGAGCATTTAAGCAATGAGGTGCACTCTTTTGTAGAAACTGAAGATGAACTCTCCAATGAACTTACAGGACTTAAAACAAACGCAGACCAAGTTAAATCTGTTCTTAACGTTATCAAAGATATTGCAGAACAGACAAACCTCTTGGCCCTTAATGCTGCCATAGAAGCGGCACGCGCTGGCGAGCATGGGAGAGGCTTTGCGGTTGTTGCGGATGAGGTTCGTAAACTTGCAGAGAGAACACAGAAAAGTTTAACAGAGATAGAGATAAGTGTAAGTACTATTGTTCAATCTATCAATGACGTAAGTGACAAGATGCATAGAAATACGCAAAAGATTGAGAACCTTATAGATATCTCCAATGAAGTCAAAGATAAAATTGACACAACTTCTGGAGCGATAGATATTTCAAGTAGAGTAGCGATTGAGGCAAAAGATGACAGTCTTAAAATGTCATCCAACATTCAAGAGATTATCCAAGATGTTGCAAACATTGAGAGTATATCCAACGCAAACGGAAAGAGTGCACAAAGCATAGCTTCAGATATGCAAAGATTAGTGTACGTTGCACAATCACTTCACGCAACAATCAACGAGTTTAAAAGCTAATACTTTGGCATGTGGAAATTCCACATGCCAAATATCTTAACCGTGTCGAATCTTTCTACGACTACTTCTTCCCGTATAATTCTTTTTAAAACATGCCTGACAAATACTATATTTTGAATTGAGTGGTAAAGGTATATGGCAGATTCTGCACTTGGCTACAAACTGGCTCTGTTGCAGAGACTCTTCAATAAACCTATTTAAAACAGCTCTTGAGGTACGCGCTTTTTCTGTATCGACAAAATATTCACCAAACCTATAACTAAGCCATAAGTAAAGAGATATCTCCTTTACCATATCTTCTGCCCGCAAAAGGTCATCCGTTGTTTGCGCGAAATTTCCTACCAAAGCAGGCGGAGTGTATCGCACTGGCACTTTTTTCTCGAGTGCCAAGATATAACTCTCATACGCCGCGATAATGTAAGGGGACTTCAGCGTAAGTGGTGCACAAGCAAGATGGTATTTCATCGCTATATCTAAATCAAAATTATCCACAATGACCGCGGCTTCAAGCATGTCATCTAAGTTCGATGCATGAAATGGACCATTAAACTCCATGTTGTCAACAAAAAACTTGAGTATCTCTTTAAGCGAACTCTCTTCAAGAATGCTTCCCACGAGTTTTATATGCTCGAGATTTGCCATGACACGAAACGGCACGGTAATCGTCTTCGCCTCTTTATGAAAGTTTCGCTTGACAATATTTAAAACTTCTTTATTTAAAGCTCCAACAAATCCCTCTTCATGCAGTCCATATCGCCCTGCTCTTCCTGCTATTTGATGGATTTCACTTGCTTGGAGTGTTCTCTGTGTCACCCCATCAAACTTCTCAGCCTTAGAAAAGAGAATCGTCTTAATAGGAAGGTTCATCCCCATCGCTATAGCATCCGTTGCAATAAGAATCTGTGTCTCACCCTCTCTAAATCGTCTCGCCTCTTCGCGTCGCACTTCAGGAGAGAGGTTTCCATACACAACACTTACATTGAAAAATCGAGAAAAGTTTTGTTTGAGCTTTAGAACATCTCTTCTACTAAAAGCGATAATCGCTGTTCCCGCTTCTACCTCGGATACCTCTGTAGGCTCTACTAAAAGTGTGAGTGGATTCATTCTCTCAAACTCGATAATCTCAAGCTCTTCGCCAAGATATTCTGCTAAAGCCACAATCGCCTCTTTTGCATTTGGAGAGCCCGTCATAATAATCTCTTTAGCAGGTGCTCCGATAATCGCATTTGCCCATGCCCAGCCACGGTCTCTGTCATCAATCATCTGAACCTCATCAATAACACAGACATCTACATCCACTTCAAAGTTGAGCATCTCAATCGTCGAACTAATATGTGTAGCCTCTTCATCTAAAATCTGCTCTTCACCTGTAATCAAAGAGGAGTCAATCCCGTTAGCCTTTAAAGTCTCATACCCCTCTAGGGCAAGAAGTCTCAGCGGTGCAAGATAGTAGCCCGTATCTGCTTCTTGAAGTTTTTGCATCGCTCTGTAGGTTTTTCCGCTGTTCGTAGGTCCAATGTGCAGGATGAGTTTTCTTCTCATCTCCCGTGCCATAGGGAAAAGATTTTTAAAGTCTCTTATCGTCCTTGCTAAAAGTGCTTGACGTTGCTTTTTTACTACCTGTTCATGGATATTGTAGATAAAGATACGAGAGGTTTTTCGTTCAATTTTTGGAGTTATCACTAGAGATTTACCCATCAACTCTACAAAAAATTCATACACTTTTTGATGGAGTTCCTCTTGGCTCCAATGAAGCAGAGTCGCATAGGTTCCGCACTCTTTTACCAGCATCTCTAAATCTTCTAAAAACTTCTCTTCATGCTCTTGCTTACTTTTGAGTACAACGGCATCAAAATCAAAATCGTTACAGAGCCAGATATCTTCAAGGAGCGCATTGAGTTCTATATGTAACTCCAGAGTATATGGCAGGGATATCTCTGAAAAAGGGAGTTTGCAACGCTCGTTCATACTTAGGAGAATCTCTTCATTATGCACTTCTAGCTCTCTCACATCTAGTTTCGCATGAAGAATACTTTTTAATAACTCAGGCTTCAAGAGTGGATATTTTAACTTCGTTTTTGGTGGAGATGTGCGTAGTGCAGAGAGTATCTCTTTATCTGTTAAATAGGCATGTGGAATTTTCAAATTTTTTAAAAAAGTATTAATACTCTCTTGTTTTGCGGCAGTTGCCAAAGCTTTATCTTCTGATATTTTAGCAACTATCTCTTCTATACTACTGTCTTGAAGATACTCATAACTATATGGATTTGTATTGAGCGTGAGAATCTTGTGGAACTTCTATCAAAGAGTTCATATTTTAAAGAGGCATTAAACTCCAAAGAGTCATCTAAATCAAACACTCCATCTAAAGCTTTTTGCAAGGCACTCTTTTTTAAATCATAACGGATATGTCTCAGTTTTGCTTCCATCTTTTCTATGGTTATCTTCTTACTTCTCACATCCATAAAGGCATCAAAAAGAAGTGCGGCTTCTTCTGCATTGGCATCAAGCTCTTGGAGTAACTCCTCTATCTTATGACTTCTATCGAGATTTGGCTCTTTTGGAGTATTGGAGCTGTAAACCGCCCCATTTTCTTGAAAAAAGTTGAGTATGTCCTGACGGACAGTACCATCAGATTCGGACCATAGCATTCGGATTGTTTTAAGAAGTATCTTTTTGTTGTGTTCAACATCATAGATACCTAAGGTGTGAAAAAGTTCACTTAATGTCTCTACACTGACTCTTTCAATGCCTACATCAAAAGGGTCTTCATCAAAATATTTTTTTATTCTGGTATTGATTTTTGTATTTTTTTTATGTTTCTTTGCCATATGTTATTGTAACTAAAAAGTAAAAAAAGCAACTTTTATTTAAGTTCAGGGTGGCTACAATATTTTTAACTATTAGACCTCAAGGAGACTCTGTAAGCCTCCCTAAAAACAGTACCACTTAGAACGGAATAATTCTGATAAAATAAATCAGGAGTATTCATGCGAAGAAGTAAGTTTAGCGAGAAGCAAATCATAGAGATTTTAAAAGAGATAG
>Ga0100391_1006364_pt1 | contig 10680 bp, 6 predicted proteins | sample CryGeymeta201515_FD_81541 | JGI IMG/M metagenome (GOLD analysis project Ga0100391, IMG submission 81541) | Groundwater microbial communities from Crystal Geyser aquifers in Utah, USA - Crystal Geyser metaG 2015-15 | ecosystem: Environmental > Aquatic > Deep subsurface > Groundwater | place: USA...
GAACAACTGGCACTTACCTGATCATCTCTAAAACCAGGAACAGAAATTTCCATAGGATTATCAACGCCAATATATAATACATTCATTTTTGTAGGAGAAACTACTGCCATAGGAGGGGCAACATTATATTCGATATTGTATTTACCACCTGATTTTACAGCGTATGGTGTAAATATTCCTGTTGATGCATTAAAAACATTAATAATAGCGGCATAACTATGGTTGCCTTGTCCTGCACCTTCAACAACATACTTTCCTATACCACGTTCAATATTCAAAGTTTTTACATTTCCTAAAAGTTTACCATTTATCGAATCGTAACTATCACCAATTAAAACTTTTGAAGCAGTATCGGTAGAACTGAATGCTGCAATAAATAAATCTGCTTCATACTTATCACCGGAAATCAAAAAACTGCTTTTAGGAATTACACGTGGAGCAACAGTATCAAATTTAAAATCAGTTGCACCAATTCCACCTAACAATGTTTGAATTATAGTAGCTTCAGCATTTTTAACTTGATTTTGAATTTGCGATAGCAATGTAATTGTTGCAGCAGCAGGAATTTCGGCAAACAAGGCTGTTTCCCAATATTTTTGGTCAGGTTCATCGGCGCTTGCTTTAGGGTTGTTTTCTGTGTTTATTCCTAAATCGCCCAACCCTCTAATAGAAAGCTCTTTATTTGGTAAAGAAATGTCAGATTTTTTTAACTCTGCAAATAAATTTTTCTTAAACTCTATTAGTTTATTTTTCAATTCTCTGGCACTACCCTGCGAACCATCTTCACTTTCGCCTAACATAAAATTATGAGGTACATCGCGATCATCTTTTCCATCAAAATTTCTCATATCTTTTATGGCAGCAGGGGCTTTCTCAGTTCCTTCTATTCTAGTTATTAATTCAGCCTTTAATTTTTTTATATATGTATCCAAATCTTTTGAATATTTTTTTATATTCATTGCCGCCCGATAGTATGGAGCTACTTTTATCGGGTCGTTTTGATTTGCAACAACAAAAGCGTCATAAGTAAAACTATTTTTTAATGAGAAGTTAGTATTTGTTTTCTCCATCCCTTCGTTAACAATAACGAAAGCATCAAGAATATCTTTTGAAACATTTAAGGCAAGCATAGCCGTTAAAAAAAGATACATCATACCTATCATTTTCTGCCTCGGAGTTTCCTTACAATTTATTGCACCCATATTCTAATATACTTTATAATAATAAAAACAAATCATCTTTTTAGGTTATTTTGAAAAATTCATAGCCGAAAGCATATTGCCATAAATTGTATTCATTGCACTTAAGTTTTGACTTAATTTAGAAATTTCTTCACGATATTTCTTGACATCGTTGGCAGAATTTTTCATGTTATCAATAATATCTTCCATTCCGGTATATAATTTTTTTGTTGATTCAAGATGCTCATTAGAATCTTGTAATTGCAACTCAAAAATGGAATTTAATGCTATAAGGTTCTTAGACATCATTTGTAATTGTTCGCCATAACTCTTTGAGCCGGATTTTGTGTTTTCTAATTCTGAACTCATTATTTCAGCTAACTGACTGTACGATTCAGAAAGTTTTGTACCTGAATCAGTTACCATCTTAGCTATTTCACTTCCGCTATTTGTCATAGTATCTGCAAAAGATGCAGTACTGCTATTAATAACTTCAGAAAGCTTTGTACCTGAGTTAGTTATCGTTTTAGCAATTTCGCTACCACTGTTTGTAATTGTGTTTGAAAATGAATTAACACTACTGTCTATTACTTCAGAAAGTTTTTTGCCTGAGTTGGTAATATTATTTGCAATTTCGTTTCCGCTGCTGTTCATATTATCTGCAAAAGATGTAGCACTGCTATTAATAACTTCAGAAAGTTGCTTACCTGAGTTAGTAATCATACTTGAAACTTTATTTCCGCTTTGTGAAATAGTTTCGGTAAAACTTGTGATACTTCCCGAAACAAGTTCGGCAGATTTTTCGTAAGATTTTGAAAGACTGTTAGCTGAATTATTTAATGATTGAGCAGATTGTCCATATAAATCGGCAAATTCACTTACTTTTGATGATGCTTTATCGAAACTAGTAATATACTTATTTGTTGCCACACTTGCATCAGAAACATCCGAAAGTTTTTCAGTAGTTTTGTTCAAAGAACGTAAACCAAGACCTAATTTTTCGAAAAGTTCAGGAGTAATGTCTGCACTATTAATAAGTTCATCAAACCTCTCGGAAGCACTTTTTTTAGAAATTTTATCTTTTCCCTTTAAATCTTCATCTATTTCATCATCCATACCTGCTAATACAGGGTATGCTAAACTCCAATCCCACTCGACATAAAGTGGCTCAAAAGCAGAAGTAAAAAAGATAAATGCCTCGGTACTAAGACCCATTACAATCATTGGACCTGCACCAGGCCAGTGCATAATTTTAAACATAGCTCCAACTAATACTACGGATGCTCCCCATCCATAAACTTTTGCCATGAACTTTTTCCAACCTCTGGTTTCAACAAGTTCGTTGATACTAAATCCCATTTTTTTAAATTTTAAATGTTAATATTAAAGACAATAATTAATAAATTTGTGAACCGGAACCACCATCGCTTACGTCGCGTCCTAAATATGACCTTACGCAACGGAAACCTATGTATGATTTTGCAGTATCCTGATACTCATAAGAACGAGTACCGCACTGCATATAATATGAAATATCTTTCCATGAACCACCACGAATAATTTTTCGTTTACGAACAGGTGGGTCATCGGGTAGAGCTTCGTATTGATAATCCGGACTTAAATCATCTGTCCAGCTATAAGCTGCTTCATCAAAAGCGTTATTTGTCCATTCCGAAACATTTCCGCCCATATCATATAATCCCCATTCGTTAGGGTCGTTACTTGCAACAATTAATGTGTAAACGCCACCATCGGCAGAATAATTACCACGCATTGGTTTAAAGTTTGCAATATAGCATCCTTTATAGTTTTGTGTATAATAACCTCCCCATGGATACATGGCACCTTTTAAGCCGCCACGAGCTGCATATTCCCATTCCGATTCGCTTGGTAATCTATAATCCTGAACAAATGTTTCGTCCATAGATGCTAAAAAGGAGCTATTCAATAATTGAGTTCTCCAAACACAAAATGCGCGGGCTTGTCTCCAGGTAATTCCAACAACGGGGTAGTGGTCAAATGCAGGATGCCAAAAGTAATTTGCATAAGGTTCATTAAATGAATAGGTAAAGTCGCTAACCCAACAAAGTGTATCGGGATATACATTTACAACATCTCTAACTATATAAGAAGAGCGGTCTTTAACTTGGATTCTTTGTCCTTTTGTAGCACTTTTATAATTATAGTCGGTAACTTCACCATCATATTTATTTTCATCGGCATTCCAAGCACGGCGTGATTCATTATTAAAGTCGTATTTTTTTGCTGCCTGACGCAAGTCAATCCAAAAATATTCAAAATTTAATTTTCTGGTATCCAACTCTTTACGACGATAGAATCGTTCTTGTTCGGGGAGGAATAGTTCATTAAGTATTTCACGTTGTTCGTCGTTTTCCCATTTTATTTTTTCTTCCCAATTAATAAAAGGTGGGTTTAATTCTTCGCCATATTCATTTTCGGTAATTAAAAACTCCTCTAACTCTGCACCTAAAAGTTTAGCTGCAATAGAATCGCGAACCCACTCTACAAATTGGCGATATTCGTTATTTGTAATTTCTGTTTCATCCATCCAAAATGGAGGAATTGTTACTGTTTTTGTTTCTGCTGTCATAGCCCAAGGAACATCCTGGTCATCAGGACCCATGTTATAGCTACCACTTTGTATGAACAACATACCATAGGGTGGAGCTTCAAACCATGATTCTCTATTGGGAACTCCAACTAGTTCGCCATTACCGGAATTAGAACAACTGTTTAATCCAGTTAAAGCAATGAATAAAATTAAAACTGCTACTAAAGTTTTCATACGGCATTTATTTATTATGAGAACTTGTTATTTCCATTTTTATTATAAAAATCTAACACTTCCATATTTTCCTCTTGGTCCTGCTTTAGTTATATTAAAGCAGTATTTAGCCATAAATTCAAAAGAACCTTTTTCATAAGCCCTTAATTTAGACGTCGTTAAATCATAAGCTAATGCAAAAGTAATATTTGATTGAGTAGTAAAACCAACCATTACAACTATTGCATCGCCAAAACGATATGATAATCCTCCACGAAACTGACGACGAAATTCGAGCAACAGGTTAAGGTCATACTGGTTTGTTCTGCCGTCCGATTTAATAAAAGCTGAAGGGTTTAGTCCCCAGTTTTTATCAGGTAAATTAATATAAGAACCTGCTACTATATAATAATGCCTTGCTATAAAAGGCATTTTACCAGATTCATATTTTAAATCGGGTTGGGTAAGGTGAGTTGATGATATTCCACCATATATTTTATCGTCTTTTGCACGATAAAATAAACCAAAGTTTGCATCGAATACATATTTATTTTCGGAATGTGGAATTGCAGGGTCTGTATAGGGATTTGAAGCTCCGGGAACATTATTTAATTTGTCGGGTGTTACCCATTCTCCATTTAATGATTTATTAACAAAGCCAAGACCTAATCCCAAACCTAATGAGCCGGTACCTATTTGTAATCTATAAGCATAAGCCAAATTTAAGTACATGTTTTTTTCGAAACCAACATTATCGCTTAAAATATTTATACCTATACCACTGCTAATGCTGGATATTGCCATATCTCCGCTAAATATCATAGTTTTTGGAGCTCCTTCAAAACCCATCCATTGCGAACGATAAAGTACTGATGTACAAATCGCTTCGTTGCTTCCAGCAAATCCCGGGTTTACTGGTAAAATGTTATATTTATTTAAGCTTAATTGTGGGTCTTGCTGTGCAAGAAGATTAATTCCCAACATTATTATAGCTAAAAGAGAAATTATTTTCCTCATATTCAGATGTTTACTTCTCTAGGTTTATGTTTAAATTCCACTTTATCACAGCGTAAAGTAAATAAAAATATTAATTAAAAACAAATTTTTTATTTTTTTTTCAATAATTTTTTAATATTACAACTTTATACGAACATAAATAAATAAAGTTATATTTTGTTTTTAAATTTTTATTTTTTTAATTTTTAATTACAATAATTATTATTTAAAAAACTCTTTATAATTTGATTAATCCCGACATTTATGTCGGGGAAAAGCCGAAAAGTATTTAGAGCTTTAGCCCTGATATGCTTTAATGAATTTTTCATATTCTTCTGTAAATGTTATTTTTTTATGATGCTCCTGCTGATTGCGAATATATTCTCTTACTTTCGGTAATTGTGATTCGCTAACAGATGTTGCGAAATAATCATCCGCCCAATCTAACTTTGGGTTAATCAATTTTTGTTTGTTAGCCCAAAAAGATGCTTCACCTTTGATAAGGTTCATTGCTTTTGATAATGCCATATCTGCATTGAGTGCAAATAAACAATGAACATGTTCGGGCTCTGCATTTATTGTATCAATATAAATTTCTTTTGACTTTGCATTTTCTCTGATATGCGACAATATAAAATTACGTGGTTCTGTTAATAGGATACGTTTCCTGTTTTTAGTTCCCCATACTGAATGTATCATTACTTTAACAAATGACATAATTTACTTTTGTTTAAAATCAATTCAGGGCTAAAGCCCAATCTCTATTTTTGTTTTCCCCCGACCTAAAGGTCAGGGTTAAACTGTAAATATCTAAAAGAAATATCAAAAATTCACTTTTTATAAATGCAAAATTGTTAATTCTCAAATCTTAATTATTGTTAACGCAAAATTAAGAAAAATATTATATTTAATGTAGATTAACATATTTTTTGAAAAAATTTCCACCATCTATCTGGTACATTACCAGAGCAAGCCTTCTTATAATCAGAATATGAGCAAGATACTGTTAAATGTTTTTCAAACTTTGATTTTGGATATGGAATGTCCATCCACCATCTTTCGCTAATTTTACTTTTATAGAATGTTATTGATGAGTCTTTACCTACTTCAACATAAAATTTAACAATATAATTTGATTTTTTTTGAGGATTCTCAATTTTACGTTGCGAAAATCCTTCTAAAAAATACCATATTGCCTGTGCAATAATCATTGCTTCTATATTATTAAAACTATTACCATAAAAACATACATTAGTTAACCTGTCACTAACCCCAGCATATTTTGCAAGCTGACAAAATTCCCGTGCTTCTAAACCATTTGGTGAAATAACATTTTTATCTAAAACAGTTCCTTTTATTGAATTAATATTTAAACACGTTAAATCGGAATCCCGAAAAAATGGTTCTGTTTCAGTAATATCTGATTGCACTATTCCTAAACGAATTGTGTCGAAATATAAGTGTGAAAGAATATTTAATTCTTCCTGAGAAACAAAATATGACTGAAATGCTAACAATGAGAAATTGAAAATGCAATTATTTTTACGCAATATTATTTTAGGTAAGAAATGAATATTTTGTTGAACAATATTTTTGTGTTTCAAATTAATATTGTTCTCAACCGAAACTATATTTATTGGTTTATTAATTTCTTCGTAAGCAAGATATGAACCAAAGGGAATATTGTTATTGTCTCCAATTATGATTGTTGTTATTTTTTTTTTATGTAGAATGTTTAATACTTCGCGAATGCCATAAATTATATCATTGGGATTATTTCCTTTTTTTAAATTTCCTAAATCAACGACATCATTATTAAAAGGTGTAAATAATGAGTATAGACATTCTCTTATTTTATCGCTAAGATGAGTTTTATTATCTTCTGTTTCGCTAAATACCCCAAAAATTGCAATTTTCGCTTTGCTAATTTCAATTAATTTGTTATTTGTTGTATATGAACTAATTTTATTAGCAAAACGTGTTTTTTCGTCATAGTTTTTTTTAACTATGTTTGTTAAATCAATTGGATTAAAAAAATTAAACAGTTGCTCCATATTTAGTTTAGAGTTTCCAGTTTCCAGTTTAGAGTTTCCAGTTTAGAGTTTCCAGTTTAGAGTTTTTGGTTACAGCCAACAGCTAACAGCCAATAGCCAAAAACCAAACATATTCTACCCCTATCTATTTCTTTTTGTTAACTTTTTTTGTTGTTTTTGCGTTCTTAGGAACAGTTTTAGTTTTTGTGATTTTTGGTTTTTTTTCTGGGCTTTGTTTTATTATTTCATCAACATCTTTATACGTTAATGTATTCCAATCTGTATTAGGTGGAATGCGATAATTCAAATCATTAAATTTAATATATGCACCGTATCTGCCTTTTACTATTTTTAAATTAGCATCTTCTTTAAATGCTTTTAAACAACTATTTGCAACCTGATTTTGTTTCTCAATAATTAACTCAATTGCTCTGTCTAACACAATTGTATATGGGTCATCTATGCCTTTTTTTAATGAATAAAATTTACCATCGTGCATAGCATAAGGTCCAAAGCGACCAATATTTGCAACAATTTCCTTATCTTTATATAATCCAAGTTTACGTGGCAAAATAAATAGTTCTAATGCTTCCTCGAGTTTAATAGTTTCGAGATACTGGCTTTTTTTGAGACTTGCGTATTTTGGTTTTTCGTTTTCGGTTTTTTCGCCCATTTGTACAAATGGTCCATATCTACCGAACTTTACATAAACCGGTTTGCCTGTTTTTGGGTCTTTTCCTAATAATCTTTCACTTTTATTTTTTTCTATTTTCTTTGAACTTTCATCAATTTTAGAATGAAATTTTTCATAGAATTTTTTTAACATTTTTACCCATTCGGTTTTTCCTTCGGCTATTTCATCAAATTCTAATTCAACAGATGCGGTAAAATTAAAATCAATAATATTAGAAAAATTTTCAACTAAATAGTCATTAACAACCATGCCTATTTCAGTTGGAAAAAGTTTCGATTTTTCGTACCCGTAATTTTCAGATTTTGAAGATTCTTTAATAGTATTATTTGTTAAGGTAATAGAAATAACCTGACGTTCTTTTCCTGCTCTGTCTTCTTTTACAACATATTCGCGTTTAATTATTGTAGATATTGTTGGTGCATAAGTAGATGGGCGTCCAATGCCTAATTCTTCCATTTTTCTAACAAGACTTGCTTCGGAGTATCGTGCAGGATGATGACTGAATTTTTCGTCGGCACTAATACTTTTCATTTCCATTTTTTGATTTTTCTGCATAGGTGGAAGTAGCGAAACGCCTTGTTCTTCGGCATCGTCATCGGTTGATTCCATATATACTTTTAAAAATCCATCAAATTTTATAACCTCTCCTGTTATAATAAATTGTTCAGAAGCATTTGAAATATTAATTGTTACAATAGTTTTTTCGATTGCGGCATCGCTCATTTGCGAAGCAATAGCTCTTTTCCAGATTAATTCGTAAATCCGTTTTTCATTAGCCGAAGCCGAAACGGTGTTGCTCGAAAAATATGTAGGCCGAATTGCTTCGTGTGCTTCCTGTGCTCCTTTTGATTTTGTTTGAAATTGGCGTGTTTTACTATATTGCTTGCCATATTTTTCGTTAATTTCTTTTTTTGATGTTGCTATTGCCAAATCGGAAAGATGAACCGAATCGGTACGCATATATGTAATGTGTCCAGCTTCGTATAATTTTTGTGCTAATGTCATTGTTTGCAATACCGAGAAACCAAGTTTGCGACTTGCTTCCTGTTGCAATGTAGATGTTGTAAATGGAGGTGCAGGCGATTTTGTTGATGGTTTTACTTGAATATCTGAAATTGTAAAAGTTGCTCTTTTGCATTTTTCGAGAAAATCAATTGCTTCTTTTTTTGTTGTGAACCCTTTTTGTATGTCTGCTTTTACTTCATATTTTTTGTTGTTTTTGTCAGTAATAATAAATATTCCGGAAATTTTATATTGCGAAACAGGTTTAAAGGCAAAAATTTCACGTTCTCTTTCAACAATTAATCTAACAGCAACCGACTGAACTCTGCCTGCCGATAAACTTGGTCTGATTTTTTTCCATAATAATGGTGAAAGTTCAAAGCCAACTAATCGGTCGAGAATTCTACGTGCTTGCTGAGCATTAACTAAATTATAATCAATTCCTCTAGGATTTTTAATAGCATTTTGAATTGCTTCTTTTGTAATTTCGTGAAATACAATTCTTTTTGTAGAGGTTTTTTTTAAATCGAGAGTCTCGAATAAATGCCATGCTATTGCCTCTCCTTCGCGGTCTTCATCAGATGCTAACCAAACTGTTTTAACTTTTTTAGAAAACTTTTTTAATTCGGATACCGTTTTGAGTTTATCTTCCGGAATTTCGTAGTTAGGTTTGAAATTATCTTCTATTTCGACACCAAGTTTCTTTTTTGAGAGGTCGCGTATATGCCCAAAACTCGACTTTACAATGTACCCTTCACCAAGAAATTTCTCAATGGTTTTGGCTTTTGCAGGAGATTCTACTATTACTAAATTTTCTTCCATCTTTTTTATATAATTTTGGCGTGCAATTTATATATTTTATTTTTAAGATTAATTTTATGCACTTTTTTTGTTGTTAAAAACATAATTATTTAATTTGTTATGAAAGAAAAAACGCCAGAAGGCACTGACAATAAGAACTATAAATTTTTTATGAAAATTTTATGGTTTCTTTTTATTTTCCCAATTATTTCGCTCTTTATCTTGTTTTTTTGTATTTCGCAAGGTTATTTAGGTTATATGCCAAGTTTTAGCGAGATGGAAAACCCAAAAAACAATCAAGCTTCCGAAGTTATTTCGAGTGATGGAGTAGTTTTAGGCACATATTTTAAAGAAAACCGTTCAAATATAAAATTCGAAAATTTATCGCCAGAGCTTGTAAAAGCATTAGTTGCTACCGAAGATGTTCGGTTTTATTCGCATTCGGGTGTTGATGCCAGAGCTATTGGTCGTGCTTTGTTTGGTACAGGGCGAAAAGGAGGTGGAAGTACAATTTCGCAGCAATTAGCCAAAATGCTTTTTCCACGCGAAGATTTTTCTAACTTTTTTTCAAAAATTTTAAGAAAACTTCGTGAGTGGGTAATGGCAATTAAACTAGAAAAGCGTTATACTAAAGAAGAAATCATAACAATGTATTTTAATAAGTTCGATTTTTTAAATTTAGCGGTAGGAATTAAATCGGCTGCCAAAGTTTATTTTAATACCGAACCCGATTCTTTAAAAATTGAACAAGCAGCGATGTTAGTGGGCATGGCAAAAAATCCATCGCTTTACAATCCATTACGAAGGGAAGAATTAACAATGCAAAGAAGAAATGTGGTTTTAAATCAGATGAAAAAATACGATTATATTACAAGCGAACAATACGATTCGTTAAAAAAAATATCTTTAGGAGTTAAATTTCAAAAAGTTGACCATAAAGAAGGAATAGCCACATATTTCAGAGAATACTTACGTATTATTATGGGAGCCAACAAACCTGAATCTGATGAATATATTGATAAACAAAAATATTACGAAGATTCACTTGACTGGGAAACAAACCCGCTTTATGGGTGGAGTAATAAAAATATGAAGCCAGACGGAAGTGCTTATGATATATACAAAGACGGATTAAAAATATATTGTACAATTAATTCTAAAATGCAGAAATATGCAGAATATGCTGTA